>Ga0153996_1000199_pt1 | contig 29712 bp, 26 predicted proteins | sample TSNC080MetaG_FD_104728 | JGI IMG/M metagenome (GOLD analysis project Ga0153996, IMG submission 104728) | Attine ant fungus gardens microbial communities from North Carolina, USA - TSNC080 MetaG | ecosystem: Host-associated > Fungi > Mycelium > Unclassified | place: USA: North Carolina, Lumber...
CCCTCTGTGCAGTGGAAAGGAAGCAAGGACATGACAAAGAAACAAAGAATGATGGCTGCCGTCAGCGGTCAGCAGCCAGATGTGCTGCCCTATGCCTTGTGGAGCCATCTTCCCGGAATTGATTTAGATCCCCTGCTCCTGGCGCAGGAGACTTACAGCTTTTTTAAAACATATGACATTGACTTTATCAAGACAATGAACAACGGCATGTACGCCATCGAGGATTTCGGCTGTGAGATCGACTACTCCGAAATTGCCTCCGGCGGTGTGGCCAAGGTTGCCCACACCCCCATTGTCAGCCCGGAGGCTTGGGATACCATAAAGCCCTGTTCTATTTACGAGGGGGCTCTGGCGCGGGAGCTGGAATCGCTGAAGCTGCTGCTGGATCTGGTGAAGGACGACGATGTTCCCGTGCTTTTCACCGTATTCAGCCCTGTCACTACAGCGGAAAAACTTTCATGCAAACAGTTATTGAACCACATCGCTCAAGGCCACGGCGACAAAATCCACCGGGCTCTGGACGCTATTGCCGAAACCACGGCCAATCTGGCGCGGGAGGCCATCCGCCTCGGCGCCGACGGGGTGTTTTTCGCCTCCCAGCTCAGCGCCTATACCGCGGTGAGCGACGCCTTTTATCTGGAGTACGGCAAGCCCTATGACCTGAAGGCGCTTCAGGCGGCGGACAAGGGCTGGCTCAACACCTTCCACGCGCATGGGAATGATATCATGTTTGAGGTTTTGAGGGACTATCCCGTCTCCGTATTCAACTGGCACGTATGGGAGACCCTCCCCGCCCTGGATGAAGGGCAGCGGCTTACCGGCAAGTGCATCATGGGCGGCCTGCAACGGTATGACATCACAAACCGCAACAAAAACGCGGTGCGCAACCAGATTTACCAGTGCCTCCAGCTGCTTAAGGGCCGCAATCATATCCTCACCCCCGGCTGCGTAATCCGCTATCCGCTGGATCAGGAGATGCTGACCTATGTCAAGAACACCAAGGAGTACGTAGAGGCCCGCTGGAAGGGGCAGAGCCAATAAAAGCCCTGCCCCAAAAACAAATTACCCTTCGCCCAGCCGCTCCTTTGCCATTCGGATAAACTCCCGCACGGCCTGGGGCTGGTATTTTCCCTTAATAAAGTTAACGGCGGTATATTCATCCGACGGCTCGTAGTCCAGAAGAAATATCTCCGCATGATCCAGCAGATTCGGATAATTGGCCTGGGTGATATAAAGGGCCGGACAAACCGCCACTCCCATCCCCTTCAGGCTCAGCGCGATCATGGTCATGATATTGTTGGTCTCCACCGTAATCCGGGGCTTCACTCCCTGATCCCGGCAGCAGCTGTAGAAAATATTGCCCGCCCAGGTGCTGGGGTGGATAGAGACAAAGGGACACCGCTCAAAGCGGGTCAACGGCTGCTTCTTCCACTTGTTGTCCAGCAGCTCCGCTTGTGTTTGGTGGTCAAAACACTCCTCCAAAACAGCCTTGGGCACCAGAATCACCGAGTGCTCCTTGCATAAGATCTCCGAATGGATCTCTACCGGCGGATGGCAGGGCTTAAACCCAAGGCTCAAATCGATTTTCCCTTTGAACAGCGCCTCGTCCACCGCCTGTCCCGTCCCCTCAAAGAGATGCAGGCGCACATGAGGGAAGGTTTTGTGAAAATCAGGCAAAACCAGCGGCAAAATGACGGCGCCCCGGGCCCTTGTTATCCCGATGGTCAGATCCCCGTTGCGAAAATCGCGGATGTCGTTTATCTCCCGCTGGGCTTGATCCCGCATGTCCAGCATTCGCCGGGCATTCTCCAGCAGGCTCTGCCCCGCGGGGGTTAGCGTCATGGGAGGGGTGCGGTCAAAAAGCGGCAAACCGAAATCCTTCTCCAATTTGGCAATGTGATTGCTCAGCGACTGCTGGGTGATATAGAGCTTTTGGGCGGCCCGGGAAAAATTCAGCTCCTCCGCAGCTGCCAGAAAATACTCTAAATTCAGAAAATTCATTGTATCCCTCCCGGAAACAGGCGTTTTTCTGTCCATAGCTACATTATATCCGATGGGCGGCGGTTGCACAATGATTTCCTATCCTACAAACGTAAAAAGAAGGGAAGAGTCTATGAATCCCCATATCTACAACACCTATGTCGCGATCTTAAAGCAAGAGCTTGTGGTGGCGGTTGGCTGCACCGAGCCCATTGCCCTTGCTTATGCCGGAGCCAAGGCGCGCCAGGTATTGGGTGTCATGCCCACCGGCTGTACCGTTTTGTGCTCCGGCAACATTGTCAAAAACGTGAAGGGCGTCACCGTTCCCAACTCCGGCGGAATGAAGGGCATTGATGTCGCTGTGACCTTGGGCATTGTCGGCGGTGACGCCGATCAGGAGCTGGCGGTTCTGGAGAACGTCACCGACGAGGATATCAACACCACCCGGGCGCTGCTATCCAGGCAGTTTTGCCAGTGCCAGCTTATACATAACGTAGAAAAGCTGAAAATTGTCCTGCGGGTCAGTGCAGGGGATTCCTACGCGGAAATTGAAGTTAAGGACTACCACAGCAATATCTCCCGCATCGAAAAAAACGGCGTCATCCTTTACTCCCAGGAGCAGGCGGAAGCCAACCTCATAAGCGGTGCGCCCAACAAGTCTCTGCTGAATGTCCGGGATATTCTGGATTTCGCCCGTCAGCTGGATATTGCCGATGTGAAGGAGGTGCTGCAACGGCAAATTGATTATAACACCGCCATTTCCAGGGAAGGGCTGGAGCGCCCCTACGGGGCGGAGGTTGGTCGGGTTTTGCAGCGGGACTTCGGCGGCACAGACAGCCCGAAGCTGCGCGCCAAGGCGGCGGCTGCCGCCGGCTCCGACGCCCGCATGAGCGGCTGCCCCCTTCCGGTGGTCATCAATTCCGGCAGCGGCAATCAGGGCATCACCGCTACCCTGCCCGTTGTGGAATACGCCAAAACGCTGAATGCGGAACAGGATCAGCTCTATCGCGCCCTTGCCCTGAGCAACCTTATTTCCATCCACCAGAAAAAGTATATCGGCAGCTTATCCGCCTATTGCGGGGCGGTTAGCGCCGCCTGTGGCAGCGGCGCCGCCATCTGCTATATGATGGGCGGAGATTACGACGAAATCTGCGACACCATAACAAATACCCTGGCCAACATCGGCGGCATGGTCTGCGACGGAGCGAAGCCCTCCTGCGCCGCAAAGATCGCGTCCGCCGTGGAAGCCGCCGTTATGGCTGTCCACCTCAGCCGCAACAAAAAGGTTTTTCAGCCCGGCGAGGGCCTGGTGAAAAGCAATGTGGAGGATACCATTGCCAGCATCGGACGTATGGGCCGCGAGGGCATGAAGGCCACCGACATCGAAATTCTGAGCATCATGCTGGAGGACTGAGCATGTCAATCTAAATTACATCGGAACCACCCCGCCGTCTGCGGATGGACCTCCAAGGAGGGGAATAGAGCTAAAAGCAGCCTTAAATTCCCCTCCTTGGAGGGGTGGCGCGGAGCGCCGGGGTGGTTCTTTGCTAAAATTCTCTGCCAAATTGTCAAAGTAGATTGACGTGGAGGACTGAGTGGCAGGCTTGTCTGGAAAACATCTGGTATGATATGCTCAATTTTGACCTCACGGGATTTCCGTGAGGTCAAAATTCTTTGCTTGAAGCCGGATTTCACCGAAGCAACGGCAGGCCGGGGCGGATCAAGCATATTAGGGCCAACGTTCAGAAACGGCTTTCCAACGCCTTAATCGCGTTAAAGAGAAATGTGTTTATAGGCACAGGAATATTATATTTTTCCCCCAGCTCTATAACGCTGCCCGCGAACATATCTACTTCTGTAGGCCGTCCGGCTTCTATGTCCTGGTGCATAGATGTTTTTCCGTCCGGGGAGAGCGTCTTCATAATTTTTACGCAATTATCCAAATCCTCTTTGTTCAGGCCAATGCTTAACCTTAGGGATATCTCGTAAGCCTCCTGCATCGCCATCCTCATAATTTTTTCGGCATAACCTGAGGTTTGAAACATTCCATATGTAGATTTCAAAAGGGCCGAGGTCTGGTTAATCCCAACATTTAAGATGAATTTCCACCAAATGGCTTTCATAATATCTTCGTGCATTTCATATTTTATTTGAACCCGGTCAAGGAACCCCGCCAATTTATTGATATCCTCCAGGCTATTATTGCCCAGGTTGCCAAACGCGACATATCCCATTTTCGTAAAGCTAACGGAATAACCGGCCTTTGTCGCATCCATCCCGGCTACCATTGAATATATTATTTTTTCGGGATTATAAGTATTACCTATAATCCCTTCGCTGGAAATTCCATTTAAAAAGGATAGAATAATCGTATTTTCATCAATATGGTTTTTGGCGATTTTTATAGCATCATGGAGGTTATTATATTTTACCGCAAAAATTACCAAATCGGAAGGCTGCGTAATTACATCCGGGCCCACGAAGTTAAATGCCTGCCGCACGCCATTCGCATAAAACTCCGCATTTTGATATCGCGTTATCCGCTCCCTATCGGCAATAAACTGTAGTTGGCTGTTGGAAAGCTTTTTTAACATATGGCTGGCAAACATAATCCCCAAAGCCCCGCAGCCGACTATTGAAATCTTCTTAATTCCCATGCTGATATCCCCTAATTTTAAATTATTCTATAATATGCGCTAATCAATATTAACCGGGAAATTTTAAAAAGGATTTGGATACAAAGCCCTCACCGGGAGGATATGGGGGCTGCCTCTCTGGCATGCCGGACATAGAGGGCGCGAATTTCCGGATATTCCCCCAGTCCCTTTAAAACAACCTCTACGTCGTATCCTGCCGATTCAAACCTTGATTTCCAGGAATCCTCCTCCGAACCGACCATGTCGTTGACGGCATGATCCCCTGAAACGACCATCAGGGGCGCGAGCACAATCCTGCCGGAGCCACGCCAGGCCACCTGCTCCAGCAGCGTATTTACATCAGGATAACCCTCTACGGTGCCTACAAAGATATCCCCCCGGCCCAGATCCTTCAGGTGGTAATCAAAGGCAGCGTAAGCTGAATCGGAGAAATGCCGGGTGCCATGCCCCATGAGGCAAAAAGACGTATCCGACTGCGGGAGATGCGCCCGGCTGACGGCCTGCGCCAAGAGGCGGTAATCCTGGGTGGTGGTGAGGAGCGGGGTTCCCAATGCAAGGCTTTCAAAGCGTCCCGCGTATTTCGAGATCCCGCTGCGGAGGTCATCGTATTCCTCCCCGTTGATGATGTGGGTGGGCTGGCAGACGACGCTCTGAAAGCCATCCGCCGCCAAGCGCTCCAAGGCTTCTTCCACGGTGTCCACGGACACGCCGTCCCTATCCCGCAGCTTTTTTATAATCATGCCGCTGGTAAACGCTCTGCGTACCTCCCAGCCTGGAAACGCCGCTCCGATATCCTTTTCAATTGCTCCGATATTCTTTTCGCAGGTCTGGGAATAGCTGGTGCCGAAGCTGACAACCAGTACAGCCTGTTTACATGTTGCGGTGCTTGTCATGTAACTTCTCCTTCAAAAACGTGATTTTTTTATTATACGTGCTTTTCATCTTTTTCCATGAAACGCGTCCCATATGGCCGACGCAAGCAGAATCGCAAACAGCCCAAGGCATAGGCCGGAGAGCACCCCGCCGAAATCAATGACCACATCCCTTACCTGACCGGCCCGGTCAGGAATAAAGAGCTGAAAAAACTCATCCGCCACCGCTGTCAACAGGCCCAAAAACAGAGGCCACGCGATGTAGGAAATAATGCGCCGGGTATACACGCGCAAGGTAAGCATCAGCCAAAATCCCAGCAAGGCATACTCGGCAAAGTGGGCCAGCTTGCGCACTAAAAGCTCACTGAAGCGGAAGGACATGCCCAGCCCGGTGGGAATTTTGTTGAGAAACGCGGTCACATCCGTGCTTCTCTCCCCTGATATGTTGCCGGTCTGTGCGGAATTAAAAAAAATAAACACCGCCGTACCCAGCAAGCAAAGGGAAAAGAGCACCCGAAAAACCAAAAGCATCGTGCTTCCCAACCTCCGGGGTTCACTGTTGTAGGTCATGTACCTCCCCTCCTCTCATGGAATCATTGGTATTGCTGTAGACACTCCCCGTTTTGTGATGTATACTTCTAAATAGCGGGGGCAAGTCCACCGTTAAAAACAAGTACTAGCGGGTGATATCAGATGCCAAGCCCAAAACCGGCGGACTCCTTCCGGGACGCCCCTCCCTTGCTCCGTGACTTTTTATTTTATACCCTGACCATCCGGGGACGATCCCCCCGGACGGTGGAAGCCTATTACACCGACCTGCGTACCTTTTTGCGGTATATTAAGCAGCAGTCGGGCAGGGCGGACGCCGAAACGCCCTTTGCAAAGATATCCATAGAGGATGTCACCATCGAGCAAATCCAGGAGATAACACTCTCGGATGTATACGCCTTTTTAAATTATACCATGTCTCAGCGGGAAAACCAATCCAAAGCTCGGGCCAGAAAGGTAAGCAGCATACGTTCCTTCTTTAAATACCTGACCACCAAGGCCGGTTTGCTGGGCGAAAACCCGGTGAAGGATCTGGAGCTGCCCAGCTCAAAAAAATCCATCCCCAAATACCTGACCCTGGAGGAAAGCCTGGAGCTGCTAAGCGCGGTCTCCACCTCCTCCCCCCAGCGGGATACCTGTATATTGGTTCTGTTTCTCAACTGCGGCATGCGTTTGTCCGAGCTGGTGGGAATCAACATCCAGGATATCCGGGACAACACGGTGCGGCTATTGGGCAAGGGCAACAAGGAGCGGATTGTTTACCTGAATGACGCCTGTCTTTTTGCGGTGGAGCAATACCTGGAGGTGCGCGTCCCCCCCACCGATGTCACCCATAAAAACGCTTTGTTTATCTCCTCCCGGGGTACCCGCCTCACCCCCCGCCGGGTGCAGCAGATTGTGGAGGACTGCATGCGGACTGCCGGATTAAGCAACAGAGGATATTCCCCCCACAAGCTGCGCCATACCGCCGCTACCTTGATGTATCAGCACGGCGGCGTGGATATTCGTGTGCTCAAGGAGATTCTAGGCCACTCCAACCTGGCCACCACTGAAATTTACACCCACGTATCGGATAAACAGATTGAAAAGGCGGCCAACGCCTCTCCGCTGGCAAATGTAAAATTCCCACCAAAAAGAAAGCTCTCTCAAACATGAAAGCCGCCTGACGTTCCGTCAGGCGGCTCAGCCCCTTCAATTGCAAATAGATTAAAGGAAATATGGGCTTCCGGCACAATTTCAAAGGATTTCCTCGCAGCACATCCCGAAATTACCTTGGAAAAGAAATCGGATTCTCCGGACGAGGACAAGTCTGTTCATGACTCACTGAACAGCCTGGTTATCTCCTCAATAGAGCCCCAAGAACTTCCATGACCTGCTTATGGGCTTTGTTCCAGTCTGCGGGGATATCCGCCTCAATCGTCAGCGTGTCATCGTATTTTGATTTTTTCAGCGCTTTCACAAAACCGCTGTAATCAAAATCGTCGTCGGCTCTGGGATAATTTCGCTCAGGATAAGAGGAAGGGTAATCTATATGGATGTGATGAATATAGCCTGCATAATCGACTAGATCTCCGAACGGTTCATTCGACCAAATCATATGTCTCAGATCCGCCATTGTAAACACATTAGGCATACCCACTTCCTTAATAACCCTTGCCGCTTCCGGTATTGTGTTAATGTAATTTGAATATTTGGGGCCCAGCGGTTCCAAAATCAGTTCCTGGCCATTGTCGCCGGTAATATCGGCCAGCATGCGCAGAAAATCAATAAAGACACCTTCTTTTTTAATATCCGCGTCCGACAAAAGAGACCTTGCCTTGCCGTTTCCCAGTATCACCTTCCGAATCCCCAATATTTGTGCTCTTTTGCATGTTTTGACCAGATATTCTTTCCAATCTGTTGGCGCAAAGCCGTCCACAAAAAACAGCGGTTCAGCCACCGGAAGAATCCTCGCGCCTGTCAGCACCGGAAATCCCATCCTGTCGACGGTATCACGAAAATGCTCAAACTTTTCTTCGCTTAATCCTTCGATTTCCGGCATATCCAGTTCGGCAAAGTCATATCCGGCTGCACTGATTTTTTCATAGTCAGCAATGAGTCCAAATCCGCCCAGTCTCATTTATATTCCTCCCCAAATACCGCAGTATTGTTTCTTCCTGTATCCAAACCAATCAGCCGCCATATTATTTCATTTTTGCTTTTGCGTCCATCTCGTCAAGAATCTTCCTTACGGCAAGCATTTCCCCCAGTGAGGCACGCGGCTTATTTCCGGTAATAAAATCATTGAGGGATGCTTCCGTAAATATTTTGTAATAAACATCGCTGTCCGTGTTGAGCGGGACATTTGTCGGTTCTTTGGCGTATTCTCTGATTTCTAGGTTATTATCCGCCAATATGTAATAACCGTTTTCTGTTACGATCGTCCATCTGTTTTCTCTCTTGGAGTCTTCCGACATAGGATAAGCATATCCGCTTTCGAGAAGCAGCGACGCACCGGCATCCAATCTGAGCATGGACGTTGCGTACGTTTCGATGTCATACTCTTTGCCGTATTGGTAAATCGAGGATAATGTGTCTGCATAATTGCTGTCTGTTAGAAACAGTGCCATATCGATAAAGTGCACACCAAGATTCGTCATGCATCCACCGCCGGCTGTTTTCTGTGAAAGCATCCACGGAGAGGTTTCAATATATCTCGAAGGCGGTCCTACAATGAATTTATATGACATATGAACAATATTCGAAGTAAGATACTTTGATTTCAGATCATTGACCGTATCGCTGTATCTCCACACAAAAGGAATCGCACAAAAACATCCTTTTTGCTCCGCATAATCATACAGGGCTTCCACTTCTCCGGCGTTTAATCCCGCCGGTTTTTCAATGGAAAACGGAATATTTTCCCTCAGTAGGTATTCCGCGACTTCTTTCATCTGATGGTGCGGCGCAAAGGCAAAAACAAAATCAGGCTTTGTGTCGGTTATCATTTGCCGATAATCCCTGTATACGGGGCAGTCATATTTCCTCGCAAATTCATTGGCAATGCATTCATTATCGTCGCTTACCGCCACTACTGAATTTTCCGGAAGTCCAGGCAGATAAAGCGGTACGTGCCAGTGGCTGACGCCCAACAGTGCAATCTTCAGTTTTGTATTTGTCATATGGAAAGCCCCCTCAGATAATCCAGAGATTGCTTCATGCCGATTGACGCGTCGGGAATATCTTCCGGATGCCATCTTCTTTCATACTCCAAAGAAAGCCAGCCATCGTATCCCTGCTCTTTGACCATTTTCAGAATCTCCGGCCATTTGATGACTCCCTCTCCAACGATTCTGGTATAGACATTTCTCTCCGCATCATTTGGACGTGCCACGTCAGAAGATGCAAACGATTTGCCTTCCTGAAAAACAAGGTCTTTCACATGCATATAGCTTACATATCGCTGCTGTATGCGGATTGCATCTTCATAATCCTCATTTTCGGTAAAAGTAAGATTTGCCTGGTCATAAAGGATTCTTACGGCTTTGTGATTGACATCCCTGATTAGCGCAGCACTATCCTTTGCGGAAACAGCCATTGTGTTAAAGTGGTTTTCTACGACAAGCGTCACGCCTTTTTGGGTTGCCAGATCTCCAAGATATCTAAGCGACTGTATCAGATATTCCCTTTTGGCCGATATATTTTCGGTATCGCCTGCCACAAGATTTCCTCCATAGATTCGGATATACCTTGCGCCAAGATAATCACAATAACCGATTACCTTTTTTATTGCCCCTATCTCCTCCTGACGGACATTTTCATCAAGAGAATTGAAGTTGGAATTATACGGTGTGAGGCAGATTATATCTATATGATTATCTTCAGCACATTTTTTAATTTCAGCAAGAAGGTCGCTGCTGCAGTCGCAAGGAATTCCGGATATATATCCGTCCTGAACAATGATTTCGACACCATCGGCGCCAATTTTCCCAAACAGTTCGATTGCTTCGCATACGGTATACTCCGGAGTTCCCATTGTGTGCCCGGCTATTTTGTACATTTCTTTACTCCTCAATCCATTCCGGGAAGCCCCGCGCTTCTCAGAATTCTGTCAAGTAATTCATGCGTTTTATACGCGTCTGCGGCATTGGTAAGCGGTGTTTTATCTTCCTTGACGCAATCCAGAAAATGGCGGATCGAATTGCTGAAGCCCAGCTTATCTTCCGATCTTGCCCAACCCATCGCAAGTGGCGTCATCTCTGTTGTATGCTGCTCTTCCGCATCGGTAACGGTCACGCTGTCCGGCATTTTTATCAAGACGGATCTGTTGCCGCCGTGTATTTCGATGGTTTCTATCCATTGACCGGAGCTGCGGTCAGCTATCAGCATACCCGACGCGCCGCTTTCAAACCGCAGCTGTGCTGTGGTAAAGGTTTCATAGTCGGGATCCGTAAATTTTGAAATTGCATTCACGTCTGTGACCTCGCCGCCATAAAAACGCATCAAATCCACAATATGTACCGCGTTTTCCAGTGTCGCATGGTACTCGGTTGCCGGGCGGTTTTTTTGTCCGATAATCACATCGGGTACTCTGTCTGTATAAACTTCCTTTGCCTTCTGACACACAGGCGCATATCTTCTGTTAAACCCTATCATGAGCTTGCGCCCTGTTTTTTCTGCAAGATCAGCAACAGAAGATGCGTCTTTCAATGTTGTCGCCATGGGTTTTTCGCTGTATACATCCAGACCGGCGTTCAGCAGAAAGGAAATTTGCTCTGCGTGGCATGCCTTTGGAGTGAGAACGAAAGCGCAATCCAAGCCAAGATTTACGAACTCCTCTATCGTTTCCACAACATTCTCCGCACCGCAAAGTCTCTGGGCACGCTTCCCATTCTCAAGATTTTTTTCCATTAGACCAACAAATTCAACATCATCAAATCGCGGCAAAACAGGCAGGAAATTGTTTTTTGAAACGTAACCCGCGCCAATGACGCCAACTCTCAGCTTTTCTTTAAGCACTTATATTCTCCTCTCTATAATACTTTTCGAGAATCATTTCAAGGGTTTTATATTCATCCTTTGTCAACGCGCGGAGCGGAGCGCGGCATACATCGGTTCTGATGATTCCCCTCATCCTCAATAGCGCTTTAAGAGCGGGAATGCCGGGGATTCCATCTAATTCGCGGTCTGTTTTTACGATTTGTTTTTGTGTGGCTGCCGCGCCTGCATAGTCTCCCTCTTTATACTGACGGTAGAGGCGGGTAAATCTTTCGTGGAAGATGCTGCCCGGTCCGGTTACCGTACCGACGCCGCCTGTAATCAGACACTGGAGAAACAGGCTGTCGCATCCAATAAGCAGATTCGGATACCGCTCCGTCTGCGTCAAATAATCCTCGACCCTAATCAGGTTGGGGCTGCTGTATTTTATGCCGGCCACATTCGGAAATGCCCTCATGATCCGGTTAAGCAGAGCAGGCTTGACATCGCTGGTCGTGCATCCGGGAATATTGTAGACATATACCGGGAAATCCTCCGGCAATCCGCTGACAACATCACTGTAATATTTGAAAAGCGATTCATCATCCATGGGGAAAAAGGCCGGGGACATCACACCTACACCATCTGCGCCGATTTTAACAGCATGCTTTGCATGTGATGCGGTTTCTTCCGTTGTCATGCTGCCGCACTGAATGAACGTAGATAACCTGTGGTTGTTTTCTTCAACCATTATTTTAGCAACGCGTTCTCTTTCCTCTCTAGTCAGAAGCAGACCTTCTCCGTTTGTACCGTTGGGATATAATCCGTCAACTCCCGTTTTTACCAGATATTCAGTAAATTCGGCAACCGAACGCTCATCGATGGAGCCGTCTTCGTTCATGGGTGTAATGGTCGGGATGACGACACCAGATAATCTCTTTTCGTACATTCTTCTCCTCCTTTAGTTCGAACCGCACCATATACTCTTGATAAAGGCAAGGCCTCATCTCATTTTCACAAAAAGGTAGAGATGAGGCCGCCCTGTTCCTTTAAAACATGGTTTCCTAATGCTTTAAAAGCATTAATACTTCTCGCGGGTTTCGACCAGAAGCTTATACAGCGTCTTCTGATCATCGGTCGCTTTTGCCAGGAAACCGTCTACCACGCTCTGCGTCGCCTCAATGAAAACGCTCTTATCAACCTCATCGATCTCTACACCGTCTTCCTTCATCTTTTCCAGACCCGCTTCGGTAGCGTTGGGCCAAATCTCATTGTTCCACTTATCAGAAAATGCCTCTCCAGCTTGCAGCAGCGCTTCCTGATTCTCTGGAGAAAGGCTGTCAAACCAAGTCTTGCTTACGAACACAGGGTCAGGGATGGTGAAGTGCTCAGTGAGAGTATAGTACTTGCAGAGTTCCTGCCATCCGTTAGCAACAATAACAGAGGGAGTGTGATCCAGGCCGTCAATGGTGCCCTGTTGCAAGCCGGTGTAAACTTCGCTGGCAGCAAGAGGAGTACCGATAGCGCCCATAGCATTCACTGAGCCTGCCAGAATTGGGTCTTCCATGCAGCGGAGCTTCAGACCCTTCATATCCGCAGGAGTATAGGCCATGCGAGTTTTATTCAAAACGCTGCGGCTGCCGATATTGGTCCAGGCAATGATAACAAAGCCGTTTGCCTCGGCATCGGTATTCAGAATTGCCTTAACAGAGGGATCCGCAACAGTATTCACCGCCTGAGAACCGTTTTCCCACAGATAGGGCAGAGAGAATACGGACCACATGGAGTTGAAGCTGGACAGGTCGGTTGCCGCGCATTCGGTCATTTCGATGGTGCCTTTCTGAAGGCCTTCAAAGGTTGCGGCCTTATCGCCGAGCTGGGAAGAGGGATAGAATTCCATCTTCATGCGGCCCTCGGAATGCTCTGCGATGAGTTCGGCGAGCGCCTGGGCACCATCCGCCTGGGTACCAGTGGCGGGGTAGGTTACGGAATACTTCACGACGATAGCTCCATCGGAACCGCCACCACCCGCACCGTTAGCCGCGTCGGCGGCAGAGGGCGCGGCGGTGGATGAGGCGCCGCCTCCCGAACAAGCCGCGAGGGAAACGCTCATAACAGCAACAAGTAGCAAAGCCAGTATCTTTTTCATAATAAACTCCTTTTTCAATGATGGTCTTATGGTTGGTATTTACCGAAAAGAATGCGGGTTCGATTGCTTTTCAAGCATCAGCCCCTTTCGTTGGCGGCACTCAAAATTCAAGCCCACCACATTTGCGTTTTTTCCTCGGTGATGATACATTCTTTTATGAGCTTAAAGGCCTTTCCCAAGCCCTCCAAACGGTTAATCAAGCTGTCCTCATGCTCAATGCTCACAGCGCCGTCATATCCGATAGCCCGCAGCGTTGAAAAGATTGATTTCCAGTATGCGGCCTCATTGCCGTATCCGATCGTTCTGAATATCCATGATCTGTTTAATTCATCGCTGTAATGCTTGGTATCCAGGACTCCGTTTACTGCTGTATTGATCGGATCGATTTTGACATCCTTCGCATGAACATGATAAATCGCGTCGCGCAGCTCGCGCAAGACTGCCACGGGATCCATGCCCTGCCAGATTAGATGGCTTGGATCAAAATTGACTCCGATTTCTGGGCCGACCACATTACGAAGCCGCTTAAAGGTTTCCGAATTGTATACCATAAATCCGGGATGCAGCTCAAGGGCGATCTTGTTCACACCATATGGCCGGGCAAAAGCGACAAAATCTGTCCAATACGGAATCAGCACATCGTTCCACTGGTAATCCAAAATCTTCAGATAATCATCAGGCCAGGAACAGGTCACCCAATTGGGGAATCTTGCATCGGGGCCATCTCCAGCGCAGCCGGAAAAGCATGTGATGGTATCCATCCCCAGTTCTCCGGCAAGTCTTACCGCGTCACACATGTCAGCATGATACTCCGCAGCAAGCTTGCGATCGGGATGTACCGGATTGCCGTGGCAAGACAACGCGCTCATCGTAAGCCCGGATGAGTAAACCGTTTCTTTGAACGCGGAGAGAAGCTGCTGATCGCAGAGCAGCTTGCCCGGATCCACATGGGATTTTCCGGCATATCCGCCGCACCCGAACTCAATTGTTTGAATACCCATTTTGCGAAAGCACCCGATCGCTTCGGCCAGCGGTTTATCCTGTAATATATTCGCTACGACACCTATTTTCATTGTTAAATCCTCTTACTTATTTGAGCTTGACCCATGCACCGGTATTTGCGCTTTTAAATAATCTGTCACAAATTTCCATCTGATGCAGACCGTCCGCAAACGTGGCGTATGGATTTGACGGCTTCACGCCGCGAATCGCGCCGTAAATTGCGATGAAATTCTGCTTGAACGCGTCGGGAAAGCCCTCAACATGGCCGCCCGGATAGCTGGCAATCGGCGCTGTTTCCGAACGCATCAGCGCGGGATCCTTCGTAAGCACACGGTTTGCCTCGTTGCGATAACCCAGGTGCAGATCGCTGATCCTTTCACTATCCCACTCGGCGGACATTTCAGAACCGGACACCAGGATCGTTGTCTGATTCTTTTTGCCGGCAATCATCTGCGTAACTACAACATTGCCAATAGCGCCGTTTTCTAATCGCAGCATAATATAAGCGGAATCTTCCGTATCCACTTCGATTTCCTTGCAGCCGTCCGCAGACTTCTGCTTTCTGCGGGGATAAACATTTTGGAATTCGGCAAAGACTTCCGTGACGCTCTGACCGGTCACATACTCCGCCAAGTCGATCCAGTGGGAGCCAATATCGGCAACGACTCGGGTCTTGCCGGAATTTCGGGAAATCATTCGCCAATTAAAGTCGGTGTCATAGAGAAAACAGTCCTGCAAATAACCGCCATGTACGCTGTAGATCTGCCCCAGATCTCCGTTCTTGACCATGTTGCGAAGCTGATGCGTGACCGGATAAAACCTGTTGTGGAAATTGACCGCATGGATCACGCCGCTTTTTTCCGCCGCTTCAAGCATTTCCTTTGCTTCCTGAGTATTTCGTGCCATGGGTTTTTCGCAAACCACATGAATCCCGCGTTCAAATGCGTACAGTGAGATTTCTTTGTGCGTGCTGTTCGGAGTGCAAATATGAATGCAATCCGGCTTGCACGTTTCAAGCATCTCGCGATAATCCTCGAAATAATACGGTACATCCAGCGTTTCGGCTTTACTTGCAATGTCGCAGCTGTCTACAATTGCGACAACATCCACGCCCGGAACCCTTTTCAGCGCTTCCACATGGGCCGCTCCGATAAAGCCGATACCGATAACGCCTGCTTTAATTCTGTCCATTGTTATCCCTCAATTTCTTTCTAAAGCGGCTGTGTACTGTCAACAAGCACGCCTTTATGCCTGCATCGTCAGAGTTGCTGCGCCGAGAAGCGCCGCCTCATACCCAAGCGGGGTTCGGATGACTTCAAAGCTCTGCATTTTTTCAAACACATTCTCTTTGACTGCCGATCGAATTCCGGGAAGCATCAAGTCAAGCGACGCGGAGGCACCGCCTCCGATGATCACTGCCTGCGTATTCAGAATATTGACGCAATAGGAAATGCCTCTTCCCAGATACATCCCGATCTGCTCAAGGATTTGAAGCGCGTCTTTGTTTCCCGCTCTGGCCAGCTTGTCACACCCGGCTCCATCCGGCTTTACCGATGCCGCCGAAAACGCATCGGCAAAAGCAGGATCAGCCTTGATCTTTTGCTGAATGACTCTGGCGGTCGCGGTTCCCGAAGCATGCGCCTCCATGCAGCCATATTGACCGCACGGGCAGCGAGCGGGACTCGTATATTCCACTTTCAGATGTCCGATCTCGCCCGCAATCCCGTGCGTGCCTTTGACAAGTTTAGAATCAACCACCACCGCTCCGCCAACCCCTGTGCTCACCGTCATCCAAACAAAGTCTGTGTATTTTTTTCCGAGACCAAACATTTGCTCTCCTATCGCGCAGGCATTGACATCATTTTCGCAAAACACTTTTTCAATATTCAGTTTCTCAGATAGATATGCGGCAATGGGCACATTCTCCCATTTCGCGTAAGGAGCATAAAGCAGTACGCCCTCTGCACTATTCACGATTCCGGGAAGTGAAACGCCGATTCCCGGAATTGAAGACGTACTGATGCCGATTCGGCTGAACACATCCTGCAACGCAAGCACACACTTATCCAGGTGTGAATAACTATCCGCGACAGATGTCGGAAAGGTTTGCTTTTCGCATATTTGTCCTTTTTCATCAATGACCGCTGCGATCGTCTTTGTGCCACCAATGTCCAGTGCGGCAGTGTACATTTAGATCGCCTCCTATTACGGTATTGTCATCATTGTTCATTGTTCCTGCGCATCTGCTGTGAAATCGCATGCTCAAGAATAATGTGGATATCTTCAACCACACCGTAATTCGTAGACTTGGTAACAATGGCAAAGTCGGACATCTCAATCAGTTTTCCGTTCAGATCGCCCACGATGCAGACTGTTGTCGCTCCCATTTCCTTCGCATAGCGGTGACTTTCCACCAAATTCCCGGAGTTACCGGAAACGGAAAGAGAGATGACAAGGTCGCCGGCCTCAAGGAAGGTCTTCAGCTGTTCGGAAAATGTTGTGTTGTAACCGCAATCATTCCCCAGCGCACTGAATAAAGCTCCGTTGTCAACAGGCGCGATGATTTTCATTCTCTGCGAGTTCTCGGTATTGATTCCCTTACCGAAATCACAAACCCAATGAGTAGCCGCTGAGGCGCTGCCGCCATTGCCTAAAACAAAAACATGCTTGCCATTTTTCCTTGCGTCATCAATCAGGTCATACAGCTTCTGCACATCATCTCTGGCAATCTGATCCATTGTTTTGCTGAGGGCCACGCTATAGTCATCAAAAAACATTCTAAAATCCTCCAATTAATGCCTTTTATTCCTCGACATATTCGCCGGAATTATCCTCCAGCACATCATATTTGGCTCTCATGTACAGATCCAGCTGCGGGGGTGTCGCAATGCCGAGAGTGACAAACGGATCCGTGTTCTCGGCGGGATTTCTTGTGCCGTGCAGAACGCCGGGAGGCGCGTAGACAATGTCGCCGGCCTCGGTGGGGATCCACTTATCATACAGATAGCATTCGCCCTTGCCTGAGTGAATGATCAAGATCTCTTCGGACACTGGATGCTTGTGAGGTGCAAATTCTTTTCCAGGCTCATGAAAACCAACTGCAATGTTCACGCCGTGACAACCCATCTTAGGCGTCAAGGCAAAGTGCACGTCATGGCCATTGGGCATGGTCCAGACCTCACCTTTGCTTATATTAAATTTACCGCCGTATTTCTTCACATGCTCTTTGTTCGTCAATGTAATTATCTCCCTTACATAGTAATTGTTAAATATCTGCTTATCACATTATTTGAATTTAACGACCGCTTTGATGGCGGCGCCGGACATCATGTCATCAAACGCTTTCAGCGCGTCCTGGTATTCGTAAACCGTAATCAGCTTTCTGAGATCTTTCTGCAAGTTTACAAGTGCCTCAACAGCCGCGGATGATCCGTCCGTTTTGCGATGTGGATAGGGGCCCTTTGCTCCCACAATTGTGAGCTCCTTCCGCATGATGGGCAGCAGCTCGATATCGCCCGCAGGCCCATGGTAAACGCTGGCGACAACAATTCGACCGCCGGGACGCACCGCGTTCAAGGAATCCCCTAGAACAGGTGCCGCGCCCGTCGCTTCTACAACAACATCCACGCCTTTGCTGCCGCCCAACTCCTTGACCTGCTCCAGCCAGTCCGCATCGTTGCGGTCAACTGTTTCCAGCAGATTGAGCGCCCGCACCTTTTCCAGCCTTGTCCTGCTCTTTTCAGCGCCGATTACAACGCCCGCACCCATGCTTTTGATGATGCTGGCCGCGATCAGTCCAATCGTGCCCAAGCCGAAAACCAACACCGTGTCGCCGGGTTTGATCTTTGCCTGACGAGCCACATGATAAGCGCAGTTCGCCGGTTCGAGCAGGGTGGCGGTAATATCGTCGAGGGAGGATGGAATCGGACTGATAAAGCTGTAGTCAGGCGTATTGAGCACAAGGGTCTCTTCCGAAAAACCGCCGGGAAGCAACGCGTCATTCATGCTTTTGCAGTAATTGGACAGCCCGTTCAGGCAGTGCCAGCACTGGCCGCATGTCCTTGACAGCTCGCTGGCCACGCGCATACCGGCCTTGATTTCGTTTGCGCCGTCTCCCGCGTCAACGACAACGCCTGAGAATTCATGCCCGAAATAGCGTTCGTTTTCGAGCGAGCGCTGGCCTCGGAACAAAGCGATATCGCTGCCGCATATACTGCACGCGCTGACATTCACCTTCACGGTTCCGGGTTGGAGCGCGGATATGCCCTCAAGGTTTTCCTGCAGCTCCAGCTTTCCATAATCAATCAGGGCTACTCTTTTCATTTGTGACTCCTTTCAGTCAAAGAGAGAGCGCACATACTTCAGGCCCCGTTCCATCTGGCCGTCAGCTTCTTCAAAGGTGTCAAACCACAGCTTCCAGGGATAGAGGCCGAACACCTCATAAGAACAATACTCAGAATAGCCTATGTCTTTCAGCGCCTGTGCCAGGGACACGAAATCAAAATGCCCTTCTCCGGGAGCATATCTGTTTGAATCAGCCAAATGCAGGTTGGCAAGGGTGTGACCGTACTTTCTGATTTCATCGGCCGGATTCACTTCTTCGATATTCATATGGTATGTATCTGCCATCGTTTTCACGTTGGGATGATCGACCATAGTCACAAAGTCTACCGCCTCTTTCAGCGTATTCAGGAAGTTTGTTTCGTACCGGTTGATTGCCTCTATAGCCAGAACGACGCCTTTGTCTTTCGCGTATTCGCCGGACTCACGGATCACTTCCGTCACGCATTTGATCGATTCCTCTTTATTCCAGTCGGACTCGAGGCTTCTTGTTTTGCCGCCGCTGCCCACGATCACCGTTGGGCACTCAACATCGGAGGACACGTCAATGACCTTCCGCATATACGCAACAGACTTTTTCATCTCCTGGGGATCAGCGCTTAAAAGCCTGATGGTTCCGTTGAAAATGTAGTGGAGCGCGCTGCATTTGATACCGGCGGAGCGTATCCACCCTTTGACCTCGTTTCGCCTTTCAGCCGACGATTCAACCGGAAGGTGCAGCGCGGCTGTCAATTCCACGGCGTCGTAACCCAATTCGGCCACCCTGAAAATAATCTTTTTCAGATCCGCCATACCGTAAACGGCAGTGCTAACGCTTAATTTCATCTCAAGAATCACTCCTTATCGTTTTAGACTGCGTATCCCAGCATAACCGGTACAAACGTAACCAGAACCGGGATATAGGTGATAAGCAGGAGAACAAAGATATTACCGAGCAAATAAGGTATCGTTCCCCGTATTCCGCTTTCCACGGAAATATCGCCGATCTTACTTGTAATAAACAAGCAATATCCCAGAGGAGGCGTGATGTTGCCGATCGTCAGGTTCAGTGCCATAACCAATCCAAAATGGATCAGGCTGATACCCATGGACATCGCAACAGGTGCGAGAATGGGCGCGAGGATGATGACAGAAGCACCGCCATCCATGAACATACCCATAATAATCAGCAAAATATTGACAAGGAGAAGGAAAACATACTTGTTGTTGGTTATGGAAAGAATCAGATCGTTTACAAGTATAGGCATTTGCAGGGCTGTCAGGCCATAGCTGAAGATGCGCGCGCAGGCAATGATCAGCAGAAGCGGGCCGGCACTGTTGGCGGTTGCCAGCAGAATAGGCTTGATATCACGAAGGCCAAGTGTACGGGTAATGAAAAGACTGACCAGTAAGCTGTACACGACTGCAATCGCGCCGGCTTCGGTAGGCGTGCAGATACCGCCCATGATGCCGCCGACCACGATCAGCGGCATGCCCAGCGGAATGATGCCATCCAGCATGGTTTTGACGACCTCGCTGCGTGTCAGCTTTTCAGTGCGGCGGGGGAAATGGCAAACCCTGTCCCGAAGCAGGACAATTGCCATCAAAACAAGCCCCACCAGGATGCCGGGAATAATGCCGCCCATAAACATTGCGCCGACGGAAGCGCCCACTGCGGTTGCATAAACCACCATAATGATGCTCGGAGGAATAATGGGACCACAGGTGGACGCCGCCGCAATGACGCCCACGGCTTCGGTCGTTGGATACCCCTCTTTTTTCATAGCGGGGATCAGGATTCCGCCCATGCAGGAAGCGCACGCCTGTGCGGAACCGGTGATGCCGCCAAAGAACATGCTGGATACGATACCCGCGTGTGCAAGGCTGCCCGGCAGCCGTCCGATCAGAAGCATTGCAAATTTAATAAGCTTTTCGGTAATTTTACCGCGATTCATAATTTCTCCTGCCAGCATGAAGAAGGGGATCGCCAGCAAAGGAAGGCTGCCCATTCCGTTATATATGGCCTGCGGAATCGCAAGCGAGGCAAACGGTGTGCCTGTGCTGACCGCCAGTACACCCAAGCTCAAAACACCGGTGAGCATCAGGCTGATATAAATGGGAACGCCTACAAGAATGAATATAAAGGTTAAAACCACCAGTAACCCAATTATTAATTCCATAGCTGCTCTCCTCCTTTTTTAATTTTCCGGCGAATGGTCGTTCATTACTTTGCGCTTGAAAGCCCTCAGGTACTCGTAAACACAAAGGGCGAAGCCAATGGGGATCGACATGTAGTAATACATTCTGGGTACCCTCAGCACGACACTCTTCATGGTTCCATCCGCTGTGTATTGTGCGGAGACGATCAGCATGAACACCACAAAGAACAGGGTGATCACCGCGATAGCTCCACGGATCAGAATGCGAACCTTTTTGGATTTCGGTTTGTTTGCAAAGGAGGTAAACTCTGTATGGCTGTTGAAGCGGACAGCTCGTGCGCTGCCAAACATTCCCATTGCGACCAGCAGTGCCTGGTTTACCTCATCCGCCCACAGAAAACCGGTCTGAAATACATAGCGTCCGATAACGCTAGCCGTTGCAATGCAAACAACGGTCGCCAATGTCACGAAACTGACGGTATCTTCGAGCCACCTAATTGCTGTGTCTACGCCGTTCAATACCTTTTTCAATTTTCCACATCCTCTCCGATTATGAAATCGTTTTTAAATACCTTTTTCAATTTTCTTCCTCCCCTCATAAAATTAAATCGTTTTCATGATAAGTTTATTTTGACACTTCGGGAGAAATCTGTCAATAGATTATATTCACAATATTTACTCAAAAAACATATCAAATATACACAATATCATCATTTTTGCGCATACATTTTGGAGCTTTTGGCAATAAGCAAGAAATCAGATTAGTGAAATCGTTTCCTGTATTTCATCTAATCATGGAAAAACACTCTTTGCAAAAAAAGTGTTTTGACAAATTTAGATTTAATAGTATAATTATATCGTACTGAAAAATAACGAATGAAAATAACAATTGCAATCGTTTCCCGTTCAGGGATTGGGGGGATTATCTTGAATACGGTCAAAATAAGCGATGTTGCGAAAGCAGCCGGTGTTTCCTTGTCCACAGTATCCCGAGTGCTTAGCGACCACTCCGTAAAGCCGTCCACAAGAGAGCGCGTGTTACAGGTTATTGAAGAGCTGAATTACCGTCCTAACGCTCTGGCACGTCAGTTGCGAACGCAAGAAACAAAAACTGTAATAGTTATTGTCCCCAGTATCGAGAACTCCCTTTTTCACGAAGTAATATTTGGTATCGCATCCGAAGCAGAGGCCAACGGCTATCAAGTACTGATTGCAGACATGCATAGTCAGCCTCTCATTGAGGAGCACTATTTCAATGCGATCCAGCAGCGTCAAGTGGACGGCATTATTTCGATGTCGGCAAACATGGTGCAAAAGCTGATGCAACAGATCGCAGGTGAATATCCAATGGTAATGGCGGTACAAAGCCTCGAGAATGACAGCATTCCCTGCGTATCCATAGATAACGCAGCAGCGGCAAAAGCAATGATGATGCACCTGATTCGCATGGGCCATCGCAACATCGCACACATAACCAGTTCCTTACACTTGTCCCCATATCAGGATCGTTTGAACAGCTATATTACCACTCTTAAAGAACACGGTATCTCTGTCGATATGGGAATGGTAAGTTATGGAGAACCCACAATACAGGGCGGGTATGAACAAATGGAGTCTCTTCTTGCAAAAGAGAAGTCAATCACTGCAGTATTTGCCGCTGGTGATACCATGGCTATGGGGGCTATAAAAGCCTTGAAAAAGAAAGGATTGAGAGTACCTCAGGATTGTGCGGTTGTCGGTTTTGATGATATTGAGCTTTCCTCTTTTTGGGAACCCGCTTTGACTACCATACGTCAGCCGAAAGTACAGATTGGGCAGATTACTTTCCGGAAACTGCTTGCATTGATGAAAAAAGAGTCCTTGCTTAATATGCAGGATATACTCCCATATGAGTTGGTGATACGTGAAAGCTGCGGATATTTTCTGTAATATTTTTTTACTCATTAAAATTCTCCTCCATAACAATAAATAAATTGGGGGTTCCTTTCCAATTACCGATACCTGTATTTCATATGAAAAGCCGGCGGGTAACAATTTACCCCGCCGGCTTTTGCGTTTATATTTGAAACATATCTATAAAAGCGTTTCCCCATTATGTGCAATATGTTATAGCTGGAGAATCTTGCAGGTACCGTAAAAGGGCTCCGGTATCAATGATATTTCTTGCAAAACCGCTTTGCCGCGACAAGGCAAATTTCATGCAGCCGCCCTCACAGACCGGATTCCAGCCGAACCTTCAGCAGCAATTTTTTTACCGCCACCGGCTGCTCACCGACACGGATACTTGCTTTATGGGCGTCGGACACGCGTCAGTCCTTTTTGCTTCGGCGGCTGTCCCCGCGCCAATGGGATCCGCCGCCGCCCTTGGTTACCGGCCTTCCGCCGGTTCGTCCGGGCTGGCCCCCCTTGGCGCTCTTGGCCCCCGGCTGGGCTGCCCTCGGCTCCTTCCTCTTTCCGGCCCTGTCGGGACGCACTGCCTGACTCACGGATCCGGACGCCGCCCTGGGCTGGGCCTTGGATTCAATATGCTCAAAAATCCGCATGGGATAAGGATGATCCTCTATCACCGGGATTTTCACATCAATCAGCTTTTCAATGTCCTTTAAATAGGCCTTTTCATCAAAATCGCAAAAGGAAATGGCCTTGCCACTAAGCCCCGCCCGGCCTGTCCGTCCAATTCTATGCACATACGTCTCGGGAATATTGGGCAGGTCGAAATTAATCACATGGGACAACTGTTCCACATCAATACCCCGAGCCGCAATATCTGTTGCCACCAGAACCCTTATTTTTCCCTCTTTAAAGTCATTGAGGGCGCTTTGCCGCGCGTTTTGGGATTTGTTTCCGTGGATTGCGCCTACGGCGATCCCCGCGGTTTTCAGCGCCCGGCTGATTTTATCCGCGCCGTGCTTGGTGCGTGAAAACACAAGGGCGGACACAATTTCCCCGTCCTCCAGCAGCTCCTTCAAGAGGTGGCTTTTGTTAGCCTTGTCCACAAAATAGACGGACTGGTCAATAAGCTCCACGGTGGAGGACACCGGCGTAACCGCCACCGTAACCGGATTATGCAAAATAGAGTCGGCCAGAGCCGCAATCTCCTTGGGCATAGTGGCCGAAAACAGCAATGTCTGCCTTTGGGACGGCAGCTGGGCGATGATTTTTTTCACATCCCGGACAAAGCCCATGTCCAGCATCCGGTCGGCCTCGTCCAGCACCAGCATAGAAATATCGCCAAGGTTGCAAAGCCTTTGATTCAAAAGATCCAGTAACCGGCCCGGCGTCGCTACCAGTATGTCTATCCCGCTTTTCAGCGCGGCGACCTGGGGGTTCTGGCCCACCCCGCCAAAAATCACCGCCGTCTTTAGCCCTGTATACCGCCCGTATATCTGAAAGCTCTCGGCGATTTGCAGCGCCAGCTCCCGGGTGGGCGTTAGAATCAGGGCTTGCAGCTTCCGCTTTTTCTGCCCCGCTTTGCGCTGCTCATACAGTATTTGTAAAATGGGAATGGCAAACGCGGCGGTTTTACCGGTACCGGTTTGGGCGCAGCCCAACAGATCCTTGCCGGTTAACAGCAGTGGAATGGCCTGCGCCTGTATAGGCGACGGGGCTTCGTACCCCTCCCGCGCCACCGCCTTTAATATAGGATCGATTATGCCAAGCTCTCTAAATTTCATGAAATCTCCTTTGATTTTGGAAAGTCCTACTAATCTTCTATCAAAGCGTCGAAACGTTTTGATAGCGCGAAGCGCGTAGAAGATTGTATGAGACGTAGCCGCGTAGCGGCGCGGCGTGTTAGCGGCGCATATTCAATTAAAAATCGCTTGCCGACTTTTTAATTGAATATTAGTATCAGAGACAAGGGAAAATCCCCTGATTGTATCCGCGTCTCCAAATTCGCTTGCTGTCTGTAGCCTCCCTATTCTACACCAAAATGGACAAAACATCAACGTCGGAAGCGGACAATATCCTGTAGCATCTTGCCGAGGAACGCTTTTTACCCTTTTTGCAAATAATCCATTGCATCCTTCAGGCAGAGAGCCCCATATCCCCAGATCGGGTTGGGATAGACCATACCGGCATTTCTCCGCGCGCCTTTTTTCAGGAACGCCTTTACCCGCTGCCCGTATAAAAAGGGATCGTTGCCCAAAACGATGCCCCACTGCATCATCAAAGCCGCCGCGCCGGCGACCAAGGGAGCCGCCATGCTGGTTCCCGTGAAGGAGTCGTAACCTCCGCCAGGGCGCGCGGACACGATGCCTACCGCCGGGGCAACCAGATCAGGCTTTTCATAGTCATTATTCCTGGTAAAACCGCGGCCTGAAAACTGGGCCGCGGCATTAATCGCCCCATTGTAGCCGCCTACTGAAATGACATACCGGGCCGTGGAGGGCAAGGTCAGCGTTGTTTCAGGGGATGGCCTGGTAAAAGCGGTGCCCATCCCCGCTTCCTCCACCGTGGGCAGCCATATGTCAAACCTGCCGTCCACTACCTGCACACCTTTCACCCGGAGCCTCCAAACGCCCTGGGGAGCGTCGGACTCCTGCCCCCGGATCAGAAAGAATATCTCCTGATCCTCATTGTAGTGGGTCGGCTGACCGTAATAGATCTGCATGGATACGCCGTCCATGCTTTTTTCGGTAAAGCGCCGGGACGGATCAATCGCCCCGGTTGTGTGTCCGCCGGGCAGGATCAGCTCCAGCGCAAACTGGTCGGAAAAATTTTTCCAAAACGTAAGATACAGGGGGGCACTTAACTGTTCCGCTATCACAAATTCCACGTCCATCGTCTGTCCCGCGCCTATTTTTCCGGAAAAATGATGACCGGCCGCGCCCTCATTACCGGTGGCCGCAATGATAACCGACTTCCATCTTTGCGTCACCGCGTCCACATAGGTTATAAAAAGTGAGCTTCCGTCGTGGGCGCCGTCATTGGTGCCGAAGCTTATGTTTATGGCAACCGGCATCCCCAGCTCCTCGGCTTTGTCCAGGATATATTTCAGGGCCCTCATGACCTCCGTTGTGCGGGCGAAGGACTCAAAGCCCCTGCTTCCTATTTTTACAATAATCAAGGACGCCTCCGGCGCGGCTCCCTTTTCCCGGCCGCCGCTTGCCCTCCCGTTTCCCGCGGCAATACCCGCCACCGCGGTGCCGTGGCCGATGGCGTCCGCCGACGGTACGACTTCAAGCGGGCGTATACTACCCAGCGCTGTATTGATTTGACGGTTGGCATATTCCGTTCCCTTCCTGAAGCCGCGGGGGGGGCTCTCGCCTGCCGTTTGATCCCAGAGGTACAGGATTCTGCTTGTGCCATCCGTATTACGAAAGTCGGGATGGGTGTAATCAATACCCGAATCGATTATTCCCACAAGCACCCCGTTGCCCTTCAGGCCGCCGTCCCCCGAATTATGAACCGCCGAAATACAGGCTGTCCGCAGGCTTTGATTCAGCGCCAGCGTTAACGTTTTTGGTATTTCTATGTATTCAATTTCCTTATAGTTATACAACAGGGGAATCTGGCCGCTGCGCAGTGTAAGGATGGCAAAGCCTTCCCCCAGTATCTCCACCTCGGCTCCAAGCTCGTATTCCACCCTGTAGATATCGCCGCTGTATTTTACAATAACCTCCCAGCTGTCCCTATCAGGATCAACGCCGGATTTCATTTTCATATACTGCTCTAAATACTGATCGTAGTTACCCGGCAATTTACTTCACCTCATCAAACTGTTTTGCGATTTCGTCTATTATCATCAAGCGGATAATAACCGAATCGGAATTGCCACATAAAATATTAAAAACAGGTTTTTCCATCAGGAGGTTTTTCTATGCCAAACGGCCGATTACAGATTGGGACATTTGCCACCGATGCCGGCAGGCCGGCGAGCAACGCGGTAGTCCGCATAACGCCCAGGGGGAATGATAATCAGATTCTGGATGAGCTGGTAACCGACTCCTCGGGGCAGACTCCGGTAATCGATCTCGCCGCGCCGCCGCTGGAGTTTTCCCTGGACGGGACAGATAAGCCCTACAACGAATATGATATCCGGGTTATCATGGATGGCTACGCCCCGCAAACTATAGAAGGCGTGCAGGTATTTCCCGGCGTAACCGCCTATCAGGATATCCGCCTGATGCCCATCACGGGATATGAAGCACAAGCACAGGTTATCTCCATAAGGCAGCATACCCTTTGGGGAGAATTCCCGCCTAAAACCCCGGAGGAGGACGTGAAGGATCTGCCGCCCTCCACCGGATTTATCGTGTTGCCCGATCCTGTAATACCGGAATTTATAATTGTGCACGACGGCTCTCCCAATAACGCCTCCGCGCCAAATTACTGGGTGCCGTTTGCCGACTATATCAAAAACGTGGCAAGCTGCGAAATATACGCAAATTGGCCGCAAGAAACCATTACGGCGAACATATTGGCGATCCTGTCCTTTACCCTCAACCGGGTATATACGGAATGGTACCGGGGAAAAGGATATCATTTTACCATCACCAGCTCAACGGCTTACGACCATGCGTTCAGCTATGGGCGCAACATTTTCAGTGAAATCTCGTCGGTGGTTGACAGTCTGTTTACCACCTTTATCACAAGGCCGGGAATCCGCCAGCCCTTATTCGCCCAGTATTGCGACGGGAAAAAGATCACATGCCCCACCTGGATGACCCAATGGGGTTCCAAGGCGCTGGGCGATCAGGGATATAAGGCCATAGACATACTGAAAAGCTTTTACGGCCAGGATATCTACCTTATGCAGGCCCAAAAAGTAGAGGGCGTGCCCGTATCCTTCCCGGGAACGGTTTTGCAGGTAGGCTCGGTTGGCGAGGCGGTCAGGGTAATTCAGGAGCAGTTAAACGAAATCTCGAACAATTACCCCGCGATTCCAAGGGTAAGGGTTGACGGCATATTCGGAGAACAAACCAGAATCGCCGTGGAGGCATTTCAAAATATCTTCCGCCTTTCGTCAGACGGGATTGTAGGGTTTAACACCTGGTATAAGCTCTCGTACATTTACATATCGGTTACCAAAATGGCCGAGCTCAATTAAGTTCCCCGGAGTGTTCTCTGACAGCTCCACCGGTTACTGGGGCCTGATAAAATTTAACGTGTTGTACAGGTCAAGCCTTCCGTATCCCCACTGGGGATTGGGGTATTCCATAAAAATATCGCGGGCGCAGCCCCGGATCAGATATGCCCTGATGCGCTCCGTAGTCAAGGTGGTTTCGTTTTCGTCCACAATTCCCCATTGCATCATAAGGGCGCACGCGCCTGCGGTAATTGCCGCCGCCACGCTGCTTCCGCTCATTTGACCATAGCCGGTGGGAAATACCCCGCCCACATTTACTCCCGGGGCAACCAAATCCGGTGACACCGCCGGTCGCCTGGTAGGCCCCCAGGACGAATTAAAATACAAAGAGTTGTTTTTATCATCATATGTTCCACAGGTAATAGCGCCTGCCGCGGTCGCGGGGATTACAATTGTGTAGTTGGGAGTAGGCGCGAGAAACACGGTATCCGGATCAATAAAACCGGTGACAGGCAGCCAGAAATGATATTCCCCGTTTAAAACAATCTCTCCATGCACCGTGATCGTCCATATCCCGGGCGTCGGGTTAAAAATTTTAATTCCGGTGAATTGATCCCCGCTGGCTCTGGCGGGCAGGGAGTAGTCTATGGTGACCATTGACCGCTCAAGAATCAAATTCGCCGTATAACCGGCCCCCGACCGAACCGGAATTTTGGGGATTCTTTCGCCGGTGGGGGAAAAAATGGATACGGCGATCCGATCCGATGCCCCGTTAAGCAGGGACAGATAAACGTCCTCCGCCCTCTCCCCCACGGACAGCTCGATATTCTGCGTTTCCCCGCCGGTTGTCAGCCTGCCGTGGGTATGTCGCCTCTCCTGGCTTTCATTCCCCGCGGCGCATACGACAGCAACCCCGTTAATGCCGGAAATTCTTGCAAGATATTCCTCCAGCGGGTTAAATCCGTTATGGCCTCCCGAATTGGAGCCCACCGCTATGCAGATGACAACCGGCCGCCCCAGCTCGTCGGCTTTGTTGATGATATACTGAATGCCGAGCATAAGGTCGCTGGCGGTATACGCGTTTTCCTGCCACTGCGGAATCAGGAATTGTTCATAATGAAACGGCCCGGCCCTTTTCAGCTTTACCGCAATGACCTCCGCTTCAGGCGCGGCGCCTATATATTCGCCGCTTTCGCGTCCGGCGGCAACAGAGGCCAGGAAGGTTCCGTGTCCCACCGTGTCCGTGTGCGGAACGGCCCCCAGAGGGTTCTCCGATCTCAAGGCGCCGTTGATCTGCCCCTCCGTATATTCCGTTCCAAAATGAAAGCCCTCCGGAGCGTTTCCCCTGACGGCCTGATCCCATATGTATTTGATCTTGGTAGTTCCGTCCTCATATTGAAAGGCGCTTTGCGTGTAATCAATGCCTGTATCCACAAAGCCCAGCAGGGTGCCCCGGCCGCGCAGATCCAGATATGGGTGCCGCTGCACCTGTATGATACCGGCGGCATCCAGGCTTTGCTGATTCAGGAGCCCCAATACAATGGGAAACATGCTGCGCTCGTCCGAACCTATTTCCGCTATAATACTGCCTGCTTCGCCGCGGTTCACATAGTCCACGGAAAAATTGCCGTCCAAATCCGTGCCTCTGCGAATATTGTGCGACTGCCTGAACACCTCGCTGCCAAAAGTGCCGTTCCGGATAATTAAGGGAATGGTATCCGGCGAGGCAATAAAATCCTCCAGAGGCACACCTTCGGGCGTTTGGCTTCCGTTCATATGGGTTCCCCCCTCCGCGTTCTCTTACTCCTACAGCAAGGGAAGAAAATAACCGGAAAAACAGAACCCCTTCCTTGCTGTATCTGATGGCAGCTATGGTTGTCAGGCATTTCGGTTATTTGTTGCCATTGCTATAGCCGGTTAACTTAAAAACGCTAAAGCGTTTTTAAGTCGCGGCGAACGCCGCGCGCCGCCCATAGGGCGGCGTTAACCTTGCTGCATAGTCAGTTGCACGCCAAAGGCGTGCCAGCGAGCAAAGCTC
>Ga0153996_1000200_pt1 | contig 29565 bp, 28 predicted proteins | sample TSNC080MetaG_FD_104728 | JGI IMG/M metagenome (GOLD analysis project Ga0153996, IMG submission 104728) | Attine ant fungus gardens microbial communities from North Carolina, USA - TSNC080 MetaG | ecosystem: Host-associated > Fungi > Mycelium > Unclassified | place: USA: North Carolina, Lumber...
GACAATGGCACTCAATGCAACGCCGACAATGAACACCAGAAGAAATGCACGATGCGCACTTGAATATCGTTTCGTATCGAAGATAGAAAGGAGAAGTAGCCTGAGGCCTCCAATGAAGGAGCCCTGCCATGGCAAACAGAGGAGTGAGGATAGCTTGTTCGGATTGAGGTCCTGTTTCAATTGGTTGTTCTCCCTCTAAACCTACAGGGAGAGAATACGCTAGTATGGTCTCCTTCACTGAGTTTACAATAGTGATAGACTGTGAATCGAAAGAGGAGCTTTAAGTGATGTCCCACATACAAGAGGATCACTGCAAGGGCCAAGAGCCTCCACACCACTTTATAATCTGAGGACAATGTTCTTTCCCAAATTATGATGCCACAAATGTCAAATACTGGACAGTTGACTCAGTCAACAGGTCAGTTACACTACCAATGCACATACTGGCATCTACGCCTTTAAAAAAAGATGACTTGTGAAGGACAGAGCGGGTTCGTTCTACATCGACATTATTAAATAATGTTATCCGGTGATCTCGGACATACAGTCTCAACACACCACCTCAGTTCAGAACAGCATGTCCGACGTTCGTGCTCTATTACGTGCAAAACGCCAGGAAGTCCGCATATCTCATCCTCTAGCCTCCTACACTACCTCGGGCCAACTCAGATGCCTCATTTGCAGTACCCTCGTCAAATTTGCGTCTGCATGGGAAGGCCATCTCGGGAGTAAAGCACATAGAACACACGTTGCTCGTATCAAGGAGGAAGAACGTTTACGAGATGCAACAAGAATAAAAGAAGACGCAGACGCAGCACAAGAGGAAGAAGAAGAAGAGACTCAACAAATGGCTGAACAGGCGGGCCACAAACGCAAATCCATAGACTCAGTATCCAATGAACCCCCCACTTCTAAAAAACCAAAACTAGGAGCAACAGCAGCAACAGCAGGATTTCCTGCTGATTTCTTCTCAGATCCTTCCAGTGCGGTAGTTTTCAGCACCAATTCCGACACGGACGATGAAGAGCCCGCCGTACCCGCACCCGCAGAATCACCTCGTTCAGCTCTTGACCTCGAGTACGAGAAATTTCAAAGAGAATTCCTGCCAGCGTCAGATCCCCGCGAGACTTACGAACGCGCAACCATCGTTGCTGAGCCTGAACTGGCTCCCAAAGATTCTGAAGGACTACCCATTTCTGCAGAAGACGACCCCAAGGTGCAAGAAGGAAAAGAAGAAGAAAAGGTAGAGCTCACCGAGGAGCAAAAACGGCAGCAGAAGGAAGACGAAGAAAAGGAGCTTATTATGGATCGGTTAATGGAGGAGGAACGCGCTCAAGAAGAGGCAGACATGAAAGTGCAGATGATGAAAAACAGGTTAGAGGCGTTCAAGAAACAGAGAGAGGCAGCGCGGGCAGCAAAGGCGGCCCAGAAGGCTTCATGGTAAGTCATACTATCCTGTAAACATTTATTGTTACATGAATCATATCTCTAGAGACAGTCAAGCTTCAACGGCACTTGTTTCGTCCTTTTCTTCCTCCAATGAACCCAGCCATTTTGACCAATCCATTCCTTGCTTGTGAAACATCATAAGACCCATCATTACAGGAAGATACCACAGACTGTGTTGAAACACCCTTCCTGCCTGCTTTTCACCACCAAACTTCCACCACTTCCATGCTGCCTGAAGGATAATGAGATTGGGAGGCAATGCCGTGAGTGCGAATGCCCAGGTTGTAAGACCAGACAGGGGGACCAAAATGGAGCAAATGGGGACGAAGAGAGCAGCATGTCGGAGGGACATGAGTGCGTTTGTCGCCGGGTCGAGATTTGATAACATACGATATCCAGCTTGTGCATACGAGCCTCGCACGACATATGAGAGTGAATTAAAGTGCGGGAATTGCCAGCTAAAAAGAAATACAAAAAGCGCAAAAGGCGCGAGTGGATTGTCAATGAACGACGGATCCAAGGCCGGTAAGTCGGACGATATAAAATTGGGAAGGAATAAATGGACTGGGTAGTCTACGGTCGGCCAGAGTTTGCCTCCACAAGCTGTCCAACCCATGAGAGGCGGTATAGCGCCGACGATGGCACCGAGCCACGTATTCCATATTGAATGGCGTTTCATCCACGTGTACATGCCTGCGTAAAGTGCGATGTTGCCTACACCCAGAATGGCTGTGGTGGGATTTACTGCCATCCAGAGCAAAACTGGACCAGTGATCCCTGTCATCATGGCGAATGCTGCTGCATTTGCAGGAGAGATGGCTCTCCGGCAAAGAGGACGATTGCGAGTTCTGGCCATCTGGGCATCGAACGGGACCTCTTGAAGTTGGTTGAGTGAATTTGCTGATGCCGAGCAGAGAGCTGTACCAACGGCAGTTGAGAGTAGGATGGGCACCGTTGTTGGTAGAGGTGATAGCGCAACGCCTGACATGGCAGTGAGGACATTGAGGGCGGTGAGTCTTGATTTGGAGAGCTCAAGGTAGACCTTTGTAGGGATCCATGTATCGAGCTTTTTGTACGCGGCTGCTGGGAGGCAAGTTTGGTGTTTCTCGGTTGATTTCCTGCCGAGCCACTGGGTATTGTGGAAGAAAAAAGAGGAGAATATTACGGTTGATCTGCTCGGAGGGATTGCCCTCAGCGCGACGGTGATCATGGTACGTGTAACGGTTCTGTCTATAGATGTTTGTATATGGTATGCTCTCGTAGTGTAGCGTTCTTTAATCTCGACCTTGTTGAAATTTCTATCACCGGGTTCTAGATCGTAACATAAGGATTGCCCTCTGCAATTATCTTGGACATAACACATGTCCCTACTTACCTCACATTCGAGTGTTGTGTTCCCCACATCCCAACACACAATTCCTAAATTCACCATGACATTCTCAAACTACAGAACCACTCCCTGGACTATTACTCTGATCCTTGAAATCCTTGTCATTATCTGTGGAACTGATTGGTCTTGGAAAGCCGAATCCCAACAAGATGATACTTTAGACAACACACAGGAAATCGAAACAAACCCTGGACACTCCCAAAATTTGCTTAGGACATTTGGATCTGGACTCCTTGTACAGCCTAGTTAGATATATGGGTATATTGACAGACAAGATCAACCCACTATTCCAATCTCTAGAGATTAGGACAGTCAAATGGGAAGTAGACTCAGAAGAGAAGTGACAGCTAAACCTGTTAAAATCCAGAAATTTGCACAACAACTCAATGAATTACCTGAGAGAGTATGGAATACATTCATTGAGGAGATCAGACCAGAAAACCTGCTTGATAAGATGACAAAAGAAGAACTGAAGATGATTGTAAATGAGATGAAAAGGAGGAGAGAGAATTTGGTTCCAGTAGTTCTGAGGCAAAAACCTACTATAGAGGAAGAGAATTCTTTTGCTACAAGGTGCCCAGAAGAATGAAGTGAAATTGCCTCAAACCTTGACAAAAGAATTCCTGGATTATTTTGGAGCAAGGAACTTTGGAAAAACAAGAGGATATACAGCTAAGTGGGTAGTGAAGAGGTGTCACAGAAACCCAGTCGCATGTTGGTTTGACTTGGAATAAGACATATCCCATTGCAAACCAATGAGTACATCTAACTAATTACAAACTTATATACTAATGAAATGTTCCAGAAACTTCCTGAAAATTCCACTGGATCACGGCGTCAGCTTGATTTCCCAACAAGAGGCTGAAAGATAAGGCAATGGCAGTTGAAATCCTCAGAGTATGGACCCATCAGTTAAGGAGAAAGGAATGTAATGGCAAACAGGTAAAAGAACTGAATAGGATAATAGATGTTGGGCAACTCAAGTTGAGTTAACTCAGAAGCTAAGTCTTTGAGGGTTACAAAGAGAACTCAATAGAGTTCTCAGATCAATTTGCTATACTACTTATACAGTTAGAATATGTTTGTCCTGATGTAACTGTCCAAGAGGTCAGTAGTTCAACTCCATCATTCATTGTTTTATTTATATCTTTATGTCATAGGCAACTCATAACAGTATTCCTCTTGAAAGGTTCTTGTCCCAAGGACTTTACAGTTCATCATATAGGTCCCTAGGTTACCCATTTCATCTTTTTCATCCTATTTTTCTACTCTTGATTCCTTGATTTCTTGTTTCTCTTCTTCTCTCTTGTTATTCTACCCATATAGTATTTTTGCCATATATCTACCCAGCAATTCTTTCTACAAAACTTTTCCTTTTCTTTCTTTACTCACCTAAGTCCTTCTTTATATTCTTTCTTGAATTTCTCTACCAAGTCCCTTGCATTTCCTAAATTCTCCCTCAGCTCCCATATATCTTCCTTAGTTGTATACCCTTTCCATTGTACCAAATACCTATCTTTCCTTCTGAACTTTCTCTTATTCAATATTTTCTCTACCTCATATTCTTCATTACTGTTATGAGTCACCTTGACCATGACCTAAAGGAATATGATATGGACTAAAATCAAACTAGTGACTTAGGAACACTTGTAGATCAAATGAGGACAAATAGTCTAAACTATATATATATAGTATAGAACAATTAATTGAGGACTCCATCAAGTTCTTTTCTAACCCTGAAGAGCCTTCTAGTCTAAACCTAGACTAGGATCTTAAATCACTTGTTAACAATTACCCTTGATCACTACTAGAAGAGAATGTTCTTTTCTTTGTTTCTCTACTTGGTCCTCATACATTTGTACTCCACTGACATTAACTACTGAATATATCTTGACTGATTCCAGTAGCTCTAATTCAATAATATTTGTTGAAATTATATTCTTGACTATATAAGGTCCAACAAATCTCTTTGTCAGTTTTTCCAATTGCTGTCCCTTTATCTAGAACTTAAGGTCCTTTATGCTAAATAGCACCCAGTTTCCTACTCTGTACTCCTCTAGTTTACTTTTCTTCCTATTTGTATACTTTCTTATCTTCTCTTGACTTTTCTTCAATACTACCTTTGCTTTCTTATACACTTTCTTCATTCTCATTGCAAACTCTTTCACTCTTTTAAATTTTTTCTTCTTTCTTATCTCAAATCCCATGCATAGATCCTATCTATTTATCACAAAAGGTCACTTATTTATTTGTGATTGGTGATTTGATACTTGAGAAGTTCAGAAATGTGAAGTTAAGATAGTAACAAAATCAGTTGTTAAGTCTGAGGTCTAATCCTCAGACTATAAGTCCTTATATACATGAAAGTAATAGTCTGTATACTAGTACAGATTATCACATACTACTACCTATTGTTCCACATATGGTAGTGCCTTTGTACTGGAAATAGCAATAACTTAACTATATAGAGGCTATCCTTTGTTTTAATAAAAGGTAGATAACTGTCTATGGGTAATTAATTAATATTTATGTACAAACATTGAGGACTTTATATCTCCACTAATATATTAATTGTCTTGGGGTTATTCTAGGCTCATTCTGAGCATTATGAAGAGGGCTTTTTCTGAGCCTAGAAGCAAAGCATTGATCATGGTGGTTTCTGAGATATTAGTGATTTAATGAACAGTACTATGGTGGTTATCTACTGATCTGCCTCAATATTAATTACCTCAAAACATAACTAGAATCAATCAAAAGATCTTTTTAAGGGCTTTTTGTAGCTATTGTCATGTATGTGTAGAACAGGGACAAGGTAACCCGGAGTGGAACAGGGTTACTCTGAGGAAAAAGAGAGTTAACAACAAAAATTGGGGAACAACCTTGGCCTCAGCTTGTGCACTGTGCCTCAATCTGTTATCATGTGTGGTTGCATATTTTAGGAGGACAGAATTGTTGCTAGGAGTTTAGGAGAGAAATGGTATATAGATTGATAGGAGCAGGGATAAAACACATAAGAGATGTTAATCTACAAACTAAGAAACTAGGATGTAACTAATGGAGTACTTATACTAAGTCTGGAATAGGAGGAGTACAAGTAACTAGTCTACATCATAATCCTATAGGAGTAGACAACAGGAGTTCAGGAGTGAATTTTAGTAATAAATAATATATAAAAGGAATTATTTTTATTAAATTATTATTTTCTGTCATATAACAGTATTTCCCCCTTAAGGCTGAGCCCTTGAAGCCCTGTTGGATAAGCAATTTAATTATCACCTGATCTATAGTTTTAAAACTAGCTTTGTGAAATTTTCTTTCTTGATCCTGAACTATAATGTCGTTGTTACGCCATTAGAGAATTTTCTACAGAAAAGTAGCATGGGATAAAAGTTATAACCCTGGGTTTCACTATTGGAATCTACTCTAGAGATTTCCTACAAGCCCTAGACATAATCTAGACCTAAAATTGGGTACTTCTCTTAGGTAGTGACCGAGCTACCATATGCTAGAATAGCATATATCTTGGGAGGCAAGACTGATGAGCTAGCATTAGGTTTCTTAGATATAGACTATCAATGTTGAAACTCTAGAAATCAGAGACTCAGAGATATCTTTGGAATATGAGATAATTTTGATTTAGAGCGGACTTAGGCTAATATGACATCAAGACAGTAGATCAAAAGTCTATCAGTAACTAGTGATCCCATCACTGCTAGACTCAGTGAAGAAACGAACACACCGACGGACGACGATCGTATCGTTGATGCTTGGACACACTGTCATGTGTTTCTAGACCATATTTGGAGTAGAAGGAAGCTGGTTCAGGGTTCAGGAAACGATGGGCAGGAGTGAAGTATAGAAGTGGAGCAGGATCACATAGTCATGTCTGGGAGGTATAGAGGACAAGAAGGTGATGGCTGTCATAGCCGCATAGTAGTATCATAGAGGAGAGATGCGAGGGAGAGTGGTAGAATGGAGAGTTTCCTTTTCTATTTCTTTTTTAATTGAGTCTCTAACATTTGTAAAATTATAATATATTTCTCAGAGTAGAGATTGGGAGAGAACCTCCTTGGCCCTTGCCTTCATCTCAGAAGCTCTTGAGGTTGTAAATGCAATTCTCTTGAGTGTATAAGGGGTGATCTTGGTGAGAGGTTGAGTTGGTGAATGTGTTCTACTATATACCCTACTCTTTCATGAGATAAGACACAACAGTTGCTCAGACAACCTTTTATGGAGTAGCAGGCCTGAAAAGCCTAGCTAATCATTGACTCAGATCATATCACATCCATAAGGTTTGGTGTGGGGGTATAGATGAGGGCTTGATTGAGTGTGGTAAGGCCCATGAGTGGTTTACTAACTATTCTACTAGTGAGCTTGTTACAGTGTGTAAAGGTAGACACCTTAGGGACACCATGCAGATAGGATCTAGATTGAGCTCCCATCATTCCTTCTATATTTAGATTCCAAATAAGCTGCATAATTTCTTTCTGATACCCCCACTTCCTACTTCTTCCTACAAACCCTTTAGCACACAATTGAGAGCTGTCACCACCTTTTCTACTTGCTTGTCATAGTAAACATCTCTTTTGCCCCTTTCATCGTCTCAACACACCATTAACTCTGCTTTGATGTCAGACTCTGATAATGAAAGATATGAGCAGGAGCTTGTAAAACAAAAAGAAAAGGCAAAGGCAAGGCTCCAGGAGGAAGAGAAGAAACAACAGACAAAGTAGAAAGCAAGAAAGGAGACAAGGGCAACAGAGAAAAAGAGACAAGAGAAGGAAATGAAAAGGTGAGCAGAGAAAAAGAGACGACAAAAGGAAGAAATGGAGTGGCAGATAAAGGCAGAGCAGGAACGGCAGAGGCAAAAAGAGATAGATGATGCCTTTTGTTAAGAAGCAGATCAACAGATGGTGGTTGTGCAGGCATAGAGAAAAAACTAGTTGAAGAAGATGAATCTAGAACCATTGGCGATTCCACCATCAGACAAGAAGATAAATCTAATTGACCTCCCTCTGCTAACAAAAAGACAACAAGTCTGCTACTTTCCCAAGGAGACTTTGGAGCAGTACTAGGAGAGGGAAGAAATGGCGAAAGAGTTGGGAATAAAGCCAATGGATAGAGAAAATCCCTGTGAGTGGTGTGCTAATTTTGGCATACTGTGTTTACCACAGGACCTTCTGTGAGTTTTGCATCTTTTTGGAGTAGAATCATTAGCTAAATTAGTTTTAGGAATGCAATGTCCTATTCTCCTTGTGCCTGGGCAAAGACAGCTTGTAAGCCTTTTGACATAGATGGCATATGGAGAAAGGCAAAGGAAGAAACAGCTAGGAGGACATGAGCAAGGAAGACAAAGTAACAGATGGATATAGAGTGGAAGGAGCAAATGTTGAAGAAGTTGGAGAAGGTGAATAAGTTGGTCATTTAGGTCCAAAGGGTTATGGATGTGTTAGAGAGAATAGCAGGAATAAGGTAAAAAACTTTGGAGAATAATTTAATTTCCTGGCCAGAGTCTGAAGGAGAGGAAATAGAGACAGTAGAGAGGATTGACAAGGGAAAAGGCAGAGAGGTAGTAGAAATGGAGTATAATAATGAGTGGTTCAAAATAGTTGTTGAGGATAGAAATGGAATGGAAGGGATAGAGGAAGTAATTGGGACTCTGGTGTCATTTGTGCAATTCAACAGAGTACTAAAAGAATATTTTTTTTCCTTTTTTTTAAATTTGTCTAGCACAAAAATTTGTGCTTTCAGAGGAGTGGTTTGATCCTTATTCCCTCCTTTAAGGCTAGGCATCCCATCGCCTAGCAACAAGAGTAAGAAATTGAAGTATTAGAGTTATGGCTATGGACTCTAGTATAAGTAAGTCATAGAATAATGGAGACAAACTTTTGAAAAAGTTCATTGGCAGTAATCCAGATGATGAGATAGAGATAGGTACAGAAGCCTGGAGTAGACATAGAGATCCCAGATTGAGCATAAAAGCTCAGTAGAGGCTGGAATTTGCAGAGGATTTGTCAGAGTGATAGATTTAACAAGTTCGGGGTAGAGTCGTTAAACAGAAGTGGTGATCAGAAATTTGACTATATCAGAAATTTGACTATACTAGAGTAGTAAACCAATGAAAGTTAGAAACACTAGACAAATACTAGTACTTCAGGCAGAAATGGTAGAACAAGTTATGATTCTATTCAGTCAATCAACAGATCATTAGTGAGATATATCATGGTATCTGGACCAAGGAGCAAGATAGAACAAGCAGAATGGCATGAAAGCCCAAGATTCATACAAAAGCCAGGGGAAAGAGGATTGGAAAGTTACTAAAGATGATTATAATAGGAAAAGTAGACTGGAGCAGAGTATTTGACAATAATCATTGTTATATAGCCAGAGGAATATAGAGGAATACAGAATCAAATTGAGTACTAGACAAGGCAAAGAACAGAACTGGACTAAGAACAGAATAAAAACGGGCAAATATTATGAGTTACCTCGACCATAACTAAGAAATATGACATGGACTGGAATCGAACTCTAGACTGATAGAGACTTGTAGAATAAATAGAGACAAACAGTACAAGAATGTATAAGTAGTGTAGTAGAATGAAGCAAGAACTCCATCAAGTTCTCTTCTAACCCTGAAGAGCTCTCTTAATCCTAACCCAGGATTAAGATCTTAAGTCAGTCGCTAATAGAAGAACTTAATAACCACATCCTAGGGCTTAGTTCACTTTGAACCTTGCTCACAAATCACTTCGATTATCTTATTAACCCTCAGCCGATAATCATTGCGATCATTAGCTACCTCCATATATAGCTGAGCCCTTGGCTTAAGGGGACTTCTCAGTTAGTTAGGGACTGAGGGAGGAAATTGTACACCAAGTTCAGGTGTATAGTTGAGTCCTAACCTACCAATTGAACCTGCTAGTTATATTTTCATTGTATAAACCTTGTGTTGTGGTCCATTGTGACTGGTATACACAGAGGAGTAACAGTTATCTCTTAAAGAGCTGTCTAGAGTAGGGATCCTCCCTGTTGAGGTGATAGTATAACCCTAGTATTAGGATAGTAGTCAGTAGAGAAGTAGGTACCTGGTTGGGTAAAGATCTTATGCCTCAGCAGACGTAACAGTAGATAGCAAGACTCAACATTATATCTATACCTCTGAGACAATCACCACAATGTCTCAACAACAATACCATAACCTCATGAGCAACTTGCTTAAACAAAAGCACACCCTTGCTTTACTAAGGGCAAAGTTAGAAGGAAAGTGAGAAAAAAAATGCTGGAAGTGCAGGGGGTTTGGACACTAAGCCCAACACTATAGAAAGGGAGAAAGAAAAAAGGGGAAACCGACTCCTCAAAATAAATTTGAAATTTTAGCAAGCAGAGTGATGAGATGTAGAGTGGAGTTGAGGAGGCAAGAGACAAGAAGAGAGCAGTAGGAGATAAAATGTTTCAAGTGTAGAGAAAAAGAGCACAAGTGCAGAGAGTGTCCCTTATAGGTGAAGAAGGAGAAGCTGGCATGTGTGGCAAGGCCACAAAAGGTACAGCAAGAGGAGAAGCCAGTGCGCCCTGAAAAGGGAAAAGCATAGAAAAAGGAGAGAAGATTGAGGAAAGCAGAAGAAGAAGAGATGGCACGCATGGCTAGGCCACGAGAAACGCAGTAAGAAAAGTGGAGAAGGAGTTCAGTGGAAGAACTAAGAAAGAAGACAGAAGATTACTACAGCAAAGGGGTGCCAGAGAAAGCACTCCTACTAGAGCTAGAGTAGTGCACAAAGGAGGTGATAGTAACATATGTGTAGTGTGACAGATGTGAAAAGAAGGGGTGCTATATGGAAAAAAATAGGAGGCAGGGGGTGATCAAAGACAAGAAGAAATAGTGTGGATGTCAAGAGAAGAAGGAGGGAAAAGCACAATAAGGCAGCACATGGTTAGGAGAACTAGAAGGCATAGCAAAAGAGGAGAGTAGCCAAAGGGATATCAGGAGAACATTCAAAATCCTAAGAGAAGTATAGTTAGATATTGGGATAGAGAAAGTAGATATGCATGAAGGTGTAACAGTAAAGGTGCTTTTGGACAGTAGTGCCATGGGAATATTCATGGACAAAGAAATGGCCAAAAGACATAGTTTTAAAATGACGAAACTAGAGAGGCCCCTAAAAGTGAAAAATGTGGATGAAATGAAAAATAGTGGAGGAAATATTATGTATCAGGTAGAAGTCAATGTCTTCTACAGAAACTATGTAAAAAGAATGAGAATGGATGTGTGTAACTTGGGAAAGACAGAGGTGATATTAGGAATACCTTAGCTACAAGTGCATAACCTGGAGATAAACTGGGAAACGGGAAAGATAAAGATGATGAGATACCTACCTTTGTGTAGAAGAAACTTGGCAGTAAAAAAAGATATAGAGCAGAGAAAGAAAATTAGAAAGAGGATAGAAAATGTGGAGAAGGCAGACAGAGATGAATGGGAATGGACAATGGAAGAAAAGTTCAACGAAGAGATCAAATTAGATAGAGAGAAAGTAAAGGGAATGGTGCCACAAAAGTTTCACAAGTGGCTAAAAGTATTTGGGAAAGTTGAGTCAGAAAGGATACCAACGAGAAAACCATGGAACTATGCAATTAATCTAAAAGAGGATTTTGTCCCAAGAAAAGAAAGAACATATTTAATGTTAAGACAGGAAAAAGAGGAAGTATGAGAATTTATGGAAGAGCAGTTGAGGAAGGGGAATATTAGATCCTCAAAATTGCCACAGATATTCCCTATCTTTAATTTCAGACCTTATCGACACTATGGGAACAAAAAGAGTATTCACAAAGATGGATTTGCGATGGAGGTACAATAATGTGCGAGTTAGAGAAAGAGACAAGTAGAAGGCAGTGTTCATGATGTATCTAGGAGTCTATGAACCTATTGTCATGTTTTTTGGTCTTACAAACTCGCTAGCAACTTTTCAAGCGATGATGAATAATATTTTGAGAGACCTCATTAACACAAGAGAAGTAACAGTGTTCATGGATGATGTCTTAGTAGAAACGGAGGAGGAGGAGAAATATGACAAAATAGTAGAAGAAGTGTTGAGAAGAATAGAAAAGAATAACCTTTATGTAAAGCCCAAAAAATGCATATGAAAAGTAAGAGAAATTGATTTCCTAGGGTTAGTAATAGGATCAGGAGGAATTAAGATACAGGAAGAAAAGATAGTGAGAGTCCTAGAATGGCCAAGGCCAAAGAGGTACAGAAGTTTTTAGGGCTAGCAAACTACTATAGGCAATTTGTCAAAGATTTTGCTAAAATAGCTAAACCAATGTACAAGTTGGTCAAAAAGGACAAAAAATGGAATTAGGGAGTTAAGCAGAAAAAGGCTTTCAAGCAGTTGAAAAAGGTGTTCACAATATGACTAGTGTTGATAGCCCTAGACCTAGATAAAGAGATGAGGGTAAAGGCAGACGCGTCAGAGTACACAACAGGAGGAGTGTTGTCAATGAAGTATGAAGACAAGAAGTGGAGGCCAGTAGCTTTTATCTCAAAATCGCTGAACGAGATAGAAAGAAATTATGAAATTTATGATAGAGAGATTTTAGCAATAGTCAGATGTTTAGACAAGTGGAGACACTTGCTAAAAGGAACACAAAACAAATTTGAGATCTGGAGCAATCACAAGAATTTGGAATATTTTATGAGTAGCCAGAAGTTAAATCGAAGACAAGTGCGATAGGCTCTATACCTGTCTAGATTCAATTTTATGCTCAAACATGTGCCAGGATCTAGTATGAGAAAGACCAATAGTTTAAGCAGACGACCAGACTGGCAAAAAGGGATAGAAAGAGATAACGAGGATAGGACAATGATAAAGAAAGAGTGGTTGAAGGTTAAAGCAATACAAGTAGCAGAAGTAATAATAGATGGAGTGGATCTGTTAGAAAAAATAAGAGGATTAGAGGCAAAAGACGATAAAGTTGTCAAAGCAATAGAAGAAATGAAACAGGCAGGAGTAAAGATATTGAGGAACAAAGAATAGAGAGAGGAAAATGGACTTATGCTAAGGAATAAAAAAGTATATATTCCTAAAGATGAGAAGCTGAGAGTGGAAGTTATCTGGCTACATCATGATACACTAGTAGGAGGGCATAGCGGACAGTGGAAGACGACAGAGTTGGTCACTAGAAATTTCTGGTGGCTAGGAGTAACAAAGGAAGTCAAAAAGTATGTGGAAGGATGCAATGCATGCCAGAGAAATAAAAACTGAACAGAGGTACCCACAAGAAAACTTATGCCAAATGTAGTACTAGCTAAACCTTGGACTCATATTTCAGTGGACTTTATTACGAAGTTGCCGTTAGCACAAGAATATGACAGTATCTTGGTAGTATGCGATAGAATGACAAAAATAGCACACTTTGTGCCAACCATAGAAAGGACTTCAGTAGAAGAAGTAGTAAGATTATTCCAAGATAACATCTGGAAGTTGCATGGCTTACCAGAAAGTATTATAACGGACAGAGGGGTGCAGTTTGCAGCAGGAATGATGAAGGAATTGAATCAAATGCTGGGAATAAATACAAAATTGTTAATGGCTTACCATCCACAAACAGACAGTCAAACAAAAAGAATAAATCAGGACTTAGAATAGTACCTGAGGATGTTTATTGACTATTGACAAGAATAGTGGCCAGATTGGTTAGTAACAGCAGAATTTGTATATAACAACAAAATGCAGACTAGTACAAAGGTATCTTTATTCAGAGCAAATAATAGGCAGGACCTATGCATGGGATTTGAGAGGGTGAAAAAATTCGCAACAAGAATGAAGGAAGTACATAAGGAAGCAGAGATGGCACTGAAAAAGAGTCAGGAAGAGATGAGAAAATATGCTAATAGGAAAAGAAGTGAGGTAGAAGAATATAGAGTAGACAACTGGGTGCTTCTAAGCACAAAAGATCTCAAGTATTAGATGAAAGAAAGACAATTGGAAAAACTTACGAAGTGATTTGTAGGACCTTACCAAGTGAAAGGGATTATTTCAACAAATGCAATAGAACTGGATTTACCAAATACAGTCAGAATACATCCAGTAGTTAATATCAGTAGAGTACAAAGGTACAAAGATCAAGTAGAAGGTCAGAAGAAGGAACAACCAGCACTAGTTATAATCGAAGGAGAAAAAGAATATAAGGTAGAGAAAATATTAAATAAAAAGAAGTTCAGAGGGAAAGATTAGTATTTAGTATAGTGGAAAGGATATATGGCAGAAGAAGATATGTGGGAGCCAAGAGAAAATTTAGGAAACATGAAAGACTTAGTAAAAGAATTCAAGGAAGAGTACAACAAAATTGGGAGAACAAAAAAAAGAAGAAATAGGAAAAAAGATAGAAAAGGAGAATTACTGGGTAGATATACAGCAAAGATGTTATATGTATGGGATGACAAAAGGTTTGATGAAGAGTACTGAGGATAGCTGGAGAGAAATTGGAACAAATGGAAGAAAAAAGGAAGGATCAATAAGGAAAAAGAGAAAGAAAAAGATGAGGAAGGAAGAATAGAGGAATGGAATGAAGAAGATGAGATAGGAAAAATGGGAGATCCATACAACGAGTTATAGGAAATTTTCAGAACAAAAATCTTTAAGAGAGGGATACTGTCATGAGTCACCTCGACCATAACTAAGAAATATGACATAGACTGGAATCGAACTCTGGACTGATAGAGACTTGTAGAATAAATAGAGACAAATAGTGCAAGAATGTATAAGTAGTGTAGTAGAATGAAGCAAGAACTCCATCAAGTTCTCTTCTAACCTTGAAGAGCTCTCTTGATCCTAACCCAGGATTAAGATCTTAAGTCAGTTGTTGACAGTAAAGTGGAGACCAAGAAGCAAAAGCAAGACAGATTTGCAGAAACAGATGACCTAGAATAACGACTTCAAAGAGAGATTGCTATCAAGTCCATAGAATAAGTTCATTAATATAGTTACCTGGGTCTGACTAGGGATTTTGAGATCCTAGGACCAGAACTAGATATTGAGAATGATGGCACAGAAGCAGAATTCAAGAGCTTTGCCAACAGCATTTGTTACAAACCCAGGAAGAGAAAACTAGTAAGAGATTTAGAAACTATAGAACCAGAATTAGGAACAGACAACAACAATTCAGAGACAGTGTCAGAGAGGTCCAGAAACAGGATATGTTGCCAAGTGGGAAACTTATCAGAAGACTCCAAGACTTCAATATTGAAACTGGAGTTAGATAATAACAATTTAGAGACAGACTCAAAACACTCCAGATATAAAGAATGTTACCCAGTGGAGTAAAGAGCTCTTTTGTATTTGCGTTTTTGCTTCCAGAAATAATTGTTGATAGAAATGGCTATAGAATATAGAGTCTGGAAGGTGAAAGGTCTACCTTCTTTATGAGTAGAAATAATATCCTAAATGCAATCAAGGAGTCTAACATAGTACCTATGGCAGAGAGTATTCTCTGTCCACTGTAACTCAGTAGAGTACTGGAGAAAAGCAATGTTATAAATTGCAATCTGGTCATCAGGATTCATATAGAGATGATCTAAGGAGTGAGTTGCTTTCGCAATAACATCTGGAATACCAAAGTATGTGTGCATTTCTTTAACAAAGAAAGACTAAGAGTATAGCTATGCATGATGAATGCCTTGATCCTCTTGTTCCAATGCTACCTGAAGCTAATCTTGTACTACTCCGGACATATAAGTCATTGCAAAATTGATTTTGTTAAAATCCAATTTAACAACAGTTGGTCTGGAGTGGAAATAAAGACAACATTGAAAGAGGAAACAGTGAAGTTGGTGTGGGTCCATTCCATCAAAGATATCCAGAATGCAAACTTTGATAGTAGGAGTAACCAGAGGTCATTCTAGAGTATTGAACAGGTAGCAGAAGGTGTTGATTATTTTGGTAGAGAGTAAATGAACAAATAGATTGAATTGTAAAATTAAAGAATTGAACTTGATGATAGAAATAACTGGTTGTGAAGATATAGAATCTGAAGTTAAACTAGTTGGTTGACTCCAGAGTGGAGGTTGGAGAGACAGGAGTCAGGAGCAAGGGATCAGAAATTGAACTCATTTGTTCCAATGCAGCATAGTCCCAGACACTCTGGGAACTACATCTGCTGAAGACACTGTAGTTGAATAAATGGAATTAGACATCAATTAGTATAAAGGACAAGAATAGCAGAGCAAATAAGTGAGGACAGTAAAGTTGAGGTAGTTGAGTGCAATAGTGACCAATATGAGTTTGTAAATTCTATTAAATATGGGAAGATGGATAATGGAGTGGAGGAGTTATAAATAGAATTATACTCCAGGACAGATATATAGTACTATTTTAGAGAATAGATAGTACTTAGTGATGATGAAAAACCTAAAAAAACAAGCTCTAGCAAACAGAACAAAATGCTGGAGTGGAGTACAACTTTTGATGAACAACCTTGGCTTCAACTTATGTGTTGTGCCCTAGTCTCTGGTTGTGAGGTTAGTTGTGTATTTTAGAATGAGAGTAAGTCAGCAGGGTAGAGGTCCTAGGAATATAGACTATGATAGAGACTGAAATGAACAAGGATAGGATTAGGACCAAGTGACGTTAATCTATGAACTAAGGAACTAGAATGTAACTAATGGAGTATTTATACTAAGTCTAGAATAGGAGGAGTACAAGTAACTAATCTACATTATGATCCTATAAGAGTAGACAACAGGAGTTCAGGAGTAAATTTTAGTAATAAATAATATATATGTCATATGACAAAAAATAATAATTTAATAGAAATAATTCCTTTTATATTTCATTTATTAATTTGCTTCTGAACTCCTGTTGTCTACTCTTATAGGATCATGATGTAGACTAGTTACTTGTACTCCTCCTATTCTAGACTTAGTATAAATACTCTATTAGTTACATCCTAGTTCCTTAGTTTGTAGATTAATATCTCTTACATGTTCTCTTCTCACTTCCATTAATCTATATACCATTCCTCTCCTAAACTTCTAGCAAAAATTCCGTCCTCCTGAAATATGCAACCACATGCAACAGCAGATCAAGGCACAGTACACAAGCTGAGGCCAAGGTTGTTCTTCAATTTTGTTATTAATCCCCTTTTTTCTCAGAATAACTCTGTTCCATTCTGGGTTATTTTGTCCTTGCTCCACATATTCATGACAATATAAAAGGAATTGTTTTTTATTAAATTATTATTTTCCATCATATGACAATAGCAGAGTTTGCATATAATACCAAAATGCACTCAGGTACAAAAACTATTGGAGAATCAAGCTAATACCATGATCTAGTGAAAGCTTCTGGAATATTTCATTAGTATATAAGTTTATAATTAGTTATCTACTTATTGGTTTGCAATGGAATACACTTTATTCTAAGTCAAACCAATGTACAACTAGATTTCTACAACAAAAACATTACCTTTCAAGATAAATTATGGACAAGATTCCAGAATAGAGTTCAAAGTAAGAAAGAAAGAAAAATATGAAAGGACAGAAAGATTTGTAATGAAAATAAAAGAGATACAGAAAGAGGCAAAAGTAGTACTAGGAAAAGCACAAGAGGAGATGAAGAAGTATGCAGATAAGAAGAGAACAAAATTTGGTAAATATAAAGTAAGAGACTTAGTCATGTTAAGTACCAAGAATCTGAAATATCAGATGATCAGAAGGAGGACAAAGAAATTGATAAAGAAATTTGTAGGACCTTACAGGATAAAAAAGATTATATTATCAAATATAGTAGAATTAGAACTACCTAGTACAGTAAAAATACATTTGGTAGTCAATGTTAATAGGATAGGTAAATACATAGGATAGGTAGAAGGGCAAAAAAAAGCAACCAGCTTCAGTTATAATTGAAGGAGAAAAGAAATAGAAAGTAGAGAGAATCTTGAATAAGTGAAGAATAAGAGAAAAGAATAAATACTTGGTGTAATAGAAAGATTTCATGGCAGAGTCCAATACTTGGGAAGGAAAAGAGAATTTAAAAAATGCAAAGGAGGCAATTGAAGAATCTGAGAAAGAATATCAGTAAGACATAGAAGATGTTGGGAGACAAGAAAAAAAGAATATTTAGGAGAGAGGAATTGCTAGGACAATTTATGGCAAAGAAATTATTTGAGGAGTCAGATAAAAGATACAATAAAAAATATTGGGGAAGACTTGAAAGAAGCTGGAGATAATAGAAAGGCAAACAAGCAAGAAGGAGAAAAACATTGGAGATAATCCAAAAAGAAGAAGAAATCAAGCAAAAAAGATTAGAAATTAGAGAGTGAACAAAAGAAGATAAAGACAAAATGGATAACATAATTAATCCATATTATGAGCTGTAAAAATCCTTAGGATGAGAAAACTTAAGAGGAAAGTGGTGTCATAACTTGGCAAAAATGGCTCAGTCATTATTTATATTTTCTTTTCTAGACTTACTATACAAGAAAAGGGTGTAAAAAAGTATTATATGACTATGACCATGTTATAGGTCAGTGTGACATCACATGAAATGGAGTCACATGATAAGTGTGGGAAAGTGGTGCACAGACTATGTAGTAGTTATATAAATAGTGTACAAGAATTAAATAAGAACTCTATTGAGTTTTTCTTGTCAACTTAAACTTGGAGAGTAATTAAGTCATTTTAGGCTAAGTTGCTACATGCATTACAAGACTCTATATACTTCTTATGTTATAGATTTAGAATGGGACTATCATTATTATTAACCATGGAGTAACAACAAATGGTTAATTCAAAAACTGATAAATGATAATGAGATCATAAAGAAAGACAAAGAAATCAATAATAAAAGTTAATAACTTTTATGTGAGTACAAGATTATGAACAATATTCATTCAGAGATATTGGACTCATAGAAGAAGCATTGGATAAACCTTAGACAATAGTATGGGCATTAACAGTTTATTCATAGACTTTTTACTAAAGGAAAATCTTTGGACTCATTTGTTTATAGGCACTGACTCAACTAGTCACTTCTAGTAACAGTACTACTTCAAAGGTAGTAATACCTGTAACACTAGATCTTATATAAAACTCTTGAAACCCCATACTCTCTTGAGTCCTTGGACTATAGTGTAGAGTGTGACTAAAAGTCTTGATACTCTCACTTTTGATATAGCTTCACTCAAAACCTTAACTAGATCCTTTGTAAAGAGGCATGAAAATATTAAGTGTTGACATAGGCTCAAGATTAAAACTCATATTCATCTTGTAGTCTAGAGTCTTAACATCTTGACTTTCTTTGTTACTCCTAGCTACCAGAAATTATCAGCTCTGCTGTTTTCCATTACTTCTCATGTCCTTCTACCAGTATATTATGGTTTAACTTTTACTTTCAACTTCTTGTCTTTAGGCATGTTATCTCCTAATATTAATTTATCTTCTTGTCTCTATTTCTTATCTCTTAATATTTTCATCTGGGCTTGTTTTATTTTCTCTGTTGCTTTTATCACTTTGTTGTCCTTCATATCTGACTTCCTTATTTTCTTCAATAAATTTATCTCTTCTATTACTACTTTTGTTACTTACATTATCCTTACTTTGAATCACTTTCTTTCAACTAGTATTTTGTCCCTGTCATCTCTCTCCACTTCTATTTGTCATCTACTAAGGCTGTTAGCTTTTTTTATGCTACTTCCCAGCACATATTTCAATATAACTTCTGGCTGCTCATAAAGTACTCAAGATTTTTGTGATTACTCCAAATCTTGAATTAATTTTGTGCTTCTTCTAACAAGTATCTCCACCTCTCTAAATATTTGATAATTACCAATATTTCTTTGTTATGGGTCTTATAATTTCTTTCCTTATACTTCATTGACAATATTTTTCCTATGTTATATTCCAACACATCTGTTTTGACTTTTTCCATCTATCTAAATTTAGTACTACTAACACAGGCTTAATAGTAGAGCAATAGTAAGTATTGGGATTAAGAAAATAATATTATACACAAGTTAACTAGGATTGAGTATCAAAGACTAGATTCTAGTAAATAACATAACTATAGTTATATACTAGTAGAATTAAATATGAACTCAGGTGTAACTTTAGTAATATGACAAGTAATAAGTGAAAGTAAAGAAAAATGAAATAACATAGCAATAATGAGTTGATATATGATAACATCATCATTTTAATATTCTTTCTCAAGGAGTTGTCAAGTAGCACATAGAATATACTAAGATTTATTTGAAAATTTTCAAAACTTTTGTATAGTAGTGCTTTTATAAAAATATCAGCTATTATTTTCTTTGTTGATATATAATCTAATGAAACTTTTCCATGTTCAATGTGCTCTCAAATAAAGTGGTATTAGATGTCTATATACTTTGCTCTAAAATATAAGATAGAATTGTATACAAGAGTAATAAATCTCTGGTTGTTGGTATATATAATTGTTACTTTTGTTTGAGATAAGTCAAGTCCTTAAGGTAATGTTTGAAGTTATATTGTCTCCTTGGTGACATTTTTAGATACAATATATTTTGTTTCAACTGACAACATTGTAATAGTAGGCTATTTCTTGAATGACCATAATATGATCTCTTTTTCAATATCAAAAGTAAAGATTGACAATCATTAGAATCTTGGATTCAATTTGAGTTTGTCTAATCAACTAGGTCAAACTCTTCCTTTATTTGTCTGCCTAATACTAAGTTTAGATCAATGGTACCTTTAAAATAGCATAGAATACATTTTGCTACCTTTAGATGTGTAATTCCTAGGTTATTACCAAATTGTGTAACAAAGTTTACTACAAATTGAATATCCAGTTGAGTTTGAGTGGTAAAGAGAAGTAAGCCAACAAGTAATAAGTAGTAGATATCTCTAGCATAATTCTTATATGCTTGTTTCTTGGCTTCAGATTGGGGTGGTTGGATAGTAGAGAGATTATATTTCACAAAAAGAAATATAGAGACTAGTATAGTATTTTATAGTCCAAATTGAATGAGAATTTAAGATATATGCTGACTAGTTAAGATAAATAAGCTAATTGTGTCGATCTTGTGTGATGTGAATATGTGAATGCCTAGCATAAATTGAAGCTCACCTAAGTCTGTTATTTTAAAGTTGTTGTTTAATAATTCCTTAAATGAAACAATATAATGGCCATTAGGACTACTGACTGCTATATCATCAATATAAACAAGCACAAGGAGAACAATTTTTCCTTTTTCTTTTTTGCTATACAAACAGTCATCAACAAATGAACAAATAAGGCTGAGATTTGACAAGACATTATGTTTTTCTTTTACTGTTGTCTAGCCTGTTTAAACTATATAAAGCCTTCTATAGGTGCTAATAGTGTCCTCTAGATCCTAAATATTCAATACCTTTAGGTACTTCTATATAAATTTCTTTGTCTAAGTCTCCTTGTAAGTAGCAACAATATCAACTTGATGGATTTCAAAGTCAAGGTGGGCAGAAAGGGCCAGAAAGATATAGAGAGTAATAAACTTGGCAGCTAATAAAAATATCTCAGTAAAATCTTCTTGGGGTACTTGTAAAAAAACCCTTACTGACAATCCTAGCCTTAAATTGAATTTGTTGACTATGTTCATCTAATTTTTCCTTAAAAACAATTTGAGATTCTACTGTTTTTTTTTCTTTTGGTACTATGTTTACCTATTCAAAAACTCCAGCATTTTGCAATTAACAAAATTTAGACTGAATAGTCTCTTCCCACTACTTTGAGTAAGGAGATTGGAGAGCTTCTTGAAAAGATTGTGGTTCTTTTGCAACTGCAAAACCAAGGTTCAGTGAATCATTTATGATAATAGCATTATTAGTAGATAAAAAGGTATATCATTCTGGTGATTTTTATATACAGTTTGAAACATTTCTTTTGGGTAGGTTATTCCATTTTAGGGATTTTTTGGGAGTAGAAGAGGATGCAGCTGAAATATGATTGAGTTCATCATTAGTTGGAGTTATAGAACAATTCATGGATGGAACTATGGGAATTTCTGAAATACTATGGCTTGGCTTAGAATCTTGTTAAGTATCCTGCTAGTTGGCTTTTCTACTAATTGTATTGTCTATGAAATTATTCAAGTTACCTATTGAGACTGTTGGAGCTCTTATGTCTATTATTACAAACTCACTTGGTGAGCTGTCTTCAAAGAATTAAATATCTCATGAGATAATAAGCTTGTTATTTTTTATGTTCTTTAGCCTATATCCCTTTGTCTCATCAGTCCACCATCTTAGAAACCAAAATTTTACCACTTTTGACTTTAATTTTCTTTTTCTAACCTGTTTAGGTACATAAGCCTAACTAAAGGAGCCAAAAATACAAAGATGAAAAACACTGGACTTATGTTCTGTCCAGGCTTTATAGAGGACTATATCTTTCAATCCAGAAGTAAGTGTTAAACTTCTGATGTGCATGGTATACATAAAAGCTTCACCCAAGTATCTTAGGTCAATATCTATACTTCACAATATATAACAGACTATTTTAAAAAAGACAGCAATAACATATTCTATAATTCTATTTTTCTCTGGGAGGTAAAGAACAGTTGTTTCATATATAATACCATTTTGTTAACAAAATTGAAACATAGTTGTATTGATAAACTCAGTACTATTATTACTTCTAAGTAAATAAGTCTTCAAGCCAGATTGTTGTTCAAGTATGGCCATAATATTACATATAGTAGGTCCAGTTTCATCTTTATTATATAATAAGTGTCCCACTATATAATGACAACTGACTTCAACCATAGCTAGTGCATATGAGAATCTATCCCAAGTAGGAACAGATATAGGTCCAGTTAGATCTATCACAAGCAATTCTATCTTGGAGTATTGACTAGTACTTGTTCCTAGCATAGACAACCAATGAGATTTTCTGTTAGCACAACTATTGCAGAGATGATCAAAGTTCTTTGGGTCACCAATTTTAAGTCTATTAACAACCTAGTTGCAAAGCATCAAATTAATAACTCTGGGGCTCAAGTGCTTTATCTAGCAATGTTATAAGCATATACTGGAGACAGCCTCAGCAACAAATGTACTTCTATTATTTGCATCAATACATTGGACCTGATATAGCATGTCAGTAGATCCCCTAAGGACTGGTGTAAATAAATCTTTTCTATTTTTTGATATTATTCAACCTTTTTCCCAGCTTTGGACCAAAGTGCCTTCGCAATGAAGAACTCCTAGACTGATAAGATCAGTCACTAGGTTGGGAATATGGAGGGTATTAGTTAAGGTGAGTTTTGAAGTACTATTAGGAAAAATCATAGTTAGAGTGACTGATCCAATGCTAGCCATAGAAATGTGGTTGCATCCACCAACAGTGATATACTTGTTATTGATAAGAGGTTAGTAGAAGGAAAATGGATGTTGTTTAGAGATCATATAGAAAGTTACAGTACTGAAGAGGCTGATTACACTAGGGGTTTTCCTGTTTTCTTTTTATTTAAAGTTTCCTGACTATAGGATAGGTAGCAGTGAATATAAGTTTTAAAATAATTAAGTTGTATGGTCTTTTTAAGAAAGCACCCTAGCTGACACCATGTTTTAGCATAGCATCTCTCATGCAAATTCATGGGAAAATGAATCCAAAATTGAAGGTAAAAGAAGTTTCTGCCAATGTACTGTGGTAGCAGTGATATTCAAAATCCAATTTCTCATTTCTAGACTACTATCCTAGCTCTGTTCCTAAGTCCTGCCTGCCTGGTATTGCCCTAATGTTCTGTTTCAAAGTTGTCCTTACAGTAGTACTCTTTGGCTATATGATCAGACTATCCTCACAGTAGTACTCCTGACTATGTGATTAGATATGAAAGTTTGAATTCTCCTTGTATAACTTAACTTCCTAGCAATGATAAACTCTATCTAAGAGCTCCTATAATGTCACTCCTATAGCTAAGTTACTTATCTTGTAGTCACTTTGGTTTTGACTCTTATCTTGAGTCAAAGCAACTTAATCACTGATCTGATCACTCTAAAAATAGATTTCTACTTTTGAAAACCCAAATAGAGAAAAGAGGCAACTGAGATTGCTTGCTCTTTTTCTACTAAGTAGGGGTTTTTATATGTTTAGAGAAATACAAAAGAAATATATGAAAAAATAGAGAAAATAATCAACCTAGTCATAATCTATTAATATGATTGTTCTGGTAGTGATAGGGAATCCCATGCCTCTTTATCTTTCATTGATTATTTTATATGGTTTTTGCTAGGTCTGTTCTGTTCTTGCTGAGTTACTGGGTTACCTATCACTGACCTTGCAGTAATCTCTTCTTTCTTTGGCTTATCTTAGTGACTTGGGACCTGTCTTTTTCCTTTTTGGTCCTAGAAGTTTTGGATAGGTTTCCACAACCATAAGACTCTTGGTTTCTCCTCTATTTCTGATTAAGGTAGATCAGTTTTTGATATTGTCCTATTCTTAGCCATTACTAATCAGGTAATACTATATCCTATTCTTGTTTCCTACTAGGCTACTAGTCCTATTCTTGTGTGATAGATATCTTTTCAGACTTTTTTATATAAGACTTTTTTTTTGACTAAGCTACTATTCTTGGTAATAATACTATGGGGCCACAGTATCATGACTTGGCAAAATAGCTAAGTTATTATTTAATATTTCTTTTCTTTTATTACTAAGGTGGAGTGTGGGAAAATATCACATGATAGTCATAGACTCACAAAGGTGTAACAGTAGTCACGTTACATGGAGTCACAAGTCATAGTCATGGCATGTGACAAAGAAGTCAGTTGACAAGTAATATGGAGACTATGGGAGATAAGAAGCATAGCACAATAGTAATTGTATATATAGTGTAGTAAATCCAATAGAAACTCTATTGAGTTCTCTTTGTCAAATGTTGATAAAGAGCAGTTGGCTTTATTTTAGCTCAGGAGTTAGCTCACTGACATACAAGCTTAACTCTGCTTAGTTCTCGAGTGATTAGCCTGTTGGTGGTAGTGACCTTATATCTCTATGTATACTGCTACATAGCTAGGTAACCAGTTTTATTAGTAGTAGTTCTTTGTACCTTCTCTACTATCTAGCAGATGATATTATCTTAGTTCTTATTTTTGGGGTATAAAGTTGTGAAATTTGTTTAATTTTAGGCCTGAATATATTTTGGGCCTTATAGTGCAATCTAAGAGGATGCTATCAGTTGCACTAGCAATAGAGGCCATATTAGCTTGGTTAATCTCATAACAGGTATTGAGTACCATAAGAATTTTCCCAATCTTGCTATTATACTACCAGTAAATTTTCTATAGAAATATAATATGGGATACAAATTATACCCTTGGATTTCACTATTAAAACCTACTCTAAAGACCTTTTACAAGCCCCAGACATAATCTAGACCTAATATTGGATACTTCTATTAGGTAGTTATTGAGCTGCCACATGCTAGAATAGCATATATCTCAAGAAACAAGACTAATGAACTAGCATCAGGTTTTTCAGAGATAGACTATCAATGTTGATACTCTAGAACTCAGAGGTTCAAGGATATCTTTGGAGTACAGTATAATTTCACTCTAGAGTAGATTTAGACTAATATGATACCAAAATAACAGATCCAAAGTCTATTAGTGACTAGTAATCATATCACTGCTAGACTTAGTCAAGAGGGCATCAAACATATTGTTGACATTTGTATACACTAGCATGTGTTTCTAGATTATATTTGGAGTAGAAAAAGACTAGTTTGGAAGTTAGGGAATGTTAGGCAGAAGTAAAGTATGGAGATAGAGTAGGATCACATGGCTATGACTAGTAGACATAGGAGATAGGGAGGTAACATCTGTCATATCCACATAGTAATGTCATGGAGGAAAGATATGAGAGAGGCTAGAAGAAGAAGGAGTTTCCTTTTTTATTCATTTTTAATTAAGTCTTATCAATTTGTATTTTTAATATAACACTTAGAGAGTCTAAGAGAGAGAGCAATAGAATCTTGACACCTGTTGTTATCTCAAGGGCTTAAAAGTTGTCTTATGGTACTTTTCTAAGTTCTAAATAAAGTAGTTGGGTTATTAAGGAGACTAAAACCATATATTTTACTTAATCAAAAGACAAGATATAGTAGTCACTTAGACAATCTTCTATGGAATAGCAGACCTAAAAAGTCTAGCTAATCATTAACTCAAACTGTATCACAGCCATAGAATTTGATATAAAGATATAAATAAGGGCTTAATTGAGTATGGTAAGGCCTATGAGTGGTTTACTGACTACTTTGATAGTGAGCTTGTTACAATGTGTAAAGATAGATATCTTTCTAAGATGTCTATCTTAGGGACACTATACAAGGAGAATCTAGATTAAGTTTACTATCCTTTTAAACAATTTTATCTTAATTATTATACTAAGTTTCTATATTCTCTTTTTAATACCTTTATTCTTAATTCATTCCCACAAACTTTTTAGCATGTAATTGGGACATAGTATCCCATCTTTAGCTTATACCAGGCTAATAGTCTCTTTTGTCTTCTTCATCACGATTTATAGATAATTCAATAGTTATATAGGTAAAACTACTAGGCTTAGTGTATTTTTTATTCTTTTTCTTCTTTGGACATTTGGGACTCCAGTGTTCTTTTTCACTGAAAGTATGACAAGTTAATCCAGTAGGCCTCTACTTTGGTCTAAACTTTCCCTTTGTTAAATTTTTAGCTTTTCTAGGATTGTTAGCATTTGAAAACAACTTAGTAACTAGGGCCAACTAGTTAGTTTTTGTTTTTTCTTAGATTTATCAAGTTGATGTTTTCTCTTGGTATGGTCAGATACTGATAGCAGCTCAGCAATAACAGCATTAAGGGTAAGTCCACTATCTTTATTTAAGAGGTTTTGCTTCATAATATCCCAAATACCAGAACAAGGAAGTAAGAGAAGAATAGCATGAATAATATGAATGCCCTTGAGTTTTTGATCAGATTCAGTGATATAATAGCAAAGTTAAAGGAAGGAGCCAATATAATCAGACATAGCAGTATGTTTATCCTATCCCTTGGTATATAATTCCTGATAATAATAATGGACATTTATTCTTTGCCATTGCATGATGTAGATTGTCCAGAGATAATCCTATATATCCTTTGAGGTAGTGGTATCCTAAAAATGTTCTCTTTGACCAAACTCAATAGTATCTCATATCAAACCCACAGCTGCAGAGTCAGATTGTAACTAGTCAAGATATTTCTTTTTAGAAGTAATCTAGTTCCTGTATTGAGCAAAGGTAGTGACAAAGGGCTTGCCTTCAAAGTCAAGAGGGTGAGTCATAAAGGGTATAGGAGGACAATCTTCTAATCCTTCTACAAAGAGCTATAGAAGATGAGCTTGCAAAGCTGCCTTTATATTGTCAAACCAAACATAGTAGTTAGTACCATTGAGCTTTGGGAATTGGAGAGTCTCAGAGGATGATTTCTGAATATATGTGCCTGTGAGGCCCATAACCTAACAGCAGAGTAATAGGTATATAAATAGATCAGAATATGAGATAACATACCTAGGACCAAGTGTCAAAGACTAGGTCCTAGTGAACAACTGTAGTTATATACCAGTAGGATTGAATGTGGACTCAGGTATAGCTATAGTGATATAATGAGTAATGAGTAAAAGTAGAGAGGAATGAAATAACATAGTGATGATGAGTTAACATACAATAGCATCTTAGATCTATCTTTGTAAATACCTTTTTTGTACCCATAGTATCAATGAGGTCTGAAATCAATGGTAATGGATAATTGTCCTTAGCTGTTTCTTTACTCAAGTACTAGTAATCTTATACCATTTGTTTCTTTTTGTCTTTCTTTCCTACAAAGAATACTAGTAAAGTCTGGGGCAACTTCAAGGGTTTAATATACTTTCCTTAACTGCTTCTCCACAAATTCTCTGACTTCTTCCTTTTCTTCTCTGAATAGTATATATCCTTTTCTTCTCTGAATAGTATATATCCTTTTCTTTCTTAGTATGAAATCTTTCTTGAGGTTCATTGCATGATCCTAAGGCTTTCTCACTGGCATCCTTTTCAACTCAACTTTTTCAAACACCTTCATCCATCTAGAGAACCAATTTGGCACCATTTCTTTTATTTTTTCTTTATTTATCTATACTTTCTTATTGAAGTTTTCCTCCATTGTCTACTTTTATTCATCTCTGTCTATCTTTTCTATTATTTTTGCTTTCCTTGTCCTCTGCTTTCTCCTTTTTATATTTTCTTTCACAGCTAGATTTCTTTCACATAATGGTAGGCATTTTTATCTCTCCTATTTCCTAGTTGATTTCTGGGTTGTGGGCAACTAACCATGGCATACCCAATATTACTTTTGTTTTTCCTGGGTTACATACATTCATCTTTATCCTTTCTATATGGTTCTTGTAGGACACATTTACTTCTACCCTATGTATTATAGCTTTTTCACTATTCCCTGTAAGTGATCTTTCTAACTTCTGTAATTTAAAGCTATACTTTTTTGCCATCCTCTTGTCTATGAATATCCCCATGGCACTATCTGGCAGCATTTTGACTATTATTCCCTTATGCATGTCTACTTTCTCTATTCCAATATTTAGCTATCTATCTCTCAATATTTTCATTGTCCTTCTTATGTCTCTTTCTATTGTGCTTTTTGAAGTCTTATTCTACATGCTACCTTTCTCTTGCTATGCTTTTGTCTCTGTGGACTATGTTACCACTTTCCAATTCTACCATGGTTTCTTTTTACCCACTTCATATTCTGGGTACAAGATCTTCTTTCTTTTCTTCTCTAGTATCCCTTTCATTACTGTATCTTTTTTCCTATGTTTTATCTTAGTTACTTTTTCTACTTTTGTTTTTGTCTCTCTCCACCTCCATATCTCCAGGCATGCTTGGCATCACACATTTCTTAACTGTTCCCCAGAGACAAATTCTTGTCTCTGGTTTTCTTGTGTCTTGGGGACATGCCCTGTATGCTGCAATATTCCTGTATCTTTGTCCATATAGACTACACTAGCCTCCCTTGTTGCTGTACCTTTTGTGGCTTTGCTATGCATATCAACAATAAGGATCCCTATACTAACCAGTTAGTCACAAAGACATAATCTTAGGAAGGAGATAATGGTTTCACTCACAACTATCTTGTGCATAACACATGTTTGTATATGTATATATGGTATGCCCTCATAGTATAGCATTCTTTAATCTCAACCTGGTTCAATATATCTTGAAATTTTTATCACTGGGTTTGAGATTGTAGCAGTATAGTAATACTGTTCTGGTGCGGTGTTCTCTGACAATAGCCATTGTGTGAAGCATAAATAAGTTGTCAGCTGTTGTGAACAAAGCTCTTGGTAACACAAGATGTACATTACAGTGTGATACTAATTGTTGTGGATTAGAATTTTCAACTTTTCCCAAACAGTAGATTTGTGATGATGAGATCAGTCGACAATTTTACAATGCATTCCCACGGGTTGGTTCCTCCTTGCTAGTTTGTTCTTCCAGTAATGCCCGGTACTCATTTACTCCCACCAAATCTCCTCAAGCTCTTTGCACCTCGACCACCGCTTCCCTACTCCCGTCCTGTCGACAAAGATATCGACCGCATCCGTAACAAGGATGTCGATGGTGTCGGCCAAATTCTTGTCCGTCTGAAAGAGGAAACGACAAATAACCTCTTCAACGCCGCAAATGCCGACGCGATGGAAGAGGGC
>Ga0153996_1000202_pt1 | contig 29496 bp, 24 predicted proteins | sample TSNC080MetaG_FD_104728 | JGI IMG/M metagenome (GOLD analysis project Ga0153996, IMG submission 104728) | Attine ant fungus gardens microbial communities from North Carolina, USA - TSNC080 MetaG | ecosystem: Host-associated > Fungi > Mycelium > Unclassified | place: USA: North Carolina, Lumber...
CATCGTCAGCATTGCAAAAGAACATACCCACAATTGATTGGTCGGTTGCCGATGACTTAATCAATGAAAAACTTGTTAATATTGGCAAATGATATGTGACTTATATACTACCGAGTATAAGCATGACCCCGCTCCTGCGGTTGCTGTTCTGTCTTTCCTTCATAGCTTTTAAAAGTGTTCATCTCATCCCGACCTTTCTTGTTATGGCCGGAAGCTTCCGTATGAAAAAAGCACACACAAAGATGAGCTGCAAAAGTCGCCGTCCCCTCGCACAGGCCGGAATTTCAGATTGAGCAACACGGCATGGTTATTCCATAGAGAATAGTAAAGTATATCGTATTGAAGAGAAACGGAACTAAAACACTTCTGGAAACAACATTTGAAAATGGTTACTTAGGTTTTAAAACAGATTATTTGAGTTCATATGTAGTCACAGAAAAAAATCTAGTACAAAAGGGAGATGTTAATGGAGATGAAGATATCAACATCTTTGATATTATGGAAATTAGAGACTATATCTTTGGTGCAAAAGAACATACTAAAGGAGCATTAGAGGTTGATTGAGTAGTTCCTTTTTTATATGGAGTCTTATCAAGATAATTATTTAATATCATATAAATATGTGTTTCTAAAGATAATTGCGACATACTAAATATCCCGTATTGTTTTATGTATATCAAAATAAGGTAATTTGGGGAATGACCGCTCATTTTGTTTATAATGTTGTTTCATTATGCAAAGAAAACAAATAAAACGAGAATTATCATATTTCCTAGGAAATAATGAAAGATAATGCTGGTGTTTCTATCTGAGACATTTTTCCTTATCTAGACAAATAACGATTGAAAGAGTAGAAAGAGATTTTCAAAGTAGAAGGAAGTACTTTCTACTTTTTGTTAACAACACAACTACTTATAAAAAATTAACATATCTTTTCCGCTAATAAACGGAAAAAAATAGTTAAAATTTGACTAAAAAGTAGTATACTTTATTATATAATGTAGTTAGGTGATTAAAATGCAAAAAATCAACAATCGAATCATTCAGTTAATTAAGCTTTTAAATAAATATAAGGAAATTGTTCCTGGTAATGATTTATGTAGAGAACTAGGTATCACTACAAGAACATTACGAACAGATTTAAAACAATATAAAGCATATTTAAAAGAAAATGGAATTGTTATAGAAGCAAAACATCGTTTAGGCTATCAATTACATATTATAGATGAGCAAAAATATTATCAATTTATTCAATACCAAATGAAAGAATCCTATAAAAATCAATTAGTTATTCCAATATATCCTGAAGATCGTGTAGAATACCTAATAAAAAAATTACTTATTACGGATGACTACATAAAAGTTGATGATATTTGTGAAGAAATTTTTATTAGTCGCTCCACACTTAATAATGATCTAAAACAAGCAAGAGATAAATTATCTTATTTTCGTTTAGATATTGAAACAAAACCAGCACATGGAATAAAAATTAGTGGTAGTGAATTTTACAAACGATCTTGTATTTCTCAATTCTTTTATCATATTGAAGATAGTGATAACAATTTTTTGTTACGTACAAAAACATCTTCCACATATCAAGAAAGCATTTCGAGGATTTTATACCAAACGATGGAAGAGGAATCCTTTAAATTAACGGATATCGGTTTTCGGAATTTAGTGATTCATATTATGATTGCAATTAATCGATTAAAAGAAAATATTACTTCAGATAAAACGGGATTTGAACAACAAATTTATAATACCAAAGAATTAAGTATGGCAAAAATATTATGTAAGAAATTAGAGAAAGAATATGCTGTTACATTTCCTGAAGTAGAACAATATTATATTGCGTTACATTTATCTGGTAAGAAGGCTATGCAATATAACAGTAGTAATTTATTGTTACACACGGAAACAGACCAATTACTACAATTAGTTTTTAAACGTATCAAATCTAGATTTAATATAGATATGTCCGAAGATATTGAATTATATACTTCATTATCTCTACATTTTCAACCAATGATGAACCGTTTGAAATATGGATTACATATTCAAAATCCTTTATTAAAACAAATAAAGCAAGAGCATGCTGAATCCTTTGAGATGGGAATCATTGTTGCTGATACAATAAAAAAAGAGAAAAAATATGATGTTAGTGAAAACGAAATAGGATATATTGCATTACATTTTGCATTAGCGATAGAACGTTATCAAAATAATGCTATCAAGAAAAACATAATTATTATTTGTGCTAGTGGAGTTGGTAGTTCACAAATATTATTACATAAAGTCCGTCAAAAATTTAAAGATTCGATTGAAAAAATATATGTTACTGAGTTATATGCCTTAGATAAAGTCAATCAAGAGGATTATGATTTTATCTTAACAACAATTCCTTTGATAACGGATACCAAAATACCTGTAATATATGTTCAATATTTTCTTGATCAAAGTGATACATATCAAATTCAAGAAGCTTTATTAGATGCTGATCAACGATATATGTTTATTGATCAATATTTTTCAAATCAATTATTCTTTACTCAACTAAATGGCAAAACAAAAGAAGAAATTATCCATGAGATGTGTCTAGAAATAAATAAAATTAAACCATTACCGCAAAATTTTGAAGAACAGGTGCTACTAAGAGAACAATATTCAGCAACAGAATTTGGGAACGCCATTGCAATGCCTCATCCAATGCAACCAATGACGAGTGAAACATTTGTTTCTGTAGGATTGCTTCCTAGAGCAATAAAATGGCAAAATCAAAATGTTAAGTTTATATTTTTATTATGTATTGAAAAAAATGGTAAAGAATCCTTAAGTTTATTTCATGAAACATTATCTGCTTTAGTGATGGATAACCACTCTTTATCTTTACTAGAAAAAGAACCAACAATTGAAAATATTAAAAAGATTCTTAAAAATTTAGCAAAACAAGAACAGGATATTGATGACCTATTTTCTTAAAATTTCCGCCAAAAAGAAATTAAAAAGGAAAAATATTGAAATGAACTATTTTTTAATTTATTGTATGCTATAACGGAGGAGGAGAACAAATGAATATTTTGTTGTGTTGTACAGCAGGAGCGTCTTCTAGCATTCTTGTGAAAACAATGAGACAAGCAGCAACAGAGTTAGGTTACGATAACTATAAAATAGCTGCTGTTGATGCTACAAAAGTATCGATGTATGTGATGAAAGTCGATGTCATATTAATTGCTCCACAAGTAGCCTATTTATATGATAGCATTCATTCCACTGCAAAAATTCATAATGTTCCAGTATTTATCATTAATTTTAAAGATTATGGAAATATGGATGGAAAAGCCGTTCTTCTCAAATCTCAAAAAAGGTTAGTTCAAGAATTAAAAAATGAGGAGGAAATCGATATGGACAAATTATCTAAAAGCTTAGAAAAGTATTTATTACCATTTGCCAACAAATTGGGAGGCAATAGAATTCTGACCATTCTCAGAGATGCTATGTCTGCGAATGTTGCAGTATTAATTATTGGTAGTATTTCAATTCTATTAACAAATTTCCCACATGAGGGAATTGCTGAAGTCTTAGCTCCAGCAAATGATTTTTTTAACACAATTTATGCATTTACATCAGGAATGATGGGATTATTAACTTCAATTAGTATCGCTTATTATGCTAGTAAGGAGTTTAAAACAGTACCAACAACAAGTATTTTAACTTCAGCTGTTGCTTTCTTAATAACACAATCAAATATTGAAGAAGGATGGCCTGCAATTAATATTGATGGGTTAGGAACTTCAGGATTATTAACCGCAATGTTGGTTGGTATTGTGTCTGTTAAAATTATTCAAATTTTTCAAGATAGAAATATTGGAATTAAAATGCCTGAAGGAGTACCAACTGCAGTGGCAGATTCGTTTTCTTCATTAATACCAGCATTTTTAGTGTTTGCTATTTTTACATTTTTAACGACAGTGGTAGGATTTGATATTAATGCAGGTATTACTTATGTATTATCACCATTATCAAAAGTTTCAAATACATTACCAGGATATGTTACTTATCATATGTTGTGTGCTTTGGTATTCTTCTGTGGTATTAATTCCGCAGTTGTATATGTAGTGGTTGAACCATTTATTATTCAAAATGGGGTTGCAAATGAAGCAGCACATGCAGCTGGAGAAGCAGTGCAAAATGTAGCGACCTATTCAGTAGATACGATGGTATGGGCAGGAGGAACTGGTGCTACGATTGGATTAGTTATTTTGATGGTATTTATGGGGAAAAGTAAAATGATGAGAACCTTAGGTAAAATATCATTAGGACCAGCTATTTTCAATATTAATGAACCTGTTATTTTTGGTATACCAATTGCCTTTAACCCAATGTTATTAATACCATTCATAGTAACACCTGGATTAATTGCAGGATTAACATATGTCGTAATGAAAGCAGGAATTGTTGCTATGCCAATTGTTGGATATGTACCTTGGACATTACCACCAATTATGATTGGATTCTTTATGAGTGGAGGAGCATTATCTGCTACTTTATGGTCTGCTTTTGTAGTGGTATTATCAATAGTGGTGTATTATCCATTCTTTAGAATTGTGGATAAACAAATGTATCAAAAGGAATTACAAGAAGAAAGAACAACGAAAAATTCTGTGTTGGAATAAAGGTGTAATGATATATATGAAACATAATAAATTACCTGAATCTTTTTTCTGGGGTGGTAGTATTGCAGCTCATCAATTAGAAGGTGCATGGCAAGAAGATGGAAAAGGGCCAGCTATTATGGATTATGCAACTGCAGGTACTTATGAAACACCTAGAGTGTTTACAAAAGGAATTGAAAAAGATAAAAAATATCCATCACATGAAGGAATTGATTTTTATCATCGTTATCAAGAAGACATTGCATTATTTGCTGAAATGGGATTTACTGCTTTACGAATTTCAATTGATTGGTCAAGAATTTATCCTAATGGTGATGATGAATTACCAAATCAAGCAGGTATTCGATATTATCAAGATGTTGTTGCTACTTTATTAAGTTACAATATTGAACCAATTGTTACTTTATTTCATTTTGAAATGCCAATTCATTTAGTGAAGGAGTATGGTTCTTGGATGAATCGTAAAGTAATTAACTTTTATTTAAAATTTGCAAAAACTATGTTTACAGCATTAAAAGGTAAAGTTAGATATTGGGTTACTTTTAACGAAATGAATCATATTGATCCTCAAACTGAAGCCTCAGATTTATTTACTTATATTTTATCAGGATTAAAATATAGTGAATTAGAAGGAAATAAGAAAGAGTCGTTAGCAATTATTGGTTATCATATGACCTTAGCTGGAGTGAAAGCAGTTAAATTAGGTAAAGAGATTGATAAGGATAATCAAATTGGATGCGTATTTGGAATTACTCCAAGTTATCCTTATAATTGTAATCCGATTAATGTGTTTAATGCATTTAAAGAAATGGATAGAGATTTCTACCAAATAGATGCAATGGTAAATGGGAAGTTTCCTGATTATAAATTATTTGAATATCAAGAACTAGGAATTGATATAGGAATCAGTAAAGAGGATGAACAAGCATTTAGAGATGGTAAAATTGATTTCATTGGAATGAATTATTATCAAACAAGTGTAACGCATCATGATGAAGAGCAAGATAGTGAAGAAACTTTATTTGGTGGTGTGCATAACCCATATTTAGAAAAAAGTAAATGGGGATGGTCAATTGACCCAATTGGGCTTAGGTATTTACTCAATTATACGTATCGAAAATATCAAATACCAATTATGATTACAGAAAATGGAATTGGAGCAATTGATGTAGTCACCAAGGGTAAGACCCTCAGTGATGATGGAATGATTCATGATGAATACCGTATTGATTATTTAAGAAAGCATCTTTCTGAATTAAAGAAAGCAGTGCTAGAAGATGGTGTTAATTGTATAGGTTATTTAATGTGGGGTCCAATTGATTTAATTAGTGCTACAACTGGTGAAATGAAGAAGAGATATGGATTTATTTATGTGGATAAATATGATGATGGAACAGGAGATTTATCTAGAAAAAGGAAAGATTCATTTTATTGGTATCAGAATATTATTAAAACAAATGGAGAAGAATTATAGATGTTAAAAGATAGAAAATGGGAAACTTGATGTTTCCCATTTTCTATGTAAATTATTAGTGATAAAATAAAATACTATGTACTAATAATAATTTTATTTCCAACGTTTTAGATTTGGTAATGTTTTTTTACAATACTCTCTCATTTCTTCTTTGCTCATACCAGTTTCTGAAGCAAATTGTAAACTATATTCAATATATTCTTCTAAACTCATATCATTGGTAAAACTACCGTCTTTAAAACAAAATACGCAATAATCATTATTTTTACTTCCATCTGCATTTGTTCCAATGTGCTCTTCTTTTTCTATTGGCATACTACAACTTTGACATATTAATGAATTTTCCATCTGTTTTTCCTCCTCTCTTCTCTTTCTTGATTATACTTAATTATTCAATAAATTGATTGTAAAAATCGTTCATGTTTTTCTTATACTCTGATGGAGTTATATTACAAATTGCTTTAAATTCTTTAATAAAGTGTGCTTGATCATAATAGCCATTATTTTCGGAAATTAGAGTTAGATTATCATCCGAATTTTCTAAATAATTAATTGCATTGTTTAACCTTACTATTCTTAAAAATAATTTTAGATTTACTCCTAAGTATTTAAGGCAAATACGATATAGTTGACTAGAACTATAATTAAATTGAGTAGATAATTCAGCTATTGTCGTATTACCTTTGTTTTTTAGGATATAAAATATTATTTTTTCAAATACATCATCTTCTTTATTTTCAATAATAGTTAGAAACATATCATTGATTCTATTTAATATTTGATCTAGATTATTATTTTCAAGTAGAATTTTTTTAATTTCTAATACTAGATTTGGAGCTATGATACTCAAATCAAGCCTTTTATTGGTTAATGAGCTTTGATCATGATTAGTAATCTTATGTAGCCCACCTGGCAAAAATTCAATTAATAATAGAAATTGATAGGTATTCAGATCATTAGCGATGTCAATTGATTCTGTTCTAGTACCCCATAATTCTAGTTTTACTGTGTTATTATTAATAGCACAAGAAATAGTACCACACCCATCGGGTATTAATATATATTTATCTGATATCTCACATTCATCTAAGAAAAAAATTGCATAATTTAAAATATATTTTCTTAATGAATTCTTTGGCAGAACTTTAAAAAAAAGTTTACCATTTAATATAATTTCATGTTGCTTTATTTCTCTATTAAATTCCATGTTGATTCCTTTCAAATTTTAAACATTGTATAAATAACTTGTGGTTTAATTATAGCATATAAAATGTACACTACCAATTAGAAATGTTTTTATCATAATATTTTTGTAAAGGTATTGACTCTCCCCTATACTAGATAGTGTAAAGTATAGTTTGTATAAAACAAAAGAATTTACAATTATACGCGGAGGAATATATGAAAGTAATTGAAGTAAAGCATACAGTATGTGATTATAAATGTATGTGGAATGGTATAGCAGATTTATATGCAACAAGAACTGGCTTTAATACACCACCATATTTCTTTTTTGGATTAAGTGGCTTATGTAACCCTGCATTTATAAAAGTATCAAAAAGCGATGTTCCAAGAATGTTTTATTTTAGTAGTGGGGTAGCTGCTCGAATGTATTTAGCTATGTCAAATATTGTTGGATTTGACTATTCTGTTATTGAAAATAGGAGTTTTAGATTCTCTTTAAGAAAAGCAAAGCAACAAATTGATAAAGGTAATCCAGTAATAATTGGTGCAACAGACATGTTTCATCTTGAATATCATGAAAAGTTTTTTCACAAACTTCATATTCCAATACATTATTTTTTAATGGTTGGTTATGATGACGAGAAAGAAAATATATTTTTATATGATTGTGGAAAACAAGATATACAAGAGCTTTCTTATAGTAATTTAAAAAAGGCTTGGGATGTTGATGTTTCTGGACTTAGTAAGAAAAATACCCTGTTTATCTTTAATTTCAAAGATGAAGTTAATGATGTTAAAGCAATCTTTTTTAAGGCACTTAAAGAAAAAATCAATACCAACTTACATGCAAGAGTAAATATTATTGGTTTGAAAGCATTTAGAAAATTAGCATCAGAAATTAATAGTTGGGATAAAGAATTGACGAAAGAGCAATATGAAAAATGTTTATTACACGTAGTTGAATATGCAGGATTTCCACCTTTCGTACCAGATGATTATACAAAGATAAATACGACTCATGATGGAGGAAGATTTGCTTTTGCCAATCTATTAAAATGGGGAGCAGATGCTTACTATATTCCTAAGTTAAAAATTGCATCAGATAAATTTATAGAAAGTGGAAAATTAATTAATACATTAGCGTACCAAATACTAAAATGTGTACAAGAGCAAAAGCCCTTGACTAGAGAGATTTCAAAATTAATTTTGAGTATTGCAAATTGTGAAGAAGAAGCTTATAAAATGATTGATAATATAATGGAGTTATCGTAACAAATAAAAGTAATTCTATATGTGTAAAAAAGAAACAAAACATCTGCCTTTGTTATTAAAAACGATGCCTAGTTTCTTTTTTTATCGATTTATTAGCTTACATTCGTTAATCATATGGAAGAATCTTTAAATTATTTCTTTGAATAAAATAAATGAATAATTCCATCTTCAATACTATACTTATTAAGTGATAAAGCAATTGTTGGGTTATTACCAAGAAAAAGTGGAATTCCTTTCCCTAAGATTGTAGGAATAATGCTAATCATATATTCATCAATAACATTTGCTTTCACAAAAGGATCAATCAGTATTCCACCACCAAATAAATAAATGGTTTTACCTGCATCACGTTCTTTTATAATTATGCTAATAATATCTCCCCTAATAAACTCAATATTTTCTGTATCTTCTTGCATCGAATTTGAGGCAACATATACCTTCTTCTTAGTATAATCACTTGCAAAGCCTTGAAGGTAACATGTATGTCCCATCACAACAATATCAATACTATCTTTAAAATCAGAAAAAGGATATTGATTTTCTGTATCTAAACAATGATTACCATGCCCGATAATCCAGTCATAGCCACCATTTTCATCAGCAATATAGCCATCTAGTGAGATTGCTAAATTTAAAATTACTTTACCACTCATTGTTTAATTTCCTCCAATTAATCTTTTTATTGAATATTGCAATCACACTCATTAATAACAAAATCAATTCAATTCTTTTTTATAACTTTTGCCATCCGTTGTTTATTACAAATAATCTAACTAGATTGTAACATATATACTTATAGTTAATAACATTAATATCTCAATGAGTTTATTATTTTGTTTCTTACTATAAATTTGCTATAATCAAAGATAGATGACAATCAAATGAATAATAGAAAAGAGGGATAGTCATGTCTAAAACATTAGTATTAGCAGAAAAACCATCAGTCGCTAGAGATATTGCCAGAGTCTTAGACTGTCATAAGAAAATAGAGGGTGCTTTAGAAGGATCAAAATATATTGTTACTTGGGCTTTAGGACATTTAGTTACCTTAGCAGACCCAGAAATATATGATAAACAATATAAAAATTGGCAATTAGAAGATTTACCAATTATGCCAGAACGCTTATCATTAGTGGTTATTAAACAATCATCAAGACAATATAATGCAGTAAAAAAACAGATGTCTCGCCAAGATGTGAACTCTATTGTGATAGCGACAGATGCTGGAAGAGAAGGGGAATTAGTTGCCCGTTGGATTATTGATAAAGCTGGAATCAGGAAACCATTACAACGTTTATGGATTTCTTCCGTTACTGATAAAGCAATCAAAAATGGCTTTTCACAATTGAAGGATGCAAAAGAATATAATAATTTATATTATAGTGCAAAATCTCGTGCTGAAGCAGACTGGTTAGTTGGGATTAATGCAACCAGAGCCTTGACTTGTAAATACAATGCACAATTAGCTTGTGGGCGAGTTCAAACACCTACAGTTGCCATAATTCATCATCGAGAAGAAGAAATCCGCAATTTTATTCCTCGTAAACATTATGGGATCAGTATAAGAGCGAAAGATATTGATTGGCGTTGGGTATCAAGTAAAAATGAATCACATTTATTTGATGAAAAAATAATTGATGATACCATCGCTAAGTTAAAAAATAAAACATTTACGATTAGCGATATTAAAAAAACAATGAAAAAGCAATACGCACCAGCACTATACGATTTAACAGAATTACAAAGAGATGCCAATCGATTGTATAATTATTCAGCAAAAGAAACATTATCCTTCATGCAAAGTCTATACGAACATCATAAAGTGTTAACATATCCAAGAACGGATTCAAGATATCTAACTGATGATATTGTGCCTACACTTAAAGAACGTTTAACCGCTAGTTTAGGAGGTTATTATGATCAAGCCATACAACAAATCTTAGCAAAACCTATCAAAAAGAGTTCACACTATGTAAATAATGCAAAGGTTAGTGATCATCATGCAATTATCCCTACAGAAGAATCACCTATGTTAGGAACTTTTACACAACAAGAAAAAAATATTTATGATTTGGTCATAAAACGATTTTTATCTGTCTTACTTCCACCTTATGAATATGAACAAACTTCATTAATAGGAACAATAAATAATCAGACATTTAAAGCAAAAGGCAAAATTGAACACCAAAAAGGTTGGAAAATAGTCAATCAACAAAATTTTGAGGAAGAAGATTTTGATGATGTAAAAGAACAAACATTACCACCAATTAATAAAGGAGAACTGATTAACGTTACGAACATTAATAAAATTATTGGTGAAACAACTCCACCAGCTTATTTTAATGAAGCAACATTATTATCAGCGATGGAGAATCCTACAAAGTATATGCAAAGCTCTAATAAAGCATATAATGCGACACTCACTCAAACAGGTGGTTTAGGAACAGTTGCAACAAGAGCAGATATTATTGAAAAATTATTTAATACATTCCTAATTGAAAAAAGAGGTAAAGATATTCATGTAACGAGTAAAGGAAAACAATTATTATCCTTGGTTCCAAAAGATTTGCGAACACCTGAACTAACGGCTCGTTGGGAATTAGATTTAGCGAAGATAGCACAAGGGAAATTACATTCTAATGAGTTTATTAAAGAAATTCGTAGTTATACAAAAGAAGTGGTTCATGAAATTGAAGAAAGTGTTACGAAATTTAAACATGATAATATAACTTCAAAGAAATGCCCAGAATGTGGGAAAGCATTATTAGAAGTTAATGGCAAAAAAGGTAAAATGTTAGTTTGTTCTTCTAGAGAATGTGGTCATCGTGAAACGATTTCTACGACAACGAACGCACGTTGTCCAAACTGTCATAAAAAATTAGAATTAGTTGGAAAAGCTGATAAACAGTTGTTTGTTTGTAAAACATGTGGTTATCGTCAAAATATGAACTCATTTAAAAAAGAAAGAGAAGAACGCCAAAATAAAGCTGGAAAACAGGATGTAAACAAGTATTTAAGACAACAAAAGAAACAACAAGAACAAAGTATTGAAGATTCTCCATTTGCAGCATTATTAAAACTAAAAGATGATTTAAAATAAAAGAATATAACAATAATCATAAAAAGAAAGAGGATTCTCTTTCTTTTTATGTAGATTCAAAAATTGAAAATTTGTTATTTTTAATTCAAGTGTTTGCTATAATCTAAGAAAGATACTTATTAATACAAGGAGATAGAAATGAAAAAAATAGCTTTTTTTGATATTGATGGAACGATGGTTAATGTACCAAATGGGATACTACATCCTACATCTGAAACAATTCGAGTTTTAAAAACATTTAGAGAACAAGGTAATTATATTGTCGTAGCAACAGCAAGAACCTCAATACCTGCTAGTCTTAGCGATATAGATTTTGATGGGTATATTTGTAGTGATGGACATTATATTGAAATACATGGCGAAGTCATTATAAATAATATATTTGATGAACAACAAATTGAAAATCAAATTGCTATCTATGAAAAGCATAATGGAAGTTGTGCGTTGGGAGGATACAATGGACATTGGCTAAGCAGTCGAACATGTCCTTATCTAAAAGAACATCATCGTTTATATGCAGGAACAGCAGATTTAAGTGATATTCCTTTAGTAAATGAATGTAAAGGCAATATTGCAGCAAATTCAGTTACTGCTGTTTTTGGGACAGCTGAAGATTTATATGCTGCAAAAGCCGAATTACCATCTTCTTGGGCTATTAATGCTTATGGCGATAGTCAGGATATACGTATGGATGTTCATTTAGAAGGATTTAGTAAAGGAACAGCTTGTGAGTATGTATATCAGTATTTGGCTATTGATAAAAAAGATACGTATGCATTCGGTGATGGAGAAAATGATATTGAGATGTTACAGTTAGTTGGTCATGGTATTGCTATGGGGAATGCAGCCAATCATATTAAAGAAATTGCTGATGATGTGACAAATACTGTTGATAACGATGGAATTGCAAAAGCATTCAAGAAATATTTTATGATATAAAAGTATTAAACGTATCGTTAAAAAGGATATTTTATCTTTTAAGTTAGATGATATATCCTTTTTTAGCTTCTATTTTATTCTTGATTAATTTTTGTAAATTGAGAATTATATAAATTTGAATAAAATCCATGTTGATTAATTAATTCATCATGATTTCCTGATTCGATAATATCACCATTATTCATGACCAAGATCATATCTGCATTCTTAATCGTAGATAATCGATGGGCGATAACAAAGGAAGTTCTTCCTTTCATTAATTGATCCATTGCTTCTTGAATAATAATTTCTGTTCTAGTATCGACTGAACTTGTTGCTTCATCTAAAATCAACAATGGAGCATCTTGTATCATTGCTCTTGCGATTGTCATTAACTGCTTTTGTCCAGCGGACAAACTAGTTTTTTCATCTAATATTGTATCGTAACCATTTGGCAATGTTTCAATAAAATGATGAATTCCAGCTGCACTACAAGCTTGTTTTACTTGTTCATCAGTGACACCTTTTTTAGAATAGATAATATTCTCTTTTATTGTTCCATTAAATAACCAAGTATCTTGTAATACCATACAAAATTGATCATGCACTTCTTGTCTTGTCATTTCCTTCGTAGAAATACCATCAATACAGATATCTCCACTATTTAATTCATAAAATCTCATCAATAAATTAACAATTGTTGTTTTACCAGCTCCAGTAGGACCAACAATCGCTACTTTCATTCCAGCTTTCACCACTGCATTAAAATCATTAATAATCATTTTATTTTCATCATATCCAAACCGAACATGATTGAAACTAACATCACCTTTGGTATTGGTTAATTGTTTTCTCTTATTTGTTTCTTGCTCCATTTCTTTTTCATCTAAAAAATCAAAAACTCTAGTTGCTGCTGCAGCAGTTGATTGAAAACTAGTCATTGCTTGTGCTATTGTTTGAAGTGGTTGGCTAAACATACGGATATATGTCATAAATGCAACAATTACCCCAAAGCTAATATCCCCATTCGTTACTAAAATAGCTCCAACGACACAAACTGTTACATATCCTAGATTTCCTATAAAGCCCATAATTGGCATCATTAAGCCTGACAAAAACTGAGACTTCCATGTTGCTTGATACATTGATGTATTCAAGCGATTAAAATTATCCTTAGAATATCCTTGTGCATTATAAGCACTAATTACTTGATGTCCTGAATATACCTCTTCGATATGCCCATTAATCTTTCCTAATTGTTGCTGTTGCTGATTAAAATACTTTTGAGATCGTACCATAATTAGCATTGTAACGACAATACCAATCACTGAAGCTGCGACTGCTGAAAGAGTCATGATCACATTTAAAGATAACATCATAAACAGACATCCAAAGAACATAACAATTCCTGATACTGTGGAAGAAATACTTGAATTCAATGTTTGTCCAATCGTATCTACATCATTAGTCACTCTACTTAATACTTCTCCATGCGTTATTTTATCAAAATATTTAAGTGGTAATTTATTTATCTTTTTAGAAATATCTGTTCTAAGGTTCTTTGATACTTTTTGCGTTATTGTCGTCATCATAAAACCTTGAATATAATTAAATACTGCTCCTAAGATATAAATAGAAGCTAATAATAGTGCAATTTTACTAATAGCTGAAAGATCAATACTCCCCATAAGTCCTTTCGTAATCAAGTCGGTAATCTCTTTTAATTTATCTGGTCCGATTATTGAAAATATAGTCGAACATATCGAAAGGATTAAGGAAATAGCCATATAAGGTAGATATTTTTTACAATAATTAATTAGTTTTCCCCATATCTTAGAGTCTGCTTTTTGATTAGGATTTGATACTTTCATTCCTCCTGGTCTATGATTCATTACTTAATTCCTCCTTTGATAATTGAGAATAGGCAATTTCTTGATATGTTTTACAATTTTCTAACAATTCTTTATGTGTCCCTTTACCAACTATTTCACCTTTATCTAAGACAATAATTTGATCAGCATGAAGAATTGTTCCAATTCTTTGGGCTATAATAATTGATATTTTATCCTCCATTTTTTGATTTAATGCTTTTCTTAAATTCGCATCTGTTTGGTAATCTAAAGCACTAAATGAATCATCAAAAACAAATATTTCTGGATCTTTATAAATAGCTCTAGCAATACTCAATCGTTGTTTTTGTCCTCCAGAAATATTGGTACCACCTTGGCTAATCTTTGCATTATATTGATCATCTAACGCTTCTACAAAGTCTTTACCTTGAGCAATTTCTATCGCTGTTTCAAGTTGTAATTGATCTATTTTTTCTTGACCTAAAGCAACATTAGAAGTAACATTACCAGTAAACATCACAGCACTTTGGCTTACATAACCTATTTTTTCTCTTAATGCATCTAAGCTATAATCTTTAATATTAATATCATCAATTAGTATCTCACCTTCACTAACATCATAGAATCGAGGAATTAAATTACTAATTGTGCTCTTACCACTTCCTGTCGATCCAATGATTGCAACCATATCTCCTTTATTAGCTTCAAAACTAATATCTTTTAGTACATATTTTTTAGCATCAGGATATTTAAAACTTACATTTTTGAATTCTATTTTTGCCTTTATTTCTGTAGTAGGATGATTAATACTACCATCGATAATCTTTGTTTTTGTATCTAAGACCGCTAAAATTCTTTTTGCGGATACAGTAGCTCTTGGAAGAATGATAAATATCATCGTTAACATCATAAAGGCCATAATTACTTGCATAGCATAAGAAGAAAACACTACCATATCAGAAAATAGAGGTAGTTTATCAATCATTCCAGCATCATTAATTAAGTAAGATCCTATCCAATAAATTCCTAATGTTAATCCTGAACTAATTAAAGACATCCCAGGACTCATAATAGCCATCACTCTATTGACAAATAAATTTGTGGACATTAATTCATTATTCGCTTTTTCAAATTTTTCTTCTTGATAATCCTCTGCATTATAAGCTCTAATAACTCTTAATCCAGTTAAATTTTCTCTTGTTACTGAGTTTAAATTATCAGTTAATTTTTGAATAGTTCTAGTCTTTGGCAAAGCAAACGTAATAGTAACCATCACAATACATAATAAGAATACAACAGCAACAGCGGTAATCATTGTCCATTCAAAATTTTTATTCGCTATTTTTATGATTGCCCATACCGCTAAAATAGGAGCTTTAATCATTGCTTGTAATCCCATTGCAACCACTTGTTGGACTTGAGTAATATCATTGGTAGATCGAGTAATTAAACTTGCAATTGAAAACTTATTTATTTCTTCTAAAGAGAAATCTAATGTTTTATTATAGACTAATTCTCTTAATCTTTGCGAGAAAGAGGATGCTGTTCTAGCTGCAAAGTATCCAACAATGATAGATGCTAACATGCTTCCTAAAGCACATCCTAACATCCAGCTTCCTGCAACTAAAATCTGACTAATTTTTGTGCCTTCCGTTTGTACTAAAAGCGTTATTTCAGACATATAGTCTGGTAATCTTAAATCTAAATAAACTTGACAGCAAATAAAAACAATACTAAATGCAATCATTATCCATTCTTTTTTCTTTAAGTATTTAAATATTTTTAGCATTTTTATTTATTCCTCCTTATTATTGTAATACGGCTAACAGTTAGCTAGCTAACAAAAAATATTTATTTTTTTACCACTCTATAAATAAAGTGGTAATCTTATTCTAAATTTTTTTTCATTTTATCGATTGTAGTAAAGAAAATGTCTAATTCTTCTTTTGTTATATTTTTTGTTATTTTATTTTCAAATTGTTGCATATCATTTTGGATTTTTTCTAGAAATTTAATAGCTTTTTTTGTCAAAACAATTTTTTTTAATCTTGCATCATGTTCTACTGGTATTCTTTGAATAAGATGATGAGTCTCCATTGATTTTAAAATCTTAGAAGCCGTTGATCTTCTTATTTCAAAAGCATTTTCAATATCTTTTTGATAAATATCTTCATTTTGATGTGCTATTAAATAATCAACAACTCGACTATGCATCGGAGAATGATGTCTTGGGGAATGATCATCTTCATCAAAAGGATATTCGTTTTTCTGTATTTCTCTCATACTTGCATTCATTAATAAGCGCAATTCAAATCCAACTTGTTTTTTTTGATCCATTATCTCACTCTCCTTTGTTTTGTTAGCTTGCTAACATTATAAAATATAATTGTTAGCTTGTCAACTAGTTATTGACAAAATAGTTCTAGAGCATAAAATCCTCTTCTAAATTGAAACCACGTCCTTTTACTTGATGAACTTCTGAAATAATAGTAAAAGCGACTGGGTCAATTTGATTAATAATAGTTTCTAATTTAAATAATTGTCTAGAAGAGATAATGCTTAATAATGCCTTATCATCATGTTTTGAATAACCTTTTGTAATATGAATATATGTAACACCACGATTTAACTGTGTTTGAACTTGGTCTCCAATTTCTTGATATTTTGGACTAATAACCAAAACCTGTGTTTTCTTTTGACCAATCAGCATTACTTTATCTAAGGTGACAGCTGTTATAGCAACAACAAAAATTCCATATAAAATTGATTGACTGTCAAAGAATGCTATCTGTCCTAATAATACTAAAATGTCAAAGAGAGGGATTAGTATAGCCAGACGAATTCCAGTATATTTGTTAATAATGATGGGAGGTATATCCATACCTCCAGTCGAAGAGCCTTGTTTTATCACTAAGCCTATACCAATACCTATTAAGATACCTGCGATAATCGCTGCTAATAAATAATCATCTGTAATGTTTTGGAAAGCATCAAAGCGATTAAGAATACTAAAAAATAGCGGGTATAAAAAAGTACTTGAAATGGTGGTAATAGCAAATTTTTTTCCTAGTACGAAAACACCAATCACAAACATAATGCTATTGATAGAATAAATTCCAATTTCAAGCGGTAGTGCTGTAAAGTGTTGTAGTATTAACGATAGGCCAGTAACACCACTAGAAATGAAGTTAAAAGGAATAATAAAAGCACTAGCAGCAATTGCTAATAACAAATTTGCTAGAATAATATAAAACGTTGTTTTTAATAAATTTTTCAATTCTATCAAGTCCTTTCTTATGCAGTATTAGTTTGTTACAATTGAGCTTAAATAATGTATAATAGTATACGAAATATAAGTAAATTAGTTGAATTTATGGCTAAATAGCGATATATACAAAATATTATTAAAGATATAACAAATTTTATTTTATAGAAAAAGAGCCTAAAAAGGTAAAAACGATTATGATTGTTGATAGTTCAATCCCAAACAAACATAAATAAAGCGATTTTGGTTGTGAAAAGATAACATGTTAGAAAAGCGTTAATGTTCTATCAATCTTGTTTTCCTACATTAGTACCAATTGACAGTAATGATATAACAAGAGATAATTGGTATCAAAGTGAACAAGCAATTGCAAGAGTATTAGGAGAATTAAGTTAAAACAATGTGGTGAGCAATTTAATAGTAGGGATACTAGTTTTAAAGAGTTGATTTAAAAAAATTAGATGATGGAAATAAAAGAAAAAAGATTTAGAATTTAAAAAACATTTACTTAAGTAATATAACATTAAATAATAGATTTTCAAAGAACAAAATAGGAATATTGTTCTGTTTATAGGGGTAAATTAGAATACCCTTGTAGATGTATGCTATTGGGTTATAATAAATATAAGATAAGTTTGCTGTTATAATCAAAACAGAAATTTGAATGAAGGAGATTGGGTATATGAAGTATTATATTGTTGATGCTTTTACTGATAAAATGTTTAAAGGCAATCAAGCTGGCGTATGCATATTGGAAGAATGGTTGGATAATGAACTATTGCAGAATATTGCTGCTGAAAATAATCTGGCTGAAACGGCTTTTGTAGTGAAACATAATGATTATTATGATTTACGATGGTTCACGCCAGTAGTAGAAATAGACTTATGTGGTCATGCTACTTTGGCTAGTGCCTTTGTCATTTCTAATTTTATTGATAGAAATACCAAGATAATGCGATTTAAAACAAAAAGTGGTATGCTGACTGTCAGAAAAGTGGAAGATTTATACGAGATGGATTTTCCAACAAGAAAACCTACTCAAATAGAAGTTACATTACAAATGGAACAAGCGATTGGATTATCTGTTAATGAAGCACATTTATCCAGAGATTTACTTTTACTTCTTGACAATGAACAGCAGGTTAAAAAACTATCCCCAAATTTTGTATTGCTGAAACAAATAGCTGATTGCTTTGCTGTCATCGTAACTGCAAAAGGCGACCACAGCGATTTCGTTTCAAGATTCTTCGCTCCTAATGCAGGGATATTAGAAGATCCAGTCACTGGTTCATCACATTCTACGTTAATTCCGTTTTGGTCTGAGAGACTTGGGAAGGATAAGATGATAGCAAGGCAACTATCTAAACGAAGCGGTGTATTATTTTGTGAAAATTGTGGGAATAGGGTAAAAATATCTGGGAAAGCAGTTCTATATTTACAGGGAGAAATTATGTGTAAGTAATGTACCTTTGTTTTTATAGTGCATTTTTGCAGAAGGGACTACATCTGTAGAGTGTATTGTTCCTTCGGTGGATAGAAAGTGTTATGGTTGATATTTTTATAAGAGACTTTTTTAATATTTGTGTTTTGTTTTTTCATCGGTGCACATAATATAAAGTAGGAATCTGATATCAATTTTATAATTCGATATGTTATTGACTATTTTTTTAGATATGATATAATTAGATTATAAAAAGAGGTTGAAAGATACCACGAGGTCTGACTCGTATCAACTTGAAACGCATGGTGGGACGCTGTGGACTCACAAGTCGGTTGGCGACAGAAAAACCAAAAAGCGATGTGAGACGAATGGGCTCACAAGTTGGCAAGCAACATAAAAATCAGACATTAAAAGGATGTTTGGAAACTGCGGGGACCGAATGTCCTTTTAAATTATGTTTAATAAAAAGAAAACGATTAAGATAATAATGAATATGAAAAGGGGTACTAGGTAGTAAACCTTTTTCTTTTAGTATATAGAAAAAATATGGATTCTCCCCAAACTCCAAAAAAAATAGAATAAATTATATGCTATAATGATAATGTAATAGTACTATCAAAAGATTATTTTATTAATAATATAATCAATCTTGATTCCTTTTAACGAACTACTATATAATTAACTTGTTAAAAATCAGAAAGGGGAATCGTCATGAATCATACGATAAATCGATTGTTACATTTTGGATTACAGCAAAATCTATTTGCTGAAGAAGACTATGATTATGTCGCTAATTTATTACTTGATGTACTTAAAATTGATGTTTTTTGCTATGAGTTAATTGAGGAAAGACTAGATACTGCGACACCTTTACTAGAACAATTATTACAAAATGTAATTCAAAGAGGGTTGATTGAGGATACAATTGGACAAAGAGATTTATTCGATACAAAAATAATGAATTGTTTAATGCCAAGACCGAGTGAGATTATTAAACTATTTTATCAGAAGTATCAAAATAGTCCAAAAGAGGCAATGGATTATTACTATCATTTATCATTGGCTTCAAATTATATTAGAAAAGAACGAATAAATAAAAATATCAATTTTAAGAAGTATTATAAATATGCAACATTTGATATAACAATAAATCTATCCAAACCAGAGAAAGATAGTAAAGAGATTATAGCAGCCAAATTAATCAAATCATCAAATTATCCTAAATGTTTATTATGCAAACAAAATGTTGGATTTTCTGGTAATCTAAAACATCCTTCTAGAGTAAACCATCGTATTATTCCAGTTAGATTAGATAATGATTTGTATTATCTACAATACTCTCCTTATCTGTATTATCATCAACATTGCATTATCTTAAATAAGGAACACATTCCAATGATCATTGATAAAAAAACATTGCAACATTTAGTATCATTTGTTGAACTTTTCCCACATTATATGATTGGTTCTAATGCAGATTTACCTATTGTTGGTGGATCAATTTTATCACATGATCATTATCAAGGTGGATATTATCATTTTCCTATTCAAGATGCAAAAATAATTAAATCTTTAAGATTACAAGACTTCCCAGATATCCAAATAGAACTGTTAAATTGGCCACTATCAACAATACGCTTAACAGCTGAAGATCAAGAAAATATAGTAGAATTAGCCAATTTACTATTAAAGAGATGGAAACAATATTCAAATCCATCATTAGATATTATCGCTTTTAGTCATGATACTCCCCACAATACAATCACACCGATTGCTAGAAGAGTCAATCATCAATATCAAATCGATCTAATCTTAAGAAATAATCGTACAACCAAACAATATCCTGATGGTATTTTTCATCCACATGCTTCATTGCATCATATTAAGAAAGAAAATATAGGGTTAATTGAAGCAATGGGATTAGCGATATTACCATCAAGATTACAGATAGAATTAGAGTTGTTAAAGGATTGTTTGTTAGGCAATAAAGTAATTGATGAGTATCCAGAATTAGATAAACATAAGGATTGGTTTTATGAATTGCAGCAAACATATCGTATATCCAAGGAAACGATTACCGATACGATTCAAGAAGCAATCACTATTAAGTTTGTTAAAGTATTAGAAGATGCTGGAGTATTTAAAATGAATGATCAAGGAATTCAAGCTTTCATTGAATTTGTTGAGGGGGTATCATTATGATTAAAATGATAGAACAAATAGATAATAGTATCGTATTGTTTTCAATCAAAAATGAATATTTAGAAGTGGTTGTCAGTAATTATGGTTGTACTATCAAAAGTATACGAATGAATGATATATATGGGAATGTTAGTGATGTTGTATTAGGATATGATGATATGACTACCTACAAGATAAGTGATGGATATTTAGGTGCAATTGTTGGAAGAGTTGCCAATCGAATTAAAAATGGGCATTTCATATTAAATGATAAAGAATATCATTTAGCCATAAATAATGGACCCAATCATCTACATGGTGGAATCAATGGATTTAGTTATCAAGTATTTAATTATGCGATTATTAATGATGATACTATTGAATTTTATTATCTATCAAACGATATGGAAGAAGGATATCCAGGTAATCTAACAATTAAGGTAACCTATCAATTAGATAAGCAAACTTTAATAATGAGATATTGGGCAGTTAGTGATCAAGACACATTACTTAATTTGACAAACCATTCTTATTTTAATTTATCTGGGAAAGCGGATAGTATTTTAAATCATCAATTGCAAGTAAATGCCGATCGATTTGCCTGTATTGATGAAAATGGATTACCTAATGGGGAATTTCGGAATGTGTTTGCGACACCATTTGATTTTAGTGAACGAACATTAATTAGTGATGCTCTGAAACAAGAAGATCAACAACTACGTTTAGCAAGAGGAATTGATCATTCTTTTATCTTTAATAAAAATAACAATCAAGTTGTTTTATGGCATCAAGAGAGTGGTCGAAGATTAACTGTTTCTTCAACACTACCTACTGCCCATATTTATACAGCAAATTATTTAGATGGAAGAGTAGGTAAATATGGACAGCATTACTATCCACAAAGTGCGATTTGTATTGAAACTCAATTTATGGCAGATTCGATTCATTTAGAAGATATTCCAAAAGTAATATTAAAGAAAGGACAAGTATATGAGGAATCAACATCTTATACATTCGAGGTAATCAATCATGAAGAAAGCTAGTATTTTAATAGAAGAGTTTAAAGATAATAAACATCAAGAAAGGTTGCAAGAGATCTATTTGGATGATGCTTTATTAGAGAAACAGAAAGATCGTTATAGTAAAGCCTTAAAGGAATTCATTTCATTGTTTGGTGATCTAGAGGTTGAAATCTATAGTGCTCCTGGAAGAAGTGAAATATGTGGCAATCATACGGATCATCAACATGGTTGTGTGGTAGCAGCAGCAGTCAATTTAGATATTATTGCAGTTGTTGCAAAAGACGATCTGATTGAGATTCAAAGTGATGCAATCAAACTTAAAAAGATAGAACTTACGAATTTAGAATATGTTGAAAAAGAAAAAGGTAGCTCTGAGGCACTAGTAAAGGGTGTTGTTTCTAGGATGAAAGAGTTAGGATATACGATAGGTGGGTTTAAAGGACATTTTACTAGTGACGTATTAATTGGTTCTGGTTTGTCTTCCTCTGCTGCCTTTGAAGTATTGATTGGTACAATTCTATCAGGATTGTATAATCATATGGCGATTGATCCTGTTGTCATTGCTCAAATAGGTCAGTTTGCGGAGAATCATTATTTTGGTAAGCCATCGGGTTTAATGGATCAATCGGCTAGTTCAGTCGGTGGTATGATTACGATTGATTTTAAAGATGTTAGACATCCAAAGGTTGAAAAAATAGATGTTGATTTCTCTACATTTGGTTATTGTCTTTGTATTGTCGATACAAAAGGAACACATGATAATTTAACGAATGAATATGCATCGATTCCTTTGGAGATGAAGATGGTTGCTGAAATGTTTGAAGTAGAATTTTTAACAGATGTGATAGAGCAACAATTTTATCAAAACATAAATGCTGTTCGGAAAAAATGTGGAGATCGCTCCGTCCTTAGAGCAATTCATTTATTTGAAGAAAATAAAAGAGTCAAGGAATTAGTACAAGCATTACGACGTAATGATTTCACAAAAGTTAAAGAAAGTATTGTTGCTTCAGGTAACAGTTCTTATAAATTATTACAAAATATTTATGTAAGTAAAGATGTCCAACATCAAGAAATTGCTATTGGTTTGGCTTTATCTACGAAGATTCTAAAAGATCAAGGATTTTGTCGAGTACATGGTGGTGGATTTGCAGGAACTATTCAAGCATTTGTCAAAGAGAATTATGTGGCAACATATAAAAAAGAAATAGAACAAATATTTGGTGAGGAAGCTTGTTATGTATTACAAATAAGAAAATACGGCGGTCTTAAATTTTAGATAATAAAATTGGAGGGATTAATAATGAGCAAAGAGTTATTATTTGTAGGTAGTTATATGGAAAAGGTTAGTAGTGAAGGTATTTATGTATTTGAGTTAGATAATCAAACTGGTAAACTAACAAAACTTACATCAACAACAAACTGTATCAATCCTACGTATCTTGTGTATAAAAACAATATTTTGTATGCTGCTAATGAAATGACTGATAAAAGTGTGATAAGTTGTTATCAATATAATTCTTCACATCAAGTATTACATTTTATCAATCAAATAGAAACAGCTGGTAAAGGAATATGTTATCTTTCTTTATGGAATCAACATCCTTACTTATCAGGAGCTACCTATACAACTGGTCACTTTGTTACTTGTGAAATTAATAAAGATGGAAGTATTGGCAAAGTATTAGATAGCAAATTAAATCAAGGAAAAGGTTATATGAAAGGTAGACAAGATAGTGCACATGCTCATTCTTTAACCCCTGATTGTGTGGATCAATATTTCGTGGGAGCTGATTTAGGATTGGATTCATTGTTTATTTATCGTCAAAATGATGGGATTTTTGAATTGATTGACATAATCAAAGTAGAAGATGGTAAAGGACCACGTCATTTTGCTTTTCGTAAAGATGGGAAATTTGGTTATTTAATTACTGAAATGGGGAATACAATTATCGTATACAGCATTAATCGTGAAAGTGGTAAGTTTACGAAAGTAGAAGAAGTCACAACATTACCTGAAGATTATCAAGGTCAAAGTGATGCTGCTCACATTGTGATAAGTCAGGATGGAAGATTCTTATATGCTTCAAACAGAGGGCACGATAGTATTGCTTGTTTTAAAATTGATAAAGAAAATGGAAGCTTATCGTTCGTTGATATCTATCCAAGTGGTGGAATTGGTCCAAGACATTTTGCATTAAGCAAGAATCAAGATTATGTAGTGGTCGGACATCAAAGAACGCATAATCTTGTTGTTTATAAAAGAGATAAAAAAACTGGCAAAATAATGGAAAAAACAGATGAAGTTATGTTGATTAAACCAGTTTGTATTTGCTTTGAGTAATGTGATAATCAAGTTATAAAATTATTCTATTTATTATGTATACTTTCAAACAAAAAGAAAATACTAATAGCAAAGAAAGGAAGATTTTATGGACGCAGATGTTGAATTATTAAATTTCGTATATCAAAATTCTCAAATGGGACAACATTCCATTCATCAATTATTAGATGCAACAAAGGATGATATTCTTTTAAATCATTTAAATACCCAATTGGAAGAATATAATCGAATCAATAAAGAAGCGAAAACATTACTACATGAAAGAGGATATGAAGAAAAAGATATTAGTAAAATGGCTAAAATATCTAGTAGTATGTCAATTAATATGAAAACAATAATGGATAACAGTACAACACATATTGCTGAAATGATGTTGCAAGGTAGTACGATCGGTATCATTGATATGACTAAAAAGATAAAAAATTATCCAAATTCGGATGATAAGATTGTTGATTTAGCACATAAATTATTAAGAACTGAAGAATCTAATATTGAACATTTAAAAGCATTTTTAGCTTAATTAATAGTACACTAGCCCTATGATTTGTATCATAGGGCTTTTTTCGCCATCATAACTAATTATTCTTTTATTTCACCAATAGAAACTAATTGATACTTTCCATCTTGATATGTAATTGTTGTACAACTTGCATTACCTACACCAAAACGTCTTGTAGACTTATGACCATTACTTAATAATGATGCCATTATATTAATTGTCATCCCATGAGATACAATTAAAATATCTTGAGAATTATCTTTGATTGCTTGAGCAACAATCTCATCAATAGTATCTACTATTCTTTTTGTATACTCTTTCGCTGTTTCAGAAAACCAAGTATTTGTAATTCCTACTTTTTTCTTTCGATCCAATGCAGCAAGAGAGTCAATCACTAATTCTGGTTGTTCAATAATAGAAAGAAAAGAAATTCCTACTATTTCTTGCATTTCTTTTTCAAGCAATTCTTCTTCCAATCCTTCATAATAACCAAAATTATATTCTCTTAATCCAGGATGAGGGATAATAGAAACTATATCTTTTTCGATTGTTTCTAAAATAATACGGGTCGTTTGCAATGTTCTTCCACTATCACTACTATAAATCTTATCAAATGTTTTATTCGTTCTTTTCCAATAATTTCCTAACTTTTTAACTCCTTCAATACCTTCTGGTGTTAAAAAAGAATCTCCCCAACCTTGTACTTTATTTTCAAAATTGAAACTAGTTTGTCCATGTCTTACAATGTATAAATTAATTTTCATTTGTCTCCTCCAACGTATACTATTTTTTATATAAAAGATATTATATCATATTTTTCTTAGATGTCATAAGGATATAAATAGACAACACATGATATGTAAACTATATTATGACAGTTTTTTTAGTAATTACTCAACGATACATAATATTTATGCATTTACTAAAATCAAGTAGGTGCATTTTTATTTGGTCTAATTTCTATTTGGTTTAGATTAATGAAACAGACAGTGGTATAATTTGACAGTAGAGAAATTTAATACAATAATTTAATCAGAAGAAATTAGCTGATGATATTTATTTTGCAAATAGTATAATTGTTTTGTAGGGTATTTAATAAATATAGATGATATAACATAATACAAAGCACTTATTTTTTAGATAATTTTCAAGATAACTATTTAATTTAAATAAAATAAAAAAAAATAAATAAAAATTGAACGTTTACTACTTAAAAAGCGTTTAAGTAATAGGGTGAGTAAAATCTTAGTGATGGAGGAGGAGAATAACGTGGATAAGAAAGTAGAACTTACCCAGATTATTGAGACAGTTCAAAATGATATGGAACAATTTGAGATGTTATACCCACACATTGTAAATAAAGTTTATTATTGGTGCTACAGTATCATTAATGATGAATCAGTAGCCAAAGATTTAACACAAGAGTCAATGATACGAATTTATCAGAAACTTCATACACTAGATGATCCAGAAGCCTTTTATTCTTGGACATATGTTCTTGTAAGGAATATTTGTTATTCTTATCTACGCAAAAACAAGAAAGCAGATACCTCCTTTATCGTATTGGAAGAATACTATGAATATTTTGAAAATACCATCAAAGAGGGAAAAATAGAAAACTTACCTGAAGAAGCATATAACTTGAAAGAAACGAAACGATTGATTGTTAGTTTTGTAGAAGCATTACCAAGAAAGCAAAAAGAAGTCATCATGTTATTCTATCTTGAGGAGTTTACAACTCAAGAAATTGCAGAAATGCTAAACTACAATATTGGCACAGTCAGAACATGCCTACATTATGGTAGAAAAAATTTAGCAAAACAAATAGATGAATATCAAGAAAAGAATAATATCAGATTATATTCTATAATACTATTACCATTACTAGGAAGTATTCTACAAGAGTATAGTGAAGAGATAAGCGATAACCAAAATTTAAGTTATGATAAAAGAAGTTTTAAAACTAGAAAACTGTCAAAGAGTTTATATTTCAAGGATATCATGACGATCTCAGTAATTAGTATCACAGTAGTTATTACAGTTGTCACTACAGTTGTGCTATTCATGCAACTAAGAAACAATATTGTGGATAGTGCAAGCACTAGTGACTTATACGATAAGTTAGATGAAAATCCTTATGTTGAAAGTATTACTTATTATACATTTCCAACAAGAGATAGTACTCCAGTTTTAATCAATCTAAAAAAAGATGTATCTGAAAAAACGATTGAAATACTATTCGGAAATCAAGAAATACCTTTTGATATAAAGGATAAGGTAATCACTGTAATAGCAATACAAAATGGTGAGTATACAATGACAATCGATGGGAAAAAAACCACGTTTCTGGTGGACACAATCAATCAATATGCACCAGAAGTAACAGGAATTCGAAAACATGGAAATTATTTGCAACTATATATCAATGATGAGTTAGAACAGATTAATTATCAAAAATCCTATCTACTTTATGAAAATAAGAAATATCAAATGACAAGTGATTACCAAGTTAAAGGAAGTTTTAAAGGCGATATAGTAGTTTATATTTTTAATGATTTTGATCAATACATATATTATGAATTTTATTTGAAGTAAAGTACATAAAAAAATAAGAATAGGGAGAAATAAAAGATGAATATAAAAAATAAAAGAATTAAAAATGCTTTGGTAATTGGTTTATCTCTTTTATTAACAAGTACGATAGCCGTACCAAAAGTATTTGCAGAAGAAGATTCAGAAGAAGTAGAGGAAATACAAATCGTAACAGAAGAGGAAGAAGCTACCGCTCCTATAGAGGAAGCAACTCCAGAGATAGTAGAAGAGGTTACTAATAACACTCCTATAGCTATGGGGATTAGACTTTTTAATAGTTTGGGTGTAGAAACATTAGTTGCAGATGTTACAACATTAGCAGATGCTTTTCCAGATGTTAATTTTAGAACTTATGTAGCTAAAACAGTTTTAGGTAAAACTACATACGTTGATGCTACTGATAGTACTACAGTGTTAACAGCAAGTGATATTACTAAGATTACTGCTAGAACTACTGTAAGTGTACCTAATCAGAATATTTCCTCAATGGAAGGAATACAACATTTTGTAAACGTAACTACATTATACTGTCAAAACAATCAAATTACTGGCGAATTAAAAGTGTCTAACCTTATAAATTTAACAATATTATATTGCTTTAATAATGAAATTAGCAAGTTAGATGTCTCAAATCTCACAGAATTAAATACGTTATATTGTAATAATAATAAAATTAGTGAGTTGGACGTGTCAAATCTTACTAAATTGAGAACACTACTCTGTAATAACAATCAAATAAGTGTATTAGATGTATCCGAACTTACTGATTTGGCTTATTTACTATGTTCTGTAAATCAAATAAGTGTGTTAGATGTATCTAAGTTAACTAACTTATATACACTTTCATGCAACAATAATCTAATAAGTGTGCTGGACCTATCTGCGTTAGACGAACTTTTAAAATTGGATGTTTATATTAACCCAATTAGTGAGTTGAATATTTCTGAGATAGCTAAAAATAAAATGACGTCATTAACTTATCAAACGACAAACATTGATAATCTTGATTTATCAAACTTCAATGCTTTAACTACATTAAGCGTCACAAAATCAACCAATGGAAATTTAAGTAAATTAAATAAGGTATATATTATAACTGGTAGCCGCGGTATTGATGATCCAAGAGCAGTCAGGCTTACTGGATATACTGGTGCCTTTTCTTGGGATTCTACAACAGGTTATTATGTAGTTGCATCGAATATGAATGGTAAATATGGATTTAATGTGGCCTGTGATGAAGTGTTTGGTGAATTTGAAGCAGGGTATATTGCCACTTCTAATGCACAACTTATAAATCTTCCAGATGGCGGACTGGTAGATGAAGAAGGAAATTTGATTGTTGGAGCGACTTTATCTGATGTTGAGGCAGATGGAACCATCACACTTTCAAATGGAGGAACAATTGTTACTCCTGAAGGAATATTTACTTTTGAAGGTAGTGTCTCAATTAAAGATGGAATTATGACAACGGAAGATAATTATAGTTTTGCTAAAAACACAGCTACTTATGATTCTCAAACAGGAACTGCTACAGCAAATATTGGTGATATCGTTACTTATGTAGAAGTTGGGGATGGGATAACTACTATTTCAACACTTGGTAGTGAATCAGAAGTTCCTGCAGGCTCTGTTGTAACAAATAACAATGGTGATAAAACCTATCTAATCAAAGAAGGAACC
>Ga0153996_1000206_pt1 | contig 28709 bp, 26 predicted proteins | sample TSNC080MetaG_FD_104728 | JGI IMG/M metagenome (GOLD analysis project Ga0153996, IMG submission 104728) | Attine ant fungus gardens microbial communities from North Carolina, USA - TSNC080 MetaG | ecosystem: Host-associated > Fungi > Mycelium > Unclassified | place: USA: North Carolina, Lumber...
ATGCTATTCAGATTCGTTTTCCTCTTTATATTTAAAGATTGTATTTCCTTCTTTTCAGATAGGAAAAAAGTAGTTAATCATGTGACTAACTGCTAGTGTGATTGGATATGAAATAGCTAACACTTAGTACTTCTAACTCAATTATTTAGAGTGTTACATCCATCATCTATTATTTAAACAACTTGTTTAAAAGCATAATAAAGGAATTGTAAGCTAGTAATCATATTTTAGCTCTTACTAAGATGACAATTCCTTTATTCTATGTAGTTTTATTAGTTGATATCCTTCAACATTCTCCTATACTTAGGTCGTTTATTTATTATGCTTTATTCTTATTCACTATCTTCTTTATCCTTAGCTTGTCCTATTTTCGCACGTTCCTTCTTTTGACGACGAATATCTTGTCGAATGATTTGTCGCTTTTGCTTTCTTACTAATTCATTAATTTTGCGTTGTCTTTTCTTTTTATATCCTGGTTTAACTTTAGTTGGTTTTCTGACAATTTTAGATATTTCAGTTTCTAATTCGTTTTGCTTTCTGACTCTTACTTTTCTTTTTTCACGTTCTCCAACAACAATCCACTGATTATCTTTGATATCTTTGACAATAAACTCAATACCTTTTTTCTCTAAAGCTGTAATTATTTTATCATCTTTTGTATCATATAAGCTATAGCTTACACCGGTGTATTTTCCCCTACCACAACGTCCAGAACGATGAATATAAAAATCGATTTCATAAGGAAACTCCATACTTATAATATGACTCGCTCCATCAATATCAATACCTCTTGCTGCGATATCAGTGGCAACAATATATTGGTATTCTTGATTTTGAATTCTTCTCATCATTTGTCGTCTTGTTCTAGGTTCTAAATCTCCATGAATTTCACCAACTCTAATCCCTTCATCATATAGTTTTTTTGCAACATTTCTTGCATCTTCTCTAGTATTACAAAAAATTATACACAAATAAGGATCAATATGTTGCATAACATTACGTAAAATTTGATATCTATCTTTATGTTTTGTTGGCACTAAAACATGTTCAATATTTTCATTACTTACTTTCTTTTCTTCAATTTCAATTAATTTAGGAGATGACATATACTTTTTTAAGAAAACTCGTAAGTTTAGTGGTATTGTTGCACTAAATACCATGATTTGTAAATTTTCTTTCATTTGTCCTAAAACAATATCCAAATCCTCTAAATATCCAAATTCTAACGTCATATCTGCTTCATCAACAACAAACATATTTGCTGTCGTAATTTTTAAAGCTAATTCATCTATCGCCAAATCTTTTATTCTACCAGGAGTTCCAATGACTAAATGTGGTTGTATCACTAATTTATTAATTGCTTTTTGTTTATCACTGCCACCAATCATTAAAGATACTCGTAGATTTGGTTCATTATCAACGAATTTTCTAGCTTCATTATAAATTTGAGTAGCAAGTTCTCTAGTTGGAGTTGTAATCACTGCTTGTACTTCATCTAATTCTAGATCGATCCTATCAATCATAGGTAACAAGAATGCATGTGTTTTCCCAGTACCAGTTTGAGAGATTCCAATAATACTCTCATGTTTATAAACCAATGGTATCACCATTTCTTGAATTGGTGTCAATACTTCAAATTTCAAATCTTTTATCGTTTTCTTAACAGCCTCATTAAAAGCCAGCTGATCAAATCGTTCCATTTTTTCACGTCCTTTTTATCAAAAATATAAGTATTTATCAAATTATTTTACTCTTTTATAGTATACACACTTTTAATAAAAATAGCAAAATATTATGATTAGAATAACCCAATCAAAACTCACCAATTACTTTCTATTTCATATACTATGATTGGGAGGGAACAAAATGAATCAAATACCAAGAACACCCAATCGATCATATTCTCAATATCCGTATAGCAATATGTCGCCTAATCGATATTCTACTCAATCCTCTAATCAAAATTTTCAACCATCAAATGTTAGAAACTCTTATACTAGGCAAATGAATTATTCTAGAGCTAATTCTCCTACTATAGCATTTGGCGTACCTACTACAGACTTTGGAAAATCAAACTCAGGATTTAGAATGGCTAGTCCTGATAGTGGACTAAGAATGCCAATGGAACAAATGGCAAGACAGTCCCCAATGAGTGCTATGTCAACTTATCAATATCAACCAATATCATCATTTGCTCCAAAGGCTTTTGCAGGTAAAAAATTATTTTCTGGTGGATTACTAGGAACCATACAAACTGCTCAAAAAGGATTAAATACTGCCAATCAAGTAATTCCATTGGTTAATCAAATGCGGCCTCTTTGGAATAATGTCAAAACTGTATTAAATGTTGCAAAGGCTATGAAAGATACAAGTAATTTTGATATTGATGATGAAATTGATCGTAATGTCGTTGTCAATGTTTCAGAAGAAGACATAAGAGAAGCCGAAATCGTTGAACCTAAAGAAGAATCTACAGAAGATATCAGGCTTCAACCTACAACCAAAGCAAATAATATTGATAATCTACCGACTATATTCTAGATATGTTATAATATTCTAGGAAGGTGATGATATGAAAGTATACTCAGTAACCCCTAGAGGCTATTGTAAAGGTGTGATTAATGCAATAAGGATTGCAAAAGATTGTGCAAAAAAATATAGTGAGCAACCTATTTATATTTTAGGTATGATTGTGCATAATCAAAATATTGTGAAAGCATTGGAAGATTTAAATATCAAAACAATTGATGAAAAAGGAAAATCTCGTCTTGAATTACTTGATTATATTGATGAAGGTATCGTTATTATAAGTGCACATGGTGCTAGCAGTGATGTGTTTAAAAAAGCAAATCAAAAAGGATTAACTATTATCGATGCTACTTGTGTAGATGTCATCAAAACACATGATTTAATAAAAAAAGCATTACATGATGGTTATGAAATTTTGTATATTGGCAAAAAAAATCACCCTGAATCCGAAGGGACCATTGCTATTGATGTAAATAAAGTTCATTTAATTGAAAATATCAAAGATTTAGAACGTTTTATTCAAACAGACAAAAAATATCTTATCACAAATCAAACAACAATGGGATTGTGGGATTTTTATCATATTAGCGAATATGCATTACAAAATATTAAGAATGTTAAAATTGCTCAAGAAATTTGTGCAGCGACAAAAGTTCGTCAAGAAGCAATTGCAAATCTACCAGAAGAGATTGATTTAGTTTTCATTGTTGGTGATCCTCATAGTAATAACACAACAAGATTAGCTAAGATTGCAAGTACGAAAGCAAATAGAGATGTTTATTTAATTGAAAGTGTGAATGATATCGATATTACTACATTAAAAAACAAAAATTACATTGCCGTTAGTTCTGGTGCTTCTACACCAACATATCTCACAAATCAAGTCATCAACTACTTAAAACAAGTTGATATTATAAATCTAGAAACACTAAAGAAGCCAAGCATTGAGAAACAAAAAATATTGGATTAATTATTTTTATAAATAACAAGAATAAACCTCATATCACGTTAAAAAGGATTTACTAAAAAATGAAAATCCTTTTTAAATCGTTATTTATTTTATTTACTCATAAATGCTTCTATCTCATCAGTTGTTTTCATAATATCTTTAGATAAAACAATACATCCATCTTCCGTAATTAATAAATCATCTTCAATACGAATTCCAATATTCTCTTCTTCAATATATAATCCAGGTTCATCTGTAATAATATTACCAGCTTGTAATCCATTGCTTAAGTCAATCGTAACATCATGGACATCTATTCCTAAATGATGTCCTACACTATGCATGTAATATTTTGCAATTTCACTTCTTTCTTTTATTATACCTAATTTAATTAAACCCTCAGAAAGAACATCTTTACATAACTCATTTAAGGCAGTTAATGTCACTCCAGGTTTCGCAGCTTTGATGATTTCCATATTTGCTTTTAAAACAATATCATAGATTTGTTTTTGCCTAGGAGTATATGTTCCATTAATTGGATATGTTCTTGTAATATCAGCACAATATTCATTACATTCAGCACCTAAATCCAAAAGAATTAGATCTCCATCACGGCATACACAATGATTTGTTCCATAATGTAACATTGTTGCATTATAACCACTTCCAGCAATGGTATCAAATGCTGGATATTTAGAGCCTTGTAATTTAATAGCATATTCAAAATCAGCTTGTACTTGGTATTCATACATTTCTGGTTTCAATTTTCTCATGACATCGCATAATCCATTTTTTGTTCTTTCAATGGCTTTACTAACTTGGTTAATCTCATCTTGATCTTTTATCATCCGTAATCTACCAACCATTGGATATGCATTTTTAATGATTAAAAAAGGATATTTATCTTTGTATAATAAAGCTTTCTTTTCATTACTATCTGGATTTTCATCGATAGTAGAACGATGAAAGCTAAAATAGATAGTCTCAACAGATTGCAATCCTATTGCTCTATTTAATATAGTATCTAAAGCATCGATATAATCAACCGTTTCAATTTGAGAAATTTCTGATGCTTCTTGTTTTGTCATTAATTTACCATTCCATTTTTCAAAAAATGGATCTGATTTCTTAATGAGTAATGTTTCGCTTACTTTATTGTTGATTGTATCTAAGAGCAACACCATATCATTCCTTTTAATTCCTGTTAAGTAATAAAAGTTTTGATAATTTGGATTATCACTATAGATAATCATGATAGAATTATCATCCATTTGTTTTAATAATTGTTGTCTTCTAGTTTTATAATTCATACATAACCCCCCTATTTCTTTTCTTTATTGTAGCACTTTATAAAGAATAAGCAAAGATTAAAGAATCCTTAACAAGATAAAAATTAGGTAGAAAAAAAGAATAATCGCCTATAAGATTAATAAAGAAACTACAATAATTGCATATCGCAATAATTGTAGCCTCCTCTATTTATTTTAAAACTCGAACGCTAATCACTCCTTCAATCGACTTGATTCGATCAATAATATCTTGACGTATTTCTTCATTTGTATCAATCAAAGTATAGGCATAATCAGCTTTAGAACGGTTGACCATATTTTCAATATTTACATGATGGTCAGCAAACAATTTAGAAATACGAGCTAAAATATTAGGAACATTTTTATTCGTAAGACAAATTCTAGTCTTTGATTCACGTGCTTGAACAACTCTTGGAAAATTAACTGAATGATTAATATTTCCATTTTCTAAATAATCAATGATTTGTTCAGTCGCCATTTTGGCACAATTATCCTCTGATTCTGGTGTTGATGCTCCTAAATGAGGCATAAAAATCACATTTTCTTTACCTATTAACTCATTAACTATAAAATCACTAATATACCTCTCTACTTTATGACTGTCTAAGGCAGTAAGTAAAGCTGTATTATCAATTAAGTCACCACGAGCAAAATTTAAAATTCGTACGCCATCTTTCATTTTTTTAAATGAATCCGCATTTATAAAACCCTTTGTTTCCTTAGTACTTGGTACATGGATACTGATATAATCAGATTCTTTAAAAATAACATCCAAGGACTCGGCATTCTTAACCCACTTAGACATACCCCAAGCAGCATTGACTGATAAAAAAGGATCATATCCTAGTACGTTCATACCTAATTTGGTAGCTGCATTCGCAACCGCTACTCCAATAGCACCTAAACCAATAATTCCTAATGTTTTGCCATCAATTTCTGGTCCAACATAATTGGCCTTTTGTTTTTCAGCTAAAGAAGCTATATCTTCATCTTCATTTCCAGATTGACGATTCACCCATGCGATTCCTTCTACTACTTTTCTAGAGGCAAGGAACAAGGAACATAAGACAAGTTCCTTAACTGCGTTTGCATTAGCTCCTGGTGTATTAAAGACAACAATACCTTTCTCGCTACAAGCTTCAATTGGAATATTATTAACTCCTGCTCCAGCTCGTGCAATTGCTTTTAAGTTTGTAGGAAAGCTATAATCGTGTAAAGATGCAGAACGAACTAAGATCGCATCTTCTTCTTCAACTTCTTCGCCAACGATATAATGCTGATTGAAGCACTCTATACCCCCACTAGATATTTTATTCATTAATTTTATTTTATGCATAGTCTCCCCCTATTGATTTTTTTCTTCAAATAGTTTCATAAATTTTACTAAGCTTTTAACACCTTCTAATGGCATCGCATTATAAATAGATGCTCGAATCCCACCAACTTGACGATGCCCTTTTAGATTTGTCATTCCTTCTTGGATACTTTCCTTAACGAAAGCAGTATCTAAATCCTTAGATGGTGTTGTAAACGTAACATTCATTAAAGAACGATCTTCTTTATTTGCATGTGGAATATAAAAATCACTACTATCTAAATAATCATATAGTACTTTAGCTTTCTCTTGATTCAGTTTTGCTATTACTTCTAAACCACCTTGTGTATCAATCCATTCTAACACTAAACCTAAAACATAGATTGCATATGCTGGCGGTGTATTGTACATTGAATCATTTGCGATCATTAGTGAATAGTTCAATAAAACTGGTGTATTGTCTGGTACAGGTTGTAATAAAGTTTTCTTTATAATTGCTACACCGAGTCCTGCAATTCCCATATTCTTTTGAGCACCAGCATAAATCATACCATATTTTGAAACATCAATTGGTTTTGATAAAATATTCGATGACATATCAGCCACAATTTCTATACCGGCTGTTTCAGGAATATACTTCCATTCTGTTCCATAAATTGTATTATTACTACATAAATGAAGATACGATGCATCGTTATCTATTTTCAACTCTTGAAGTAATGGAATATGTGTATAGTTATTTTCTTTTCCATCATAGACGATATGAACCTTTGCATATTTTTGAGCTTCTATTGCTGCTTTTTTAGAAAATATACCTGTCACAGCATAATCTGCCTTACCATTTTTTAATAGATTTAATGGTACCATCGAAAACTGCTGTGTTGCTCCCCCATGAATAAATACAATTTCATAACCATCAGGAATAGCCATGACCTTTTTTAGTAAAGCTTTTGTGTTATTAAAAATAGTCAGATAGGATGAGGATCTATGACTCATCTCCATGACACTCATGCCACTTTTTTCATAATTCAACATCTCTTTGGCTGCCTTTTCAAGTATAGCTTCTGGTAACATGGAAGGACCAGCAGAAAAATTGAAGACTCTATTACTCGCCATAAAAACCACCTTTCATTCTTATATATATGATTATGATTATATTTTATATCATCAATTTTGTCTATCTATTTTTAAAATAAATATCAATTATTTATGAATTTCAATAAATAATTGATATTATTATTGTAAATAGCAAAAATAAAATTGATTTTTTGAAATTATATTTTTGTGTTACTTACATCTTTATTCCATTGTTCTATGATAAATATCTTTAATGTTTCTACCTACATGGCTTGGATAATGGGCATCACTAGCTGTTATCATATCTACTTGGTGTGTTTTGAATATTTCTAGTAACTCTTTACTTAATCCAATATCGACATGTCCATAGCGATAATGACAGCCAGTATTGTTTTCAGCTTTAACACAATGTTTTACTAATAAATTTGCTAATGCATGATAGGTTGGTTTTAAATCATAGGTCGGATACCTATTAAATAGTTTAATAGTGTCAGGATGTGCCAGTTGTGTAAACAAATCAGACTTAACTAAATCAAAAACTAACTGATAATATCGCTGATAAATTTTATCAGCATCAAAAACATCCCATAAAATCTCCTTAGAAAAATCCATGTCATAGAGTAATCCATCAATGGAATGAATCGCACCTACAATGAAATCATAAGGATACATAGAAAGTATTTCTTTTAAAAATTCTTGGTGTTTTGGTGTGTAACATACTTCTAATCCAAAAGTAACTTCTATTGGTAAATCGATTGTTTTGACTTCTTTAATTAAGGAATGATATTCCTCTATAGAATCTAATTTCTTCTTTTCAAACCACTCCTTTTGATATGGACTGGCTTGCTTTACTTCTTTATAAATTGGTTGAAACTCTTTAAAACGATGTGTATGATCTAAAATCTGAATTTTAGTAATTCCTTGTTCTTTTGCTGCATTCACAAATTGTAATACATATTCTTTACGCAAAGGTCCATTTTCTAAATGCATATGTCCATCTATCATACTAATACCTCCCTAAATTTTCCCCATTATAAACCATCTTTGAAATAATGAAAAGATATTACCATCTATTATATTAAAATATTTCGATATGTGCTTATTTATTGATAGTATCACTTCATTTTCTTATAAAGAGAATATAGTCCTACATAACACAAAAAGATTAGATTAATAAATCAATATTTACCAATCTAATCATAAAATGATCACATCTTAGTTTTCTTCAAGTATTTCTTTTATTAATTCAATTTTATGCCTAATTACTGTATGTTTTGGATGTTCTATCGCTAAGGATGAAAGAATATTTTCTTGGATCGTTAACTCTCTCTTCCATTTTTTAATAAAGACTTGATTCTTCTCAATTCTAAGTATTGGACCAAACAATATATCTTTCTCTTTATCATTGCATTGTTGTTCACCAAATTTCGCAACAATGATTTCATAGTAACGAGTGGCATCATGAACAATCTTTTCTTTAACAATGCAAAAACCATTTGAAAATAAATACTCTCTTACATCGTTTTCATCAATATTTGATTGGAGAATTAAATAACCAAATGAAATTTGATGAATAGTAGGTTTTAAAATATCTACCATCACTTTAGCTCCCATCCCACAAATACAAATGACATCATAATGCTTATCATATTTTAATAACGGTTCTAATCCATTACCAAAACAAGGAATAACCCTGTCGCCTAAATCATACTTAATAATTGTATGTAGTAAAGCATCATATGGTCCTTTCGCAACATCACTAGCAAAAACTTCTTCACAGATACCATTCTTAATCACATAAGCAGGTAATAATCCATGATCACTCCCAATATCAGCCATCGTTTTCAGATTTCCTAATGATTTGATTACATCACTAACTGTTTTTAACCGATTTGATAATTTCATTATTATTTATCTAAGAAATCCTTTAAGCGTTTACTTCTTGAAGGATGCTTTAATTTTCTTAACGCTTTTGCTTCAATTTGTCGTATACGTTCTCTAGTAACATTAAATTCTCTGCCTACTTCCTCTAATGTTCTAGTTCTTCCATCATCAAGACCAAAACGTAAACGCAGTACTTTTTCTTCACGATCAGTTAATTCTAATAAGACTTCATTTAATTCATCTTTTAATAATTCATTTGCTGCATAATCATCTGGAGACATCGCTTGCTCATCTTCAATAAAATCACCTAGATGGGAATCATCTTCTTCCCCAATTGGTGTTTCTAAGGATACTGGTTCTAATGAAATCTTTTGGATTTCTCTAACCTTTTCTGGAGTCATTCCATTCATATTTTCAGCAATTTCTTCTGCTGTTGGTTCTCTTCCTAATTCTTGAATTAATTGACGTTGTACTCTTGTTAGTTTATTAATTGTTTCTACCATATGTACTGGAATACGAATTGTTCTAGCCTGATCCGCAATCGCTCTTGTGATAGCTTGACGTATCCACCATGTTGCATAAGTTGAAAATTTGAAACCTTTTACATAATCAAATTTTTCAACTGCTTTAATTAATCCCATGTTACCTTCTTGAATCAAATCTAAAAACAACATTCCTCGCCCTACATAACGTTTTGCAATTGAAACAACTAAACGTAAGTTTGCAGCTGCAAGTTTTTTCTTTGCTTCCTCATCGCCTTCTAAAATACGTTTTGCTAATTCAATTTCTTCATCATGACTTAATAATTCAACTCTCCCAATCTCTTTTAAATACATTTTAACTGGATCATTAATTTTGACATTGCTTCCTAATTGATTTTCATCATATTCAGCATTGCTGTACATATTCACAGTATCGCCAGTAAACATATCAAAATCTTCAACAAAATCTAGCTCTCCAGATTCGTCATCAATATCATCCGCTAAATCATCTGCATCATCTAAATCAAGATCAATATCTAAATCTAAATCATCCAATGAATCATCAACAATATCGATATTTTGATCACTAATAAATAATAATAGTTCATCAGCAGATTGATCATCTAATTCGTATTTTGTTAGTAAATCATCAACATCATCTTGTGATAATTTCATTGTATCTTTTGTTTTTTCTAAGACGATCTCTTTAATATCATCTAATGATACAGCTTCTTGCTTTATATTCTTCTTTGACATATAAAACTCCTTTCGATTACACAGTTCCTAATTCCATAATTTTTTGTGCGATGGCCGCTTGTTTTATAGGATCTTGTTCTTTATTTAGTTGTTCCACCAATTCTTCTTTTCTTAGTTTCTTTGTATAATTAATTATCGTATCAATATAATCACTAATTGCATAATCATTATATTCTTTTGGTAAATTATCACTATAAATATCTAATACAATTTTAGTGATCTCTTGATTGTTAATATTAGAGATGAAATTTGCTATTTCGATTTCTTGGTGTTTACGATAATAATCAACAATATAATTTGCAATCACTCGATACTGCTCTTTGGTCATAAATCCTAATTTTGTTTCATATTGTAGGCAGACTTGCTTATCTAATAACATATAATGTAATAAACTTCGTTCTGCCTTCTGAAATTTATTAAGTAATCTACTTGTTTTAGCTTTCGTTGGAATTGTAGTTTTATTCTTATGTTCCTGTTGATGTCGTAAATTTTCTACAATTTCTTCAATATCTGCTACTTTGAAATTAGATTTTATAGAAACTAATTCTATAAAATAATTTCTTTCTAATTGATCTTCTAATAAGGAAATATCGTTTGCAATCTTTCTTACATAGTCTCTTCTTTCATCAAAATTATTCATATTAGAGCGGCTATAATAATATTCGATTTTATATTCAATCAAATTAATATTTCTTTTTAATATTGACAATAATTCATCTTTTGAATACACTTGTAACACTTCATCAGGATCACAACCATCTTTCATAAGCACAATTCGAACATGAAAACCATTATCGACTAGTTGTTGTCCAATTTTTAATGTTGCTTTTCGTCCTGCTTCATCTCCATCGAGTGATAAATGAATCGTATTCGAAAGTTTTCGTAACATCACAATATGCTCTTTTGTTAATGCCGTCCCCATTAAAGCAACGGTATTCTCGATTCCAATACTGTCTAATGCAATCACATCCATGAACCCTTCTAATAAATAAACAAAATCATGAAAACGCATAACAGCTTTCGCTTGATGATAATGATATAGTATATTACCTTTAATAAAAATATCAGACTCTGGAGAATTCATATATTTTGATTCTTGCGAAGAATTTTGATAAACTCTACCACTAAAACCAACGATTCTTCCTACATCATCCCATATGGGGAAAACAATACGATCGCTAAATCGATCATAGTAATGCATATTACTTTCAACTATTAATCCAGATTTTAACATATCTGTTTCTTGATAGCCTAAGATGTTTAATGCTTCGTATAAACTATGCTTACTAGAAGCATACCCAATTTCAAACTTTTCAATAATCGCATCTGTCATATTCCGCTTTCTTAAGTAATCATAGGCCTTTTTCCCATCTTGCGTTTTTAATAATAATGAATACATGTCATGTGCTTCTTGATGCATTGTATACAATGGTTGAGTCATTGTATTCTCTTTTTTTATCGGTACAAAATCATCTAATTCACTGACATCAATATGTCCAATTTCTGCTACTTTTTTAACTGCCTCAATAAATGAAATTTTTAAATAATTTTGAAGAAAGGTAAATACATTCCCACCTTCTTGACATACAAAGCACTTATAGATTTGTAATTCCTGAGAAACGGACATCGATGGATTAGTATCATCATGGAATGGACAAACAACCCAATATCCTTTTCCATGACGTTCTAATGCAATATAAGAACCAATCACATCAACAATATCAACACTACCTCTAATTTGATCTATTTTTTCTTGTGATAAACGAGCCATAGCCCACCTTCTTTACAATGTAATTTTTTTATTTACATATTCTACTACTTCATTTATTGGAACACGCTCTTGCTCCATGGAATCACGATCACGTATGGTAATCGTGTCATCATCTAATGTATCAAAGTCAATTGTTACACAATAGGGTGTTCCAATTGCATCTTGTCTTCGATAACGTCTTCCAATGTTACCAGTAACATCATATTCACACATGATGTGTTTAGAAAGTAAAGCATATACTTCTTCAGCTTTCTGACTTAATTTTTTTGTTAAAGGTAACACTGCCACTTTATAAGGTGCAATACTTGGATGTAAGTGCATGACAATACGCATTTCACCATCCTCAAGCGTTTCTTCGTCATAGGCATCCACCATGACTGCTAAAAATAATCGATCAACACCTAATGATGGCTCAATCACATATGGAATGTATTTGCTATTATCATTTGGATCTAGATATTCTAAACTCTTTTTAGAGTATTCCATATGTTGCTTCAAATCATAATCACTACGATCCGCTATTCCCCATAATTCATCCCATCCTTGAGGGTATAAAAATTCAATATCTGTTGTTGCTTTTGAATAGAAAGATAATTCTTCTTTTGCATGATCCCTATATCGTAAATGTTCTTTATCTAATCCGATTGTGATTAAATAGTTCATAGAGAATTCTTTCCAATAGTGAAACCATTCTAAATCGGTTCCAGGTTTACAGAAGAATTCTAATTCCATTTGTTCAAATTCACGTTGTCTAAAAATAAAGTTTCCTGGAGTAATTTCATTTCTAAAAGATTTACCAATTTGAGCAATTCCAAAAGGAATCTTCTTTCTAGTAGTTCTTTGTACATTTTTAAAATTAACGAAGATCCCTTGTGCTGTTTCAGGTCTTAAATACACTAAACTTTTTGCATCTTCTAACACACCCATATGTGTTTTAAACATTAAATGAAATTGACGAATATCTGTAAAATTATTGCTGCCACAATCTGGACAAACAATTTGATGCTCTATAATATATGTCATCATTTCATCATTGCTCCAACCTTCACTATGTACATTTACATCGTGTTGCTCAATTAATTTATCAGCTCTATGTCTTGTTTTACAATCTTTACAGTCCATTAATGGATCAGAAAAACCACCAACATGCCCACTTGCTTCCCATACTTTTGAATTCATAAAAATAGCAGAATCAATTCCCACATTGTATGCTGATTCTTGAACAAACTTTTGCCACCATGATTTTTTGATATTGTTTTTCATTTCTATTCCTAAAGGACCATAATCCCAAGTGTTTGCTAATCCATCATAGATTTCAGATCCTTGGAACACAAAACCACTACTTTTTGCATGGCTTACAATTTTATCCATTGAAACTCTTTTCATTCATTTTACCCCCATTTTGAATAAAAAAACCTTTAGCATGACGCTAATGGGTTTTATCATTTAACGACGTGTAAGTTTTTAGATTATCATTTATTTTTCAGTATTTTTTATATTTTATAACATACTAATATGCTCCTCACACATGAAAAATATACCCTTATCGTGGGGTTTTGTCAACCAACAATAAGGGTACTTATTTTAATAGCCAATTTGCTTCTCCATCCAAGATAAAATATCTTTATATACTTCTATTCTATGACTATCATTTAATACTTCATGACGTGCTTCTTTATATAACTTTACCTCTACATTTTTAATATTTGCTTTTTTATATTGCTTAGACAATTGTTCAATATCCTTACCAAAATGTCCAACTGGATCTTGACTGCCTGATACAAATAATATAGGTAAATCCTTTGGGATTTTTAAAATATTACCGCTAGCTTTTAATCTAGTAAATCCACTCAATAAATCATAATAAGCATTTAATGTAAAAATATAGCCACATAAACTATCATTAATATAAGCATCTACCATTGCTTCATCTCGACTTAACCAATCAAAATTAGTTCTATTTGGCTTAAAACGTTCATTATACTGACCAAAACTAATTCTATCAATTAGTTTTGAACGATATAATCTACCTTTTACAAGCATCATACTTTTTATTAGTAGCTTACTCATCGATAACATTTTATCATTAATTCCTGTTCCAGATAAAATTAGTCCATTAATATACTCACCATATTGACTAGCATAATCTCTTGCAACAAAAGAGCCCATACTATGTCCAAATAAGAAGTGTGGTATGTCTGGAAATTGATGATATAATATTCTATTAAGTTGTTGAACATCTTCTACTAATATATTCCATCCATTTTCTTTCCCAAAAAAACCTAATTGATTATTAATTAATGATTGTCCATGTCCTAAATGATCACTAACAACAACAACATAATCATGACGACAAAGATACTCACAAAAATGTTGATAACGTAATGCATGTTCTGCCATTCCATGATGAATTTGAAGTACCGCTTTATAGCGTACACAAATGATAGGCTTAAAGATATAGTAATGGATCCTAGTTCCACTTTTAGAAATAAAAGTTGATTCCTCGTACATATTTATCCCTCCTATTATTTTTAATAGTATCATTTTTAAGTTCAAAAAAATACTTTTTTAACAAAATATAAAAAGTATTCTTCATAATTATTAAGCTATTCCATAAACTTACGACTTTGAAAGTGAATTCCAGTATACTCGTCAATAAAAGTTTCTAATAATTTGTTGATTTCATTCAGTAAAGCAAATGGAATCCCTAAGATATCCAAATGTGAAAAATCAGCTTTATTCACTCTTCTAAAAAATTTCAAAAACTCTTTATCATAATGATAATCAATTGAAATTACACAAGAGGAACAAACAAATCCTCCTTGTGATAAGCTAATTGCTACAATATGATTTGTTTTCCCACAAACACTACATTTATCCACTTGAATCGCACTTCCGACTGCTTTTAATATATACGAATTAATAAATGCATACAATACATTTGGAGAATATCCTTGATTTAATTTTTGATGAATATTTTCCAAAAATAGATAATGAGCTTCATTTGGTCTGTTTTCTTCTTCATGACGATATAAAAACTCTTGAAAATATGCAGTATAAATTTGCGAATCCAAATCTTCCTCAATATGAGAAAATCGTTTGATTGGATTTGCTTTAATTAAACTAGATAATCCAACTCGAGGAATAAAAGTAAATTCAATTTCTTGATTGACTAAACTTGCAACAGCATTCTTGCTTTTAATCTTTTTAACACCTCTAGCAACTAATGTCATTTTTCCATATTGCTTAAAGTAAACAGTAATCAATTGATCAACTTCACGATAATCTTTTGTGCGTAAAACAAACCCTACATCAATGACTTGATCTTTCATCAATACTCATCCTCATCATAGCCAAACTGTTTTAGATAGCGTTGTTTTGTTCTCCAATCTTTTTCTACTTTCACATAAAGTTCTAAACGAACTTCACAATTTAAAAATCGTTTGATTTCTTTTTTAGCAGCTATCCTAATCTTTTTAATCATTGCTCCTTGCTTTCCAATTAACATCCCTTTTTGACTTTTACGATTGACAATGATACTAGCGATAATATCAACTCCATCTTGGCTTTCTTCATACTTATCAATCACAATGGCAATTGAATGTGGTATTTCTTGATGGGTAAAGAACAAAATCTTTTCCCTAATAAACTCAGCGATAATGAAACGAGTAGGATGATCAGTAATCTGATTTGCATCATAATAAGCCTTTCCCTCATTTAAATATTCTTTAATCGTAGAAAGAAGTTGATCAACATTTTGATTCTTTAATGAACTAATTGGTATAATTTCTTTAAAATTAAATTCGTTTTGCCATATCACTAATTGTTCGATTAATTTTTCTTTTGAAATAGTATCTATTTTATTTAGGACTAAGAAAACAGCTGCTTCTTGATCTTTTAATCGATTCAAGATATAACGGTCACCTTTTCCTATTTCTTGATCACAAGATGTCATAAATAAAATAATATCAACTCCCAAAACACTATTAATTGCTGTTGTATTCATAAAAGAGCCTAACAGGTCTTGAGGTTTATGAATGCCAGGAGTATCTATAAAAATAATTTGAGCTTCCTCATCTGTATAAATCCCTTGTAATGTATTACGAGTTGTCTGTGCCTTATCAGACATAATCGCAATCTTAGTTCCTAAAATTTGATTTAACAATGTTGATTTGCCAACATTTGGTCTTCCAATAATACTAACAAATCCTGATTTAAACATTATAATGCTTCTCCAGTGAAAGAATATGGTAATAATTCTTTTATATTTGTTACCCTATGTTCTTTTTTGTTAGCTAAAATAATTGGGGTATCTTCTTTCAATAGTTCTGCTAATACTTGACGACAAGCCCCACAAGGAGAAATCAAAGGTGTAGCATCTGCGACGATAGTTAATGATTTTATATCTTCTTTTTTATAACCTTGACAATATGTTGCGTATACAGCATTACGTTCTGCACACATTGTAGAACCATACGCTGCATTTTCAATATTGCATCCTTTAATCGTTGTTCCATCATTTAACTCTACACAGGCTCCTACTCCAAACTTTGAATAAGGAATATAGGCATTTTCTATAGCTTTAAAAGCTATTGCAATTAATTCGTTAATTTCCATAGTATTTATTCTCCTATCTGTAAATTTCCTTTGCTTCTAATATTTGTCTTTGTTTTTCAAACATAAGTTCTTGCTCTTTCGTATCGTTATGATCATAACCTAATAAATGCAAAAGACCATGCACAAATAAAAAGGCAAATTCTCTTTGGAAGGAATGTTGATATTCTTTTGCTTGTTCTTTTATTTTATCAATAGAGATAAAAATATCACCCAACATTCTTGGCATTCCTTCAATCATTATTTCTGTTGTATCTTCTAAAGCAAAACTAATAACATCCGTTGGTCGATCAATTCCACGATATGTTTGATTGATTTGATGAATTTCTTGGTTGTCAACAATTATTAATGATAACTCTATATCTTCATCTATCTTTAATAAAGAAACGGTTTCTTCTACTAAAGATAACATAACTGCTTGATATTTTGCTACATCTTCTGTTGTTTTATTAACAAACTCAAATGATATCTCCATACTTCCTCCTTTTCTATAGTATACCATAATATCGTTCTTTCCATTTCCTTTTATTAACAAAATAGTTAATAATTATGATACAAATACACATAATCAATGCTCCAGCTGTATCAATCATTACATCGATAAAGCTACCAGACCTTCCAACAACAAATAATTGATGGAATTCATCACTACAAGCATATAAAAAGACTGTTATTAAAGGAAATAATTCATAGAATCTAATATCCTTAATAATATACGTAGAAACATATTGATACACTAACAAATATAGTAGTGCATATTCACTCATATGTGCTGCTTTTCGTATTAAAAAACTAAAAGAACTTAAAATATCTACTTGTTGCAATGTTGTTAATGAATTAAATTTAGGATAGAAAATTTGCATCATTTTACGTAATATGCTACTACTTAAAGAAATTGACTGTTCACCATTTTGGCTTGAAAAAAAGAAGATACATCCCATCCAAACAATGATTAATACTATGTATATTGTTCTTTTTCTATGTATGTTCATCTAGCTCTCCTTTAATCAATAAAATCTTTTTTTCTCTTGTTAATTTTTTAATTGCTATTTCTCTTTTTAATGCCTCTGATTTTGTATTAAAAGTTTCAAAATAGACTAACTCTACAGGTATGCGTGCTTTTGTATATTTTGCTCCTTTTTTATCTTGATGAACTAATAAGCGTCGATTTAAGTCAGTTGTCCAACCTGTATAGTACGTATCATCACTACATTTTAATATATACACATAATGCATATTGTTACACTCTTTCATATGATAAATAGTGTTTTGTTCTTAATCATAATTAAACCAGTCTGGTTTACCATCGACAACTGGATGAAATGCAAATACTAATATTCTTATTTGTGGATCTTTTTCAAAAATATATCCCATCAACTTTCTTTTAATTATTTTAAAAGAATCTGTCGTATCTAATTTTATGTAGGTTCTTCCTCTTTCTTTTTTTACTATCTCACAAGAATAAGGAGCCCCTTCATTCATCATAACTGACAAAATTCGTTTCATAAATACTGCAGATAATACAATTTCCATTTCACATTTCCTCCTATAGTTTCATATCATATTATAAGGCAGCTACAAAAAGATGAAAAGCTTTTTACACTTTTTAAGGAAAAGAATTTCTTATTAAAAAAGAAATATTGTAAAAAAAAAGAAATTTAGTTATAATTGTAATGCCTTAAGATGTAAAGGAGAGAAAAATTATAATGATTAAAGTCGCAAAATTTGGTGGTAGTTCTTTAGCGAATGCAAGTCAATTTAAAAAAGTTGCTGCTATCATTCATAAAGATAATTCAATACATTACGTCATTCCCTCGGCACCAGGAAAAAGATTTGACGATGATATAAAAGTAACAGATATGTTGATTGCCTGTTATCAAAAGGCTAATCAAAATAAAGATTTTTCGAAAGATTTACAACAAATTAAAAATCGTTATCAAGAAATTATTGATAATTTACATTTAACAATTTGCTTAGATAATGATTTTATCGATATAAAAACTACTCTTCAAAGTAATCCTACCTTAGACTATGCAGCAAGTCGTGGAGAATATTTAAATGGAAAGATAATGGCTAGCTACTTAGGTTTCGATTTTCTAGATCCAAAAGACTGCATTCTTTTTGATGAAACTGGTCATCTATTAATGGATGATACAATAAAAAAACTACAAGAAGTATTAGTAAGAGTAAGCAAAAACAAAAAAACAGTAATTCCTGGTTTTTTTGGTTCTAATCGTGAAGGCGAAATCAAAACATTTTCAAGAGGAGGAAGCGATATAACTGGCTCCTTAATAGCAAATGCTGTCAATGCTGATTTATATGAAAATTGGACCGATGTCTCTGGGTTTCTTGTAACAAATCCTTCGATTGTCCCAAATGCAAAAACAATTGAAATAATTACTTATAATGAGTTACGTGAGCTATCCTATATGGGTGCTAACGTTATCCATGAAGAAGCAATTTTTCCAGTTAGAAAAGATGGTATTACTATTAATATAAAAAATACGAATGCTCCTCATGATAAAGGAACATTAATAATGAAAGAGACAGATCGTCTACCTACGTATGTAATCACTGGAATTGCTGGCAAGAAACATTTTGTTGCCATTAATATTCAAAAAGATTTAATGAACAATGAAATTGGTTTTGGTAGAAAAGTGTTAGAGGTATTTGAAAAGAATTCTATTTCCTTTGAACATGCACCAACAAGTATTGATAGTATGTCTGTTTATGTTCATAGAAGCGAGTTTGATGAAAAACATGAAAAAGTGGTAAAAGAATTACAAGAAACTGTTCATCCAGATGATATAGAAGTTGTTGGAGATTTAGCATTAATTGCAATTGTTGGCAGACAAATCCGCACTAATAAAGGTATTGCAAGTCGGATTTTTCAAACATTAGATAACCATGATATTAATATTAAAATGATTAATCATGGTGCAAGTGAATTAAATATTATCATTGGAGTAAAGAATAATGATTTTAGTAGTGCAATCAAAGCCATTTATAATGAGTTCATTGACTAGTTAAGTATTAAAGTATGTAAAGCGATACAAGAGAGTACTATAAAGAGGGTTTGCAACTAAGCAATACCCTCTTCTACATTATGATGATATCCGTCCCATTATAAACTCCTCCTTAAACAAAAGTCCGTTTTTTTTGAAAATGGACTTTTGTAGTTTTAGCAACTATGGTAAGTTTCATAACCACTTATTTTTAATTTTAAAATTTATTTTTGATACTGCTATTATACCTAACATCAACAGTGAACTAATTAAGTAGATTATTACAAAACAAATCTGAGTATGATCACTAGTTTCTGGTGAAGATGAAGGCGAAGTTGTTTCTTCTATAGAATTAGAATTAGAATCCGTAGTTTCAGTTTTAATTATGAATGTTCCGCTTGAAACACTGACTTCGTTCTCTGGACTGGTTTCTGTAAACTCTACGGTATAACTTCCTTCTTCTAATGCCTCAATATCCGCTGTTGGAACGCTATCTCCGATACCTGAAAGGATAACTTCACCATCTGCATTCTTAATTTCCCATGTTAAGGTAGATTCTTCAATTTTTTTAGTTCCTGTAATATTCTCAGGATTAATTGGTTTATCGACATTCGTTGTTGATTGTGGATGACGAATTAGAAAGCTACCATTAGAAATGCTGACTTCGTTTTCTGGACTGGTTTCTGTAAATTCTACAGTATAACTTCCTTCTTCTAATGCCTTAATATTCGCCGTTGGAACGCTATCTCCGATACCTGAAAGGATAACATCACCTGCTGGATTTTTAATTTCCCATGTTAAGGTAGATTCTTCAATTTTTTTCGTTCCTGTAATATTCTCAGGATTAATTGGTTTATCGACATTCGTTGTTGATTGTGGATGACGAATTAGAAAGCTACCATTAGAAATGCTGACTTCCTCTTCTGGACTGGTTTCTGTAAACTCTACGGTATAACTTCCTTCTTCTAATGCCTTAATATCCGCTGTTGGAACGCTATCTCCGATACCTGAAAGGATAACATCACCTGCTGCATTTTTAATTTCCCATGTTAAGGTAGATTCTTCAATCTTTTTAGTTCCAGTAATACTATCTGGATTGATTGGCTTATCTACCACTGTTGTTGATTGTGGATGACGGATGATAAAACTTCCTTCAGTTATGCTGACTTCCTCTTCTGGACTTGTTTCTGTAAATTCTACAGTATAACTTCCTTCTTCTAGTGCACCGATATCTGCCTCTGGTACGCTATTTCCAGTTCCTGATACTATCACTTCACCATCTGCATTCTTTATCTCCCATGTTAAGGTAGATTCTTCAATCTTCTTAGTTCCAGTAATATTCTCAGGATTAATTGGTTTATCGACTTGTGTTGTTGATTGTGGATGACGGATAATAAAACTTCCATCAGTTATGCTGACTTCCTCTTCTGGACTTGTTTCTGTAAACTCTACGGTATAACTACCCTCTTCTAATGCCTCAATATCCGCAGTTGGAACACTATCTCCGATACCTGAAAGGATAACATCACCTGCTGCATTTTTAATTTCCCATGTTAAGGTTGATTCTTCAATTTTTTTAGTTCCTGTAATATTCTCAGGATTAATTGGTTTATCGACTTCCGTCGTTGATTGTGGATGACGAATTAGAAAGCTTCCTTCAGACAAACTGACTTCCTCTTCTGGACTTGTTTCTGTAAATTCTACAGTATAGCTTCCTTCCTCTAATGCCTCAATATCTGCCTCTGGTACACTATTTCCAGTTCCTGATACTATCACTTCACCATCTGCATTCTTTATCTCCCATGTTAAGGTTGATTCTTCAATCTTTTTAGTTCCAGTGATGTTCTCAGGATTAATTGGTTTGTCGACTTCCGTTGTTGATTGTGGATGACGGATAATAAAACTTCCATCAGTTATGCTGACTTCCTCTTCTGGACTTGTTTCTGTAAACTCTACGGTATAACTTCCTTCTTCTAATGCCTTAATATCCGCTGTTGGAACACTATCTCCGATACCGGAAAGAATAACGTCACCTTCTGCATTTTTAATCTCCCATGTTAAGGTTGATTCTTCAATCTTTTTAGATCCAGTAATGCTCTCAGGATTAATTGGTTTATCGACTTGTGTTGTTGATTGTGGATGACGGATAATAAAACTTCCATCAGAAATGCTGACTTCCTCTTCTGGACTTGTTTCTGTAAACTCTACGGTATAACTTCCTTCTTCCAATGCCTCAATATCCGCAGTTGGAACACTATCTCCGATACCTGAAAGGATAACATCACCATCTGCATTTTTAATTTCCCATGTTAAGGTTGATTCTTCAATTTTTTTAGTTCCTGTAATGCTCTCAGGATTAATTGGTTTATCGACTTGTGTTGTTGATTGGGGATGACGTATCATAAATATCTCAGAACTGCTATCAGTAACAGTGTTACCATATTCTGTTGTAATCGTTGATATGATACTAATTGTATAATTACCATTTTCTAAAGCATTAAGGTAATCTGAATCAAATGTTTTTCCTATACCATTACTAACATCACTTAAAGTGCTTTTGTCACCACTCGCAACTACCATATCGTTTTCATCACGCAATTCCCATAGAACGCTACTAGCATCTGCTCTGTCTGTTGAAATAGTCACATTATCAGGATTGATTGGGCTACTTACATCTACTTCAGTAGTAACACGTTGTATATTTAAGGATATTGTTCCAGTGTCAAAGTCGATACCATTCGTTTTATAAGCTCTAAGGGTTACTAAATACTTTCCGTTAGGTAATCCACTAAAATCAATTATGTCTCCCTCAGTATAATAAGTTTCTGAAATAATAATCCCCGTGTCTCCTTCGACTCTATAAGACCTCCCTCCACCAAATGTAGAAGAACCGGTAAAATAAAAAGATAAACTTGTTGTTAGATCATAAAAAGCGATATCCTCTACTAAATCAATGCCCATATAATAGCCATTATAATAGGTAATTGAATATTGATTCGTGACAAATGGTATTATCCCAGCAAAATTATCACCATTCGCTATATTTTGGGTATCAGCTACGATTGTTTTGGCTTCTGTCGTCTCTTCAGTTTTAGCAGACTCTGTCACTTGATTGCTAGATTCATCACCTACAGCTTCTACTTGTTCGTTATCGCTATCAATCGCTCTAACTAATGGTGAAGTGTCTGAGAAAGCGAATCCAATAATAATTAATACACTTACGATTTTATTAATGCTTTTTTTCCATTTTATATTCATTAGTTTTTAATCCTTTCTTTTTATTGTGTCGTTCATAAGTGGTAGAAACTATAAATCGTCCTCTACCGAATGACCACATCCATTATAGCAACTCAATAATGTCGCTTTTTGTTATATTTTGACATAAAAATAAGCAGAATCAATACAATAAGTTAATTAAAACGGTGATTTTATTGCAGTATTTTGAATTGTGTATAGCTGTCAAAATCAATATCCTTGGTTTTACTCAGCTCTTGATATAAGCTGCTTGTATCACTATTCTATTTTATAGAATATTTTTTTAATCAATATATTAGAACTAAAAAACGACAATCAATGTAAATAAAGATTATTGCAACAGAATCGGAAATCGACGAACAGTATCCCTTATTAAAAAAGAAAAGCCTTAGTAAGCAAATAGCACTTACTAAGACTCTTGTTAATTATTTGTTTTACTAATCGATTGAAATCAATTCATATTCGTTAGTACCAATTTCTAATTCAACTGCCCTTTTAATAATTAATACTCCATTTCTTGATTCCATTCTTTCAAGTAAGTCTTTTTTCCCTGGATCGTTAGAAGCATAGACTAAATCAACACATGCTTGATCCAAAGCGACTGGATTATCAGATGCTAAAATTCCAATATCTTTCATCTTTGGAACCTCTGGATGACTATCACAATCACAGTCAACAGAGAGATTAAACATGACGTTAATATATGTAATATTATCTTTATAAACATCAGTAATAGAGCTTGCAGCTTCCGCCATTGATTCTAAGAAAGAATCATGGTCTGCTGTCCAAATATTCTTAGGGACTCCTACTCCATGGATATACGCTTTACCATGGGAAGAAGCTAATCCTATCGAAATATTTTTTAAAGCCCCTCCAAATCCACCCATAGCATGTCCTTTAAAATGTGATAAAATTAATAAAGAGTCATAATTTGCCATGTGTGATCCTACATAATTCTTATGGATATGTTTTCCATTCTTAATTGGTAATTCCACTTCGTCTTCTTCATCAAGAATATCTACCTTAAAATATTTTGTAAAACCATGTTCTTCAATTGATTTCCAATGATCACTAGAGGAGTCTCTTCTACCACCATAAGCAGTATTACATTCAAGTATAGTAGCATCGACTAGTTCTACTAAATCCTTCATGAATTCCGGTTTTACAAAATGATTGCCTCCTGGTTCACCTGTATGAACCTTTATACCAACATTCCCTGTAAGTTCTCTATTTAATGCTTTATATACATTAACTAATCCAACAGGAGAGATATCCGTTGTCATAAATACTTTTGAACTCATATCAATCATCCTTTCTATTATATTAACTATATTATCTCACCTAAAGCTAGCTTTAGGTCAATAGTTTTACTAAAAAAAGTAAAAAAACTCCTACTTTATTTTAAGTAAGAGTTAGATTTATATTCATTTATTATTTAATAGCCATAATGCATAATCAACATATAAATTGCAAGATGCTAATAACGCTTCTTCATCAATATCAAATAATCCATGATGATGAGCAACACTCGTATTACTGTTATTTACATTTCTAGTCCCAATAAAAGCATAGATTCCCTTTGCCTTTTCTAAGAAATCAGCAAAGTCATCTGCACCTAACATTTTTTGTTGGTTTGTAATAATATTTTCTTCGCCTATAATCTCTTTTGCTATCGCATAGGTTTCTTTTGCTGCATCTTGATCATTAATTAATGGAGCAGCAAAATCCTTAAATGTTACAGTTGCACTTGCTCCGTATAATTTTGCAGTTTCTTTTGCGATCTTTGTTACTTTATCATTTGTAAATTTACGAATTTCTGGAGTAAAGGTTCTAGTTGTCCCTTCTAAGGTTGCTTTTTCAGCAATAATGTTGTATTGCGTTCCTGCATTTAATACACCAACCCCTACAACAACACTATCAATCGGTGATGTATTTCTAGCAACTATTGATTGCAAATTAACAACAATCTGAGAAGCAATATACAAAGCATCAATTCCAACTTGCGGAGTAGAAACATGTGCTCCTCGTCCAGTAATTTCAATTTTGAAATAATCACAACTTGCATTTAGTGGTCCTGAAGTTAATGATATTTTTCCACTATCAATAGAAGAAGAAACATGTGCACCATATACTCGATCAACATTTTCCATTAATCCTTTTTCTACAAATAATCTAGCCCCAGCTCCGATTTCTTCAGCAGGTTGGAAAAACAAGCGTACTTCACCACCAAACTCTGCTTCTTTTTCTTTTAAAATTTTAGCAGCAATTAATAAGGTCGCTGTATGTGCATCATGACCACAGGCATGAGCATAGCCCTGATTTTTAGAAGCATAGGCTACCTCTTTTAAATCATCCATAGCCAAAGCATCCATATCACTGCGTAAAACAATGATCTTACCTGATCCTTTTTTACCTTTAATGCTAGCATAGATTGCTGTATCAGCAATATACTGATAGTCAATCCCATAACTTTCTAATTCAGAAGCTATTTTTTCACATGTTTTATATTCGTGTAGACTTGCTTCTGGATACGCATGAAAATATCGACGCAAGGCAATTAAATTTTCTTTTTCTTTAATTACATAATGTTTAATAGCCATGGTTTTACCTTATTTCCATGCAGGAATGAATGCACCACTATATTCCTTTTCTAAAGTATCAGCTACTTCTTTACTATGGTATGCATCTACAATTTTCTTGTAAATTTCATTATCTGCATCTGCACTTCTAGCTACAATAATATTGACTAATTGAGCCGCATATTCATTACTTTCTGTATCCACGTTTTCTATAAAAATAGAATCTGTTACTGGGTTTAATCCTGCAGTAAAGGCATTTCCACCATTGATAATAGCGGCTGTGCAATCTGGTAATAGACTGGCTAATGTTGCTGATTCTGCTTCAATAATTTGAATGTTAACTTTATATTCAATAATATCTAATTTGTTAGGTAAGTATCCTTTAGTTGGATCACAAACAATTAATCCTGCTTCTTCTAATAATTTTAAAGCTCGTCCTCCATTTGTTGCATCACTAGGAATGGCAATTTTATCTCCATCTTTAATATCTTTAATTGATGAAATTTTATCCTTATTATTGAAGATTGCTAAAGGAGCAATAAGGGTATCGCCAATACTTTCTATTTTATATCCATTTTTAGTAATATCATTTGCTAAGTATGCTTTATGTTGGAATGCATTTAAATCAATATCCCCATCTGCTAAGGCACGATTTGGTGTTGTATAATCTGAAAACTTAACTAATTCAACTTGAATTTTATCATCTTTTAATAACTCATTAATTGTATCCCATTGATAATTGTATTCTCCTACAACTCCTATTTTGACTACAGTAAATCCTTCTTCACCTTTTTTAGAACAAGCGACTAAAGATAAAGTCACTAATAAACTTACGACTATTGTTACTATTTTTTTCATTTTCTTTCCTCCATTTAATGTGTTGTATGTTTAATAATTGTATTTCCTATAAATTGGATAATACTTACAAAAATTAATATAATTCCTATGGTTAACCATAGTAAATCAGTTAATTGTAATTGATTGCCATAACGAATCGCAAAATCACCTAATCCACCAGCCCCAACGGCTCCCGCCATTGCTGTTAACCCTAATAAATTAACAAATGTTATCATTGTTACTCGAGTTATTGTTGGAATACTCTCACGTAAATATACACGAGTAATAATTTGAATTGGAGATAGTCCCATGGCTAACGAAGCCTCAATTAAACCATCATCCACCTCTTCTAATGCTGTCTCTATTTGTCTAGCAAAGAAAGGAATCGTTCCACAAGCTAACGGAATGATTGCTCCCATAACGCCAATACCAGTTCCTAATACCTTTCTTGATAAAGGAATTAGTAAAACCATCAAAATTAAATATGGAATAGAACGAACAACATTAATAAACTTATCTAAGATGTTATAAATAATTAAATTTTGTAAAATCCCTCCTCGCTTTGTAACAATTAAGATAATTCCCAATAATAAACCAAATATAAAGGCTATTGCACCAGAAATTAGCATCATTTGTAATGTCTGCATAGTACAAGTAATTAATTCATCTTGACCTCTAGCTAAATTTGGAAAAATATCATTTAACATTCTTTAATCACCTCCACTAAAATCTCTTGATTATCCATATATTCAATGGCTTTCTTTATATTTAAATCTTCTCCTTGAACGATAACAACCATATTTCCAATTGGTTGATTTTTTATAATTTCAATATTACCAAATATAATATTTGTTTTAATACTGAATAGATGCGACAATTCATAAATAATAGGTTCTTTGGTATTATTTGTGGTATAGGTTAATTTTATGAGTTTTGCATTTTTCTCTAACGCTACCACTGGTGAATTATTTTCTACTAATTCATAAACCTTATGAAGCGTACTAGTAGACGATACAAATTCTTTTGTAATTTCACTTTTAGGTTTTGCGAAAATTGAAATAACATCACCTATTTCTTTAATAATACCATCTTCCATCACTGCCACTCGATCACAAATTTCTTTAATAACAGTCATTTCATGTGTAATTAGAACAATTGTAATGTTGAGTTTTTGATTAACTTCTTTTAATAAACGTAATATTGATTTTGTTGTTTGAGGATCTAAGGCACTTGTTGCTTCATCACATAATAGTACTTTTGGATCATTTGCTAATGCTCTTGCTATCGCTACTCTTTGTTTTTGTCCACCACTTAAAGCAGATGGATAGGCACTTTTTTTATCAGATAATCCAACTAACTCTAATAATTCATCTACCTTTTTTGTTTTTTCTTTTTTTGACATCTTTGTATCTCTTAATGGAAACGCAACATTTTCAGCAACTGTTCTAGATGGTAATAAATGAAAATGTTGAAAAATCATTCCCATTTTTTTACGAGTTTCTCGTAATTGCTTAGTAGACAAACTTGTTAATTCTTGTCCATCTACAGTAATGGTTCCAGAGGATGGAATTTCAAGTAAATTAATACAACGAATCAATGTTGATTTACCAGCACCACTATAACCAATGATTCCAAATATTTCTGCTCTATCAATTGTTAGATTGGTGCTTTGTAATGCTTTTATTTCCCCATAGGAAGTATAAAATGTTTTGCTAACATTTTTTAATTGAATCATATTTTGCCTCCTTATCATATAAAAAAACTCGCCCTATTCAAAGGACGAGCATACTTGCACGTGTTACCACCTTAATTCGTTATTATCTCACAATAATAACCTCATTGAGTACTATCATACTCTAGCACGCTAACGTGTGCATACGTCACAGATTACATATCATCTATGAAACTCCAAGACCATCTTCATACACATTTCATTAAACCTTTTCACCACCCAGGTTCTCTCTACAAATTTCCTGTATATTACTCTTCTCTTCAATGTTGTTGTCATTATAATATCTGAATTATTAAAATATGTCAATAAAAATTTTTAAAATATCATAATTTTTCTGATTCAAATATGATAATGTCCTAATGTATCGAAAATGATTATGTCTTAATCTTTATCTTTAATCTTTATTTTTATCTTTGTTTTATCTGTTATACTTAACTTCCGAGGGGGTTAAAAAATTTATGAGAAAGGTTCATCTGACTATGAAAGAAAACAATAAATATGTAATTATTAAAAAACTTGTTGAAACTGATGGTAATAAGAAATCCGCTGCTGTTAAGCTTAGGTGCTCCGACAGAACCATCAATCGCTTAATTGTTAAATATAAAACTGAAGGA
>Ga0153996_1000207_pt1 | contig 28311 bp, 28 predicted proteins | sample TSNC080MetaG_FD_104728 | JGI IMG/M metagenome (GOLD analysis project Ga0153996, IMG submission 104728) | Attine ant fungus gardens microbial communities from North Carolina, USA - TSNC080 MetaG | ecosystem: Host-associated > Fungi > Mycelium > Unclassified | place: USA: North Carolina, Lumber...
GCTGTCGCATGGTAATTAATGTTTGTCACAAAATCCATGTTGATCGTGTTATAAATCCAGTTACTGCATAAATACATCCGTTCTTCAAAACGTTTCTTATCCGCCGCACCCAACAGATGCCCATGGTACTTTAAAGAATCATACAAACCAATAACAGCAAATACCGTAATTCCGTTCCATTCCTTTTGGGCATCATTATAAAAACTAAAATCATCACACAGCAAATTTTCGGCCCAGTCAAATAAGCGCAGTGCTGCTGTCAAATAACGTTCTTCTCTGGTCCGGTCAGCCAGATAAAGCAGTGGATACACGGCGTCATGGCATCTTCCGTGGATCCCCATACAAGCCGGACACATAATCCCACCGTCAAATCGTTGATTCCCGGTATCATTGATCTGAAGTTCCAACAACCGGTCACACCAGGTTGTCAGCAATTGGAGATATTCCTCTTCCATTTCCCGTTCCTCCATACCTGTTACCAAATCAAAAATGATTTACCCATCAGTCGCAAAATAGCTTCCACAAAGAAGTAATCACCATAGATGATCGGCACATGTTCGTCTTCTTTCCGGCCGTACAAAACGGTTCCCATTTGAACAATACCGTCCTCCTCCACATTCCAGTTGCAATGTTTTGTTTCCAGTGCTTCCAGCATTTTAAGGGCATGTTCATAATATAACGGTTTCTCAAATTCCGGCACAAGATCGGCGATCTGCAAGAGACCGCAGGCCGCAATCGCGGTTGCGGTAGTGTCCCATATCACCGGCTCCGCCGGTGCTCTGAAATCACACAGCGATACATAACCGGTCAGGGAAACGTTGCTGATGAAATAATGAGCCACCTTTTTGGCCCCATCCAGATAGCGGATATCACCAGTGTGTACATAGGAAAGAGCAAAACCGTAAATTGCCCATGCCTGCCCTCTGGACCAGGACGAACCTGATGCATATCCTTGTCCGACCGGATGCTCTAAGACAGTTCCGTCATTGGGATCAAAGGCGACAATATGATGACAGGAACCATCGCCTCTTAGCACCTCCCCCAATGCGGTATCGGCATGCTGGTTGGCAATATAAGTAAATCTGGGGTCATCAAGCTCTTTCGCAGCCCAGTGAAGAATCGGAATATTCATCAGACAGTCAACGATCATCCAGCCGGTTCTGTCCAGATTCCAAGCCCGGATAAATTTCCCCGCCGGATTATATCGTCCGGCCAGCAAATTGGCCGCATGAAGGCCACGAACCCGGGATTTTTCATTTCCGGTCAGCCGATAATCGGCGACCGCCGAATGAAGCCACATAAATCCTACATCATGATGCAGCGTAATGAAATCATCCAGGGCTTTATCAAATGCTTCCTCCGTATGTCTTGCTGTATCCTGATAAAGTTCATTGCCGGTAGCATGATACATCTGCCATAACATTCCGGCCCAGAAGCCGTTGGTCCAGAACTGCAGATTTGTCTCACGCATATCCGTATATCGGCCGTTTTCCGGAATATAGGGAATCTGATCACCTACCCGCAGACATTCTGCCTGTAACTTTGCTTCAATTTTCTCGAAAATTTCCTGTACTCTCTCTTTCATAATGGTTCCTTTCCATTTGGTCAATTATTCGCGTTTAACCCTTCACCGCGCCAACCATAGCCCCCTGTGTAAAGTGTTTCTGCAAAAATGGATATACACATAATATCGGTAACGTTGCAACAATAATCGTGGCGTATTTAATCGTTGTTGCCACGGCATCCTGATCGGCCGCGCCGACACCGGCGGTCATTGCGCTGACGTCGTTCTGCATCAAAATCTCGCGCAAAACCACCTGCAGCGGATACAATTCCCTGGTGCGGATGATTGCGGAGGCCCAGAACCAGGCATTCCAGATGCCGACACCGTAATAGAGGATCATAACTGCCAGAATCGCCTTTGAAAGAGGAAGGACAATCTGCATCAGTATTTTAAAGTGCCCGGCTCCGTCAATCTGTGCCGCCTCAATCAGACTGTCCGGAATACTTTCAAAAGAAGTCCGCAAGATAATCAGATTGGTGGTATTGATCATAAACGGAATAATCAGGCCCCATAAAGTGTTCGTCAGCTTAAAATCCTTCAGGTTTAAATAAAATGGTATCATTCCACCAGAAAAGAACATGGTGAAAACAATAATCATCATAATCACATTTTTAAACATTACCTGTTTTCTGGATAAGAAGTAAGCCCCCAGTGAGGTCATGAAAATATCCAGCATGACCCCAATCACCAGAATGAACAACGTATTCCCATACCCTTTTAGAATCATCGGATTATCAAATACTTTTTTATATGCACTGATGCTAAAGCCCAGTGGTTTTAACAACCCTCCGGAATGCTGCATTAACAGACTGCTGTCGCTTAAAGATGCGACCAATACATACCAGACCGGATACAGGCAGATCAGCATAATAAAGGTCAGCAATATATAATTGAATACCGTAAATACCTTTTCTGCCGGCGATTTCTTAATCTTCATTGCATTCATCGCTTTTCCTCCCTACCACAGACTTGTTTCGCTAAAACGTTTTGCCAGCTTATTGGCAATCAGCAGAAGCGTCAGATTGATGATCGAGTTAAACAAACCAATCGCCGTTGAATAGCTCCAATCCTGCTCCAGCAGACCAACCCGATATACATAAGAAGAAATAATATCGGCAGTCTCATAGGTGGCCGGATTATATAAAAGAATCGTCTTTTCATATCCCATGTTCATCAACGTACCTATTTTCATCGTGAGCATAATGATGATGGTCGGAGCGATTCCGGGCAGCGTTATATTTAGCATCTGCTTCCATTTTCCGGCTCCGTCAATCTGGGCGGCCTCATAAAGTTCACTGTCCACGCCGGATAACGCCGACAGATAAATGATGGAACCCCAGCCCACCTCCTGCCAGATGCTGGAGGCAACATAAATGCTCCGATATAATTTGGGATTTTGTAACAATGCCGACCTTTCACCGCCAAAAAACGTGATGATATCATTGAACAGTCCGCTTGTCAGTGAGAAATCCCGCAACATACCGGTAACAACGATCAATGAAATAAAGTGTGGCAGATAGGTAACCGTCTGCGTAGCACTTTTAAACTTTTTACTTTTAATCTCGTTTAAGAGCAGGGCCAGGATAATCGGTGCCGGAAATCCAAAGACCAGATTATAAACACTAAGCAGCACGGTATTTTTAATTAAACGGTTAAAATAGACACTGTTAAAAAAACGGTTAAAATTATCCAGTCCAACCCAGGGGCTGTCAGCCACTCCCAGGGTCGGCGTATAATCCTTAAAAGCAATCAGTGCTCCGTACATTGGTCGATACTGAAAGATAAGATAAAACAGGAGCACTGGTACAACCAGCAGATATAACATTTTATTTCTGCGAAAATCCTTTTTTAACCTGACCGAAAATGTTTCTTTCATCGTTTCCCTCCAATTCACGCCGGGGTACCGGACAGTACACCAGAAAAGAGTATCGAAAAGGGAGGCTGCAAAAGGGTCAGCCTCCCTTTCCAGTAGAATTTATCTTGCATTATAGCGAGCCAGTGCTGCATTTTGGATTTCCAGCGCACGGCTTAATCCCATCTTCTCCATATTCGCAATATAGGTATCGAAATTATCGATACTTTCGGTACCGAAGATAAACTTCAAAATCATTTCGTCACGATAGGTCCTAACCTCATTCATAATGGTAGAGTATTCTTTGCTCTCTTCTGTGGTCGGGGTAATCGGCGGTACGACATGAGCTTTGCCATTGCTGGCACCCCAGATATCCGGCGTATCTTTCTGGTTTTGCAGCGTATAATACTGCTCCAGATAACGGAGATCCTGAACAAACGGTCCATTATAGCAGCCTCTGATATAAGCCGCCATCGCCTGTGATATCGGCAGCCCGTCCGGATTATCCAGAATCAGATCGGTATAGGCCGGATATCCGTCAACCATGTTATAAGATTCACCTTCGACACCAAAGTTATATAAGAAATGTCCATCTTCGCCGTAAGCATAATCCAGCATTCTGGCAGCTCTCTCAACATCCTTACAGGAAGTGGTGATGGCTACGCTGGCCCGGCCGGAATACTGGTTTTCAATCTGACCAAATTCCGGGTAAGCACCTTTTTGGGTGGTTGGATAAGGAGTAGCGACCAACTCATAATCCGGATTGGTGGCCTGGGCGGCCTTAGTCCAGGCTCCCAGTCGGCTTCCTGCCCAGCCGACTGAAGCGCCGGCGGTTCCACTGGTCATTTTGGCACTTACCTGATCAACACTCAGGGTCGCTAAATCGGCATCAATCAAGCCTTCCTTATACCACTGTGCCATCGTTGCCAGATAATCTTTAAACTCTGGCTCCGCTGCTCCATAGTGGACCTTTCCGTCCGAACCCAGATAGAATGTTCTGGTGGTATTGTAGGCATAAGCAAACGGATCGGTATCACGAAGCTGCTCACGGTCCTGCTCATAAGTAAACGGTGCGGTGGCTCCTTTCTGCTCTTTAAATGCAGTAAGTACAGTATGCCACTCATCAATTGTGGTCGGAACCTCCAGCCCCAATTCGTCTAACCAGTCCTTACGCATCATTGGGCCAATCGTATTACACAATTTTCCATCTCCACGGATAAACGGGAAACAGTAATAAGTTCCTTCATCCGTTTGGATCATCCGGTCAATATCCGGGTTCTCCGCCAGATATTTGCTCAGGTTCGGGCAATATTGCTCAATAATATCATTCAATGGCAGAATCACGCCATCCGTAATTGCTTTTTCCGGGCCGCCCGGGTAAAGCGGGAGCCAGTCATATTCCATCAAATCCGGCAGGTTTCCGTCGGCCAGAATCAAACTGAACTGCTCAACCTGTTGATTGAGCGGCGGATGCATAAACTCAATATCGACTCCGGTCTGCGCCATCAAGGCTTTGCCAAAAAAAGTATCGCCTAAATTAGAATAATTGGCTGATACATTATCATTCAATGGCGCCCAGTAGGTCAATTTGGCGCCGGCTGCCATCGGATAAGCAAACTCTGCGCTTTGCGCCGCGCCGCCGCTTTCTGTTGACTGTGCCGGTGCCTGAGTTTCCGGTGCCTTGGTAGTCTCCTGACTGCCGCCGCCCTGACCACACCCGGCCAATGATGTGGCAATCACCGCTGTTGCCGTTAACAGTGATACGAATTTCTTTTTCATTGTAATCTCCTCCGTTTATATTTTTTTCTTGCTAACTCATCATAACATTTTGTTTTTCCAAATCTCAATGTACAAAAACAAAAATGCATATGCAAAAGTTTAAATTTGCATACGCATTTTTGTTTTTAATTAGCAAAACCTAAACATTACGTTTCATCTGGCCGGGGGTGATACCGCGCTTCTTTTTAAATGCCCGGATAAAGGTTCCACTATCCCGAAAACCAACCTGGCCGGCTACATCTACTACTGCGGCACCGGCGCTTAATAACCTTTCCGCATGCGTAATTCTGACCGTATTGATATAATCCAACAAGCTTTTTCCGGTCTGTTTTTTATAGATCGTGGACAGATACGACGGCGTCATATCAAAATGTTGGGCCGCAATGGAAATATTCAAATCGGGATTGGGATAATTAGCTTCAATAAAAGCTTCTATTTCACTGCCTAAATGCCGATCATTGGACCTTTCCTTCTGCATACTGCTGATGCCACTGCAAATCGCTTCGACTAACTGTCCAAAACGCTGTTTAAGCGCTTCTAATGGCAGTGTCGCCGACAACTGTTTGGTAAAATCAAACTCCATGGCAAAACTGTGATATCCGCCCAGGTCAGCGGCCTTCAATAACGTACCTAACATGTCAAAAATCAGGCAGCGCCTCACCTCAATGGATACTGCTCCGGCAAAGTTCTCTGTCAAAACCTGATTTATGGTATCGGCAGCCAGCTGCTGATTACCGGCTTTGATGGCATTGATGATCTTCTGCTCTACTTCCATCGAATATTCATACCGTCTTTGCAGATTCCGCACATCTTCATAAAGAATCAGGTCGGTATCCAGGGTTTCCATATATTCACTGATCTCCTGTACCTCCTGATAAGAGACATGGATCCCCTCTACCCCTTCATGAATATCACCAACCAGCGCCATCACCGAAAACCCAAATTTATCTTCCAGCATCTGCTGCATATTCTCAATATTTTCTTTAACCAAAGTGGTATAGGTATAGCTGGTTTCCGGCATATTGATAATGGCGGCCACCTGCGCTCCCATCTCAACGATTTCAACATTAAAATAATTCAGCATCAGTTCTTCAAAAATATTAACCACAATAAATTTGTGAAGTTCATTTTCTCTTATATATTCATCGGATATTTTCTGATGCTCGTCCGTCTGATCCAAAACAAACATCACTACCATGTTATATGGAAGTTCCAGACGTAATTGATATTGTATAATGTTTTCCTGAATTTTATCAGGGGTGTAAAGATGTTCCAGGCATTGATACAGACAATAAGAACGCAGGGTTTTGCGGTTATCATATAATGTTTTCATCGTATTCACGTGCTCACCGAAAAACAGCTCCATCTGTTCCCGAAGCCACTGGTATTCATTCGTTCCTTCATCTATCTTCTGCTTACTGTGTCCCTGGAAGAGCTCCAACAGACTTTTCACCGGCGAATAATTTCGCCTCACCATATAATACGAAAAAATAATGCCGGTGAAGATACAGCCAAACAGCCCCAGCAAGTTATAGCGCCGGATATCACTGGCATTTTTCTCAAAAATATGAATCGGGATAACCGTCACGTACTTCCAGTCCATTCGGCCGGAATCTCTGGCCAATATCACACAGGGTTTACCGTCAATAACCGTATCAATATAGCTTTCAGCAGTCAGACTTTCATAATCCATGGTAAATTGCCGGTCATCTGTATAGGTCTGGCTGATCACTTCATTCTGGCTGTTAATAATCATAATATCAACCTGACTGTCCCATTTCATCGTGTCCAGAGATTTCTGAATTTCTTCCAGATTCAAAGCAATACCAATGGTGGCGAAGGGTTCAAAAACAGATGGATTTAAAGTACTCGTCGTAAATAAAAGTACCCCGTTGCCGGTATTACTTCGCAAATCAAGAGTCTCCTCGTAATGAAACTCTGCCATATATTCACGAAATCGTTCTAATGTATAATCTTCGCTTTCATAATAAAGATGATAATAAAGTTCATCTGACATATTTCCCCTGATACTGGCCACCGCATGAGTATTATTAAAACAAATGAAAATATCGCGGATAATCTCCTCAGACAAGCTGATACTCTGCAATTCATTATAAAGGGTATACAAAAGATACTGGTCTTCCGCCGTAAAAGCGCCCTTCACGTTGGCGGCTTTCTGCACATTCATATCGACTGACAGCCGCTGGGAAATTTTAGCCACCTCGGCCAGCCGCTGATCCAGATCCCGCTGGACAATCTCAAGCATGGTCTTATTAATTCGTTCGGTCTGTGATCTGGTAATATTCAGGGTATACACATACATGATACTGCTCATCAGAATCGGAACAGATAAAATGATAAGATACGACAAATACATGCTGAAATACACTTTTGATTTCTTTTTCATAGTCCCCTTGCCTCCCTAAAATAACCGCCTTAAGATATTATACCGTATCAGAAATGGAGTTGGAATAGGTAAAATTACAATTTGATATACATTTTTCAAAAAAACCGAACAAAAGTTTGCATTTTTATCGAACATATGTTAGTATTATAAGTAGCTACTCAAGTACTATATTCAATTGCAACACATATACGAGGAGGAATACTATGGCTCAAGGAAGAATCACCGCCAAGCAACAGGAAATATTAGAATATATCAAACAGACTATTTTAAAGAAAGGATATCCACCGGCCGTTCGGGAAATCTGCGAAGCGGTTCAGTTAAAATCCACCTCTTCTGTCCACTCGCATTTAGAAACGTTAGAGAAGAACGGCTATATCCGCCGTGACCCGACCAAGCCCCGGACCATCGAGATTCTTGATGATACCTTCGCCCTGACCCGGCGTGAGATGGTGCAAGTGCCAGTGCTTGGTTCGGTTGCTGCCGGCCAGCCGCTTCTGGCAGAAGAACAGATTGAAGACTACTTCCCCATCCCGGCCAGTATCCTGCCCAACAACGAGGTCTTTATGCTGCGGGTAAAGGGTGACAGTATGATCAACGTTGGTATCTTCTCCGGTGACCAGGTGCTTGTATCCCGGTGCAGTACCGCCCGCAATGGTGAGATTGTGGTTGCTATGGTAGAGGATTCCGCCACTGTGAAGCGTTTCTTTAAAGAAGACGGACATTACCGCCTGCAGCCGGAGAATGACGCCATGGAACCCATTATTGTCCCCCAGGCAGAGATTCTTGGCAAGGTCATCGGCCTGCTCCGGATGATGAGCTGATCAGACCATAACACTTGCAGACAGCTGTAAAAAAGGAAGGAATGCGAATAGAGCCGCTTCCTTCCTTATTATTACTCATCTTACTTCTGCCTGTTCCATGCCTGTTTGGCTTTGGCAAAAGCAAGAATCATCTCTACCGCGCCCTCTTGTCCCACCGCACTGCGGTTGATACACAGATCGTAGCTTCTGGTATCATTCCATTTCTTGCTGGAATAGTAATTATAGTAGCTGGCACGCTTCTTATCCGTCTTAACCATAATGTCTTTGGCTTTTGCATCATCAACCTGATAATGTTCTTTTAAATGAGCGATCCTGTCACCATCAATAGCGCTGATAAAGACCGATACGGTATTCGGGTAATCGGCCAAAGCATAGTCGGCACAACGTCCCACGATTACACAGGATTCCTGATCTGCCAGCTTCTTGATCGCATCAAACTGGGCCAGGAAAATCTTATGGTTAATCGGCATATCCATATAAGCCGAATTTGTATATCCGAAAGAATAGGTATCCATCACCAGAGAATATAAAAAGCTGCTGGTGGGCTTCTCATCATGAGATTCAAAAAGCTCCTCGCATAGCCCGCTGTGCTTCGCCGCCTCAGTCAGTAATTCCTTGTCATAGCACTTTACACCCATCTTCTGTGCAAGCATCTGACCAATCTCTCTTCCCCCACTGCCACATTGTCGGCCGATTGTGATTACCAGATTTCCATTCATAAAATCTCTCCTTTCCTTCAGTAAATCCGCGATGTAAATATCATAATCTGATATGCTAATTATACTACGAAAATTCAGAAAAGTACATAAACAGAAATTAAAAAACTGTTTATTTTGCATTTATTTTCTATTTTTTTCCGTTTCAAGCAATACTTTGGTACCTTCGATCACCAAAATGACTGCCAGCACAAAAATTGGCACAATTACCACACACTGCAGTCCTTCCTTGATCAATACTGCTGTCCCCGCCTGGAATTTCATAATATTAGCCTTAAAGGACAATACCAGTGATGACAGACAGGCGGCCAGCATGAATACCATCGGAAAATACAACATCTTATTATTCCTTCCTTTTCGGGATAACCATACCGCCAGGCCTAAGAAAGCAGGAACCGCTACCAACTGGTTGCAGGCACCAAATAATGGCCAGATATTCTGATATCCGCCCAGGCACAAAAGCCCGCCCAGGATTACCGTAATAATCGTCGCTACATACATATTGCCACATAATTTCTGAACCGGAGTTTCGTTCTTTTTATCCTTGGCCGCAAACAATTCCTGGAACATAAATCTTCCCAGTCTGGTGCCGGTATCCAGTGAAGTCAGCGCAAATGCCGAAATCGCCAGTGAAATAACCGTATAGGTAGCTGCCTCGTTTATTCCCAGCCGACTAAGAAAACCCGAAATTGCTGTTGCAAAGATGACTGCCGGCGTACCCTTTGGCATCTCGCCGTTGGCAAACAGCGAACCCACCGCAATCAAAGCAATCACAGCCAGAAAGCACTCAATCAACATTCCGCCATAACCAATCATCTTGGCATCTTTTTCGTTGTCCAGCTGCTTTGATGTAGTACCGGAACCAATCAGACTATGAAAACCGGAGATGGCACCACAGGCCACGGTAATGAACAAATATGGAAAAATCGTCTGGCCGTTAAAACTGTTTACCCATCCTGTAGCTGCTGGCAGGCTGATCGTCGGATTGGCAGTAATAATCCCAATCATTGCCGCAATCATCATAAAATAAAGCAGAAAACTGTTGAGATAATCTCTTGGCTGCAGCAGAATCCATACTGGAGTAACCGATGCTACACAGATATACACAAAGACAAACCCTAACCAAAAAATTTTGGGAAGATAAATCGGGCATTTCAGGCCGACAATAATACAAACTGTCAACAGAATTACGCCGGCAATGGTAGACACCAGCAGCGGTGCATTCTTCCGATACACCAGAAAACCAAATACGACTGCCAGCGGAATAAACAGAATCGAAGCCGTAGCTACTGACCCATTGGCAGCATTAACTGCTGCTGACGCATCCGGGCTATAAGCAAACGTCCCGGCCACAATATCAGAAAAAGCAGCAATGACCAGCAATAACACCAGCCAGGAAAAAACCGTAAACAAAATCTTGCAGCGATGGCCAATGTTTTCTTCAATTACCTCGCCCAGGGATTTGCCATGATGGCGAATCGAAACAAAGATAGAACCGAAGTCCTGCACGGCACCAAAGAAAATACCGCCCAGCACGATCCATAAAAGCACCGGCAGCCAGCCAAACACAGCCGCCTGGATCGGTCCGTTGATCGGTCCGGCACCGGCGATCGATGCAAAGTGATGTCCCAGCAGCACCGGTGCTTTCGCCGGTATGTAATCCACACCATCCTCCATCTCATGGGCCGGGGTGGTTCTCGACGGGTCAACCCCCCACTGTTTGGCCAGCCAGGAACCATACGTAACATATGCAACCAGAAACGCAATGATCGCAACGACTAAAATTAAAATACCACTCATACTTTTGCCCTCCAGCAGTCTTCTCTTATTGTGTCAATAATTTGTGATACAAGGGCAGCAACGGCTTTGCCTGACCGTTTCCATAGACACTGTTCTCAGCCAGGTCTACTGCTACGATCCTTCCATCACACCATCCGCGCAAAGTAAACAGGTAACTTCTGGCAAACCGGTATTGGCAAATCGCCTTTTGGATCGTTGCCGGAACCGGCTCTCTGCTTAAAAGCACAATGGTAATATCAGAATACATGTGATTCTTGACCGGGTATCTGGCCCCACCACGAACCAGCTCGGGTTCGGCATGAGACAAAATCATCCGGTCAACAGCTTGAAGCAGCCGGTCGGTAATCACCGGGGTCTCCAGGACAAACACATGATCAAACCCATTCGTCTCCCACATCTGCGCTTCCCGGGTCAAGACATACTTTTCCTGATGGGCAAAAAAATAGCCGTATGCTGTGAAGGAAAGCTCTTCCCAACAATATGGCCTGGTGAAGTCATACGTTCCTTCATAAACCCGTATCAATCGTTCTGTGAATTCCTGAGTGGTCATCTGCTCTGCTCCTAATCCGTTATCATAAATTCTGTTTTGGACACTATAACAGTGTAGCACTTTAGCACATTGAAGTCAATAACTCCTGAAAATATACTGGCAACGGTGCAGAAAACTCCAAATACTCACCAGTCCGCGGATGTCGGATGCCCAGGACTGCGGCATGCAAGGTCTGGCCTTGCAGTGGATACGGGCATTTGGCCGGGCCATAGACCTGGTCTCCCAGCAAGGGATGGCCGATACTGGCCAGATGCACCCGGATTTGATGGGTACGGCCGGTTTCCAATTGACATTCCACATAAGTAAAGCGGTCAAACCGCTGTAATACCCGAAAGTGGGTAATCGCTTTCCTGCCATTCTGATGATTGATGCTCATTTTTTTTCGGTTCACCGGATGACGGCCAATCGGTGCATCGATGGTTCCGCTCTCATCTTTCAGGGCACCATGAACAATGGCATAGTATTTTCTGGTAATGGAATGCTCTTTCAGCTGCTTCGCAATGGCGTTGTGCGCCATATCATTTTTACAGGCAATCAGCACGCCGGTGGTATCCATATCGATCCGGTGGACAATTCCCGGGCGCAATACTCCGTTAATTCCCGACAGATCGTTCCGGCAATGATACATCAGACCGTTGACCAGGGTTCCGGAGTAATGGCCTGGGGCCGGATGAACGACCATTCCCTTAGGTTTATTAATTAGAATAATATCCGAATCTTCATAGATCACATCCAGTTCCATCGGTTCCGCAATGATTTCCGGTTCCATCGCCGCCGGCAATTCCATCCGGATCTGATCACCGTCGGAAACCTTATAATTGCTCTTTACCGACTGTCCATTGACCAGAACATTGCCCTCTTTTACCAGTTTCTGCAGATAAGAGCGTGACATATCAGCGCAACATTCACTTAAATACCGGTCAATCCGAAGCCCGTTTCCGTCTTCAACGACAATTTCCCGAATCACTTCCCGACCTCCTTGCATTCAGCTGAAATACCTCCAGATCTTTGTCCTTATAATAAAAACAAAGCAACACCAGCAGCAGTGCGGTAGCTACCGTGACATAAATATCGGCGACATTGAAGATGGGAAAATTAATCAGGGAAAAGTATAAGAAGTCTACCACATAGCCCTGTCCGATCCGGTCAATCATATTGCCGATAGCCCCGGCAGTAATCAAAATAATACATATCTTCAAACCATGATAACGGGAATTCTGCCAGGAAGGCATCCGGTACATGGCATAGGCCGCAACACCAAACACCACCAGCGCCACCACCAGAAAAAATAACTGCTGGCCCTGCATAATACCAAATGCGGCCCCACGGTTTTCCGAATACAATAATTCAAAGACATGATCCACCAACGCAACCGGCGGCTTGTCTTTCAGATGCAGTACGGCCTGTGCTTTCGTATACTGGTCAAAAAGCACCAGCACAGCGGCGGCCGCCGCCCAGCTGATCAGATTTATCATCTTATCTTTCATATATGCCTCCTAAAAGCCAGGATATTGCAGCGGAAAGCTCGGCATCCGTGACCGTTCTGTCCACATATGCCGTTCCAATCGTGCTAAGCAAAATAAACTTGATCGTTCCGGCCTCCATCTTCTTATCGTTTTTCGTGGCCCCAATCACTTCCGCCAAATCCAGATCCATCCCGGCAATGCTGACTGGCAGCTGAAAAGACCGGAAAGTCTTTTCTATATCCGCCACCGTATCCATCGTAATCATTCCCCGGCACGCCGACAGATATGCCGCCGCCAGCGCTCCCAGGGCAACGCAATGTCCATGCAGCAGCTGGAAGTTCATCAGCTTTTCGATGGAATGACCCAGGGTATGGCCAAAGTTCAGCAACGCCCGTTCCCCCTGTTCCGTTGGGTCCTGTTCAACCACCTGCCTTTTAATCTGATTGCTGACGATAATCATCGCCTCACAAACGGCCAGGTCACGGGCCTGGATTGGGGCCTGCTGGGCTTTGATCCAGTGATAATAGTCGGCAGCTTTGATCAAACCGTGCTTGATAATTTCACCCATCCCGGAAGCATACTGCTCTTCTGACAGGGACAGCAGCGTCGCCGTATTGGTATATACCAGCCGGGGCATATGAAAAGCCCCAACCATATTCTTATACGCATCAAAATCCACCCCGGTCTTACCGCCGATGCTGGAGTCCACCTGTGAAAGCAAGGTAGTTGGAATCTGAATAAAACGGATTCCCCGCAAATAGGTCGCTGCCGCATAACCGCACAGGTCCCCAACGACGCCGCCCCCCAGGGCCACCAGCATATCGCCCCGGTCATAATGCTTCAAAATCAGGGTTTCATATAAATCCCGTACGGTATCCAACGTCTTTTGTTCCTCGCCCGCCGGGAAGATAAAGCTGTCGATCTGACGGCAGCAAGACTGTAACTGCGCATTTACCTGCGCTAAATAAAGGGGTGCCACATTGCTGTCCGAAACAATGCATAGCTTTTGCGCCTTGACACCAAGATTTCCCACTTCCTCGCTCAAACGGTCAAAGGAAGACTCCAGCACAATATCATAAATTGGGGTTCCGTCCTGATGAACGGTGATTCTGTTTGCCATAATCATTCTCCTCTATTTTATCATTTTCTCGTCTAATAACAGAGAAAGCAAACAATCTTCCCGTAAAACAGAAAATTGTCTGCTTCATCAACTCCCATCCTCCTCTGATATGCCTGTCCTACAGGCGGATATTAAGGCCGGATACGTCCAGGGTTCCACTGTTCAGCAAATCCTGAAAATCACCGGAAAGCTCTACTGATTCCGGTGTTGCAATAAAAATATAACTGGATATCTTCTGCAGATTGCCATTCATCGAATAGGTTGCTCCGGAAGTAAAGTCAATGATCCGCTGGGCAACTTCGGTATGTATTCCCTCCATATTCAATACTACTGCTTTTCCAGCCAGCAGATAGTCACAAATCTCTCTTGCATCTTCAATTGAAGTAGGTTTAATCAACGAAACTTCCATCGAACGTTTCATGGGTACAACTTTCGAAGAACGTGTAAAGAATCGGGGTTTTTGATCATCTGTATCGTCATATTCTTCTTCATCCCGTGTGTTGAAGAGGCTTTTCCTGGATGGCCTGTCCACTTCATAATCGTCTTCAGGACCAAAGTAATCATCTTCATCTTCATCATTTAATCTCATCGTATCCATCAATTTGCTTAACAGACTCATGCTTAATACTCTCCAATCATTTATCTGGTACCAAAGATGCCGGTACCTACTCTTATCATCGTTGCGCCTTCTTCGATAGCAACCTCAAAATCACCGGTCATTCCCATAGAAAGCACACCCATACTAACATTATCAATGTTTTTGCCCTTTATGTCAACAGATAATTGTTGTAAATTTCGAAAGATGGGTCTGTTTTCCTCTGAATTCTCAACAAAAGGTGCAATTGTCATCAGGCCACAAATCCGCGTATTGGGAAAGCGGCTGATTTGCTGTACTGCATCCGGAATCTCGTCCGGTGCAAAGCCATATTTACTTTCCTCGCCAGCCACATTCACTTCCAGTAAAATGTCGACACATAGCTGCCCGCGCTTCGCATCCGCCTGTATTTGCTCTGCCAGCCGCACGGAATCCACCGAATGAATCAGCCCCGCATGCTTCAGCGTTGGTCTGACCTTATTGCGCTGTAAATGTCCGATCATATGAAACTGGGCATCTTCCGGCATAGCCGGGGCTTTTGCTAAAATCTCCTGCACCTTATTCTCGCCAAAATCCCTGACTCCTGCCTCGTAAGCTTCCATCAGCTTTGATAACGGCTGGGTCTTGCTGACAGCAATCAGGGTCACTTCCGCCGGGTTTCTCCCCGCCCGGCGGCAGGCTTCCTGAATTCGTTTCTGTACCTGTAATAAATTCGTCTCTATCATTGATAAATCGCATCTCCTTCATTCACCGTATGGGCATTTAAGACAATATGGTCATATACGGACAATCCGTATTTGGTTCCCTTCCTTACGGTATGGTATTCGTCATTGGATTTTATAATATCAATCTGCTTGAATACCGCAAACCCTTTATTAATATTATAAACACCCTGCAGCGCATCATTGGCCCCAATCTGATAGCGTTCATTGGAATCCGGCTTAATGATATAATCACCGGCAAGCAGCGGGCCGGAATCACTCATATCAATATAATAATATTCATCCGTAGAATAATAGATGGTAACCGGAACAAAATCCGCCATGGTACCGGCTTCCGAATAACGCTCTTTCATAAAGCCGCTATTGCTGCTGTCACCACCCTGGGTCTGATAATCCACCGGCACCAGATAAAAGCTTTTTGTCGTCACAGCCGACACCGGTATCTTCAGCCCATCTGCCTTCTCCGATGCCAGTTCAAAGGTGACATAACGGTCAGATGCAAACTGAACCATATATTGCAGGAAATCAAGCTTTCCATAGTGGCCCCCATCACTGCCTGTAATAATCGAAAAATCACCTTCGGTCTCCAGATCATTCCCGGCAAAGGTTACATGCAGGCTGGTTTTTCCGCTATAGGTTTCAACATCCTTGTCGTTCATTGGAAAAACAATACTCCAGTTATCCGATGAAATGAGTTTATATACCGGTACTGCCTGTTCGATCCGCTGCCCTGTTTTGGTCGTGGTGATCGTCTTGGAATAATCAGCCCGGTTAAAATCCGCCATCGTAACCTGTTCCGCCTTTAATGATTCATAACCGTCAATGGCATAAGAAACCACACCAGACCTGGCAGCTTTGGCCTGCTTAAAGGCAATCCCCGATTCCAGCAAGGCATCCAGGTTGCCCAGCATGTTAAGGCTTACATGCTCTAATACCGAGGCCTCCAGAGTATATTGCATATCATATAAGTCGCGGAAATTCTGCTCGTCAAACGACATCGAAAAAGCAGATAACTGCCGTTTGATATCCGCCAGATCCGCTGATGTCAAAACCGCCAGATCCGGCTCATTCGCCAGCAAAGAAGTCATACTGCCGGTTTCATCAATAGAATAAATCCTGGTCCCCACGGAAGCCCGCTTTTTTTCCGGGACATAATAGTTGATATATCCGGCGCTCTCCGTATAAAAAACCGCTTCCTCCCTTAAAACGATTCCGGTATACTCTGTATCGTTCACAATATTACCTTCCACTACTTCATAAAACTGTACTTTTTCTTTTTTCATATAGGTATATACACTGAATGCCATATAAACAAAAATAATTGCGAAGATAATCATACCGACATTAATATTCCGAGGGCGGCGGTAACGTACAATCTTTTTGCTCTTCTTTTTTGCAGCCAATCCATTACCCTCCCTGACACATACTTGTTCACCCTGCTACCAGTCCATTATAAAAGGAACTGCCCAAAAATTCAAGCAAAAGAGGACTTTTAGTAAGCCCTCTTGACCTTGTCATTATTCTTCTATATATTACAATGAAACAATCACATCAGCTTTCATCGTTTCCGGAAGCTCCGCTTCGTCAATAGAAACGCTTAGTATAAAAGTAACATGATACCTTTCACCGATTTTTTTCAATGTTTTAATTGTATCTGTAATATCCTCTCCTTCCAGGCAGGAAAGTTTCAAAAAGCTGTCAAGGAACATCATCTCCAGATCATGATCCTGGGAAATAATACCACTGATAAAACCAATAAAACCTTCGCTGTTGGTAATGGGATACTCATTCACATTAATTAAACGAATTTTGTTGCTGAGCTCATACATGTGCTTAGAACTTTTGTCAAGATATACAATTGAACCTTTAGCTTCCCTGATTGCAGCATTGGCCATCTCCAGCAGATGTTTTGTCTTCCCTTTGCCTTTTCTTCCTGCGATAATCTGCACCATAATGATCTCCTCCTTAAGGGTTATTTGATTTGTATAAAAAGTCGTTTAAATATAAAATAATTATAGTACAAATCCATAGAATAAGCAATCACTAATTGACAATTTTAGAAATTATATTTGTCATATCTTCATATAGCCGGGCGCGGTCGGATGCCTTCAGGATCACGGAAATATATTCCTCCTGATGCTCATTTTCGCTGACAATAATCAAACAAGAGCCGGCTGCCTGTGTCGTTCCGGTCTTGCCGCCAAGAATCAGCTGGCCTTGCGGGGGGGCCTGTTCGCCACTGAGATATTGGTTGCTGTTCTTCCATGTCTGAGTCTTTGGATTTCCGTCACCATCCATATACTCGGCTGTATAAGCCAAAGTACCGATCACTGTGCGAAACTCCGGATACTTTAACGCCTCATTAAAAATCAGGTACAAGTCATAAGGCGTTGTATAATGATTTTCGTCATGCAGGCCATGAGGATTGACAAAATGTGAGTCAGTTGCGCCCAAAGCCCGGGCTTCCTGATTCATCAAGTCACTGAATCCCTCAATACTGCCTTCCATATAAACCGCAATTGCAGCACCGGCATCATTGCCGGAGGGCAGCATGAGACCATATAGCAGCTGTTCCAACGTCAAGGTATCGCCTGGCTTGATGTTGCACAGCGAGGCTCCTGCCTCGGTAATCACAGCTTCCTGGCCAACGGTTACACTGGCCTGTAAATTGCCGTACTTGATTGCCACCAGCGCAGTTAATATCTTGCTGACACTGGCCGGATACATCCGCTCAAAGGGATGCTTCTGATAAACGACCTGTTGATTGTCGATGCCAAATACACCGGCCGCCTCCGCACTGATCTGACTGTCTGCTGCGTCGGCCGTTCCGGTAATAATACATAAATTGGCAGCAAAAGTATCCGCCCTGTTTTCCACCAAGGCAGCTGATGCATAGAACTGCTCCAGACGGGCCCGGGCACTTTCCACACCTTCGGCCTGATCCACTCCATTGCAGCCACACAATATGATTCCGGCAGCCAGAATTACAGCGGCCGTTCTTTCTGGTATTTTCAAAACATACACTCCTATCGGTAAGCTTCGCGCCACTCCAGATCACCACGATCCAGCGCCTTAATCAGCAGTTCTGCCGTCGCCAGATTGGTGCCCAGGGGAATATTGTAAGTATCACACAACTTTACCACATCATTGACGTCCGGCTCATGAGACTTTGGGGAAAGCGGATCCCGCAGGAAAATGATCAGATCCATATCATTGTGTTCGATCTGCGACGCCAGCTGCTGCTGTCCGCCTAAATGTCCTGCCAGATATTTGTGAATGTTTAAATTTGTTACTTCCTCTACCAGTCTTCCTGTTGTACCGGTAGCATAAATATCGTTTTTGCTTAGAATTCCCCGATAAGCAATACAGAAATTCTGCATCAGCTTTTTTTTGGCATCATGAGCAATTAGTCCGATTTTCATAATAAAACCCCTCCTCTAGTAGTAGTTTTTCTTTGTAGTCCAACATTTAAGACAACTCCAACACCTGCATAGATGCTGACCAGGGAGCTGACCCCGTAGCTGACAAATGGTAATGTTAAACCGGTGTTGGGAAACAAGCCGGTAGCTACTGCAATATTGGAAAAACTCTGAAATGCAATCAGTGCTGCAATTCCAATACAGATCAGTTTTCCCGATAAATCTCTGGCTTTGCTGGCCATATAAAGGCACTCATACACCACCAGGGCAATCAGCAATACAACAACGACACATCCGATAAAGCCCAGTTCCTCACCAATAACGGCAAAGATAAAATCCGTCTTTTCTTCGGAAAGGAAATTACCGTTCTTAACCGAAGCCAGCGTGTTGTTGTTAAGACCTTTTCCATGTAACAGGCCAGAACCGATCGCCATGATGGAATTGTCCTGCTGTAGATTAGCTTCCGCATATTTAGCTCTGTTGATAAATGCCAGAATCCGTCTTACCTGATATTCCTTTAAAAACGGCACCATATTGTATTGCAGTAAATAGACGAATAAGGCGCCACTGGGAATCAAAACCGCTGCCGCCCCCAGAATCCAGCGATAGCTTAAGCCGGCGACAAACAGCATACAGCTAAACATCACCACAATCACCAGGCTGGTGGACAAATCCGGTTCACGGAAAATCAGGATCAACGGAAGCAGGATCAGTGCTGCGGCCATCGCCAGGATCCGGAATCGGTTCAGAACCGCCTGCCGCTTCCCCAGATACTCGGCAAAAAAAACCACCAGGCCAATTTTTACAAACTCCGAAGGCTGTAACTGGCCAATCACCGGTAAGACGATCCATCTGGTTGCCCCGCCGACCCGATTGCCAAAAACAAGCACCGCTGCCAGTCCGACGATACAGCCGCCATAGATGACCGCTGACAGTGACAGCAGCCGGTGATAATCCAGCAGAGACAAACCAATGGCCACGGCAAAGCCGATTACAATTCCCATAACCTGCTTGCCAACCAGCGCCATCTCCTGGTTTGCCGCACTGCGGATAACCAAAATACCAATAATATTCAAGACTAAAACATATAAAACCAACCGAATATTATAACTTCGGAAGTTATACTCAAATAACATTCTTACACCCTTTCCCTATTGGAATGCTGGCACAAAGAACAGGTATCATCTCTTTCGTGTTAGTCCCTTCCATCCTGGTCAGGTGCAGATCCACCTGACCGAAATCCACTTCCATATATCTGGCAAGTACACTGACCATATCGGTTTTTATCTGTTCCAGGAACCCTGGACTTAAGTGAGTCTTGTCCGCAAGCAGAATCAGTTTCAAACGGCTTCTGGCGATTTCACCGGAATTGTGCCTCATCACGCCCACCTCCTATGCTCGTTTCAGCAAATGAGAAAGACGCCCCAACAGGCCCTTGTGAGGATCCATATCCATCAGCGGAACCGCTTCACCGGTAATTCTTTTGCAGATATTCAGGTACGCCTGTCCGGCCAGTGAATTGATCCCGACCAATGGTTCTCCCTGATTGGTGGAAATGACAATATCCTCATCATCAGGTACTGCGCCAATAATCGAAATGGCCAGGATGTCCGTCACGTCAGCAATAGACATCATATCCCCCCGCTTCACCATATCCATCCGGATCCGATTGACAATCAGATCGATCTCCTGCAGCTGGGATGCTTCCAACAGACCAATGATCCGGTCGGCATCACGAATCGCCGAAACCTCCGGCGTCGTCACCACCAGCGCACGGTCCGCGCCGGCGATCGCATTCTGGAATCCTTGTTCAATTCCAGCCGGGCAATCCAATAGTATAAAATCAAAATCTTCCCGCAAATCATCCACCAGTTTCACCATCTGCTCCGGACTCACCGAAGACTTATCCCTGGTTTGGGCGGATGGCAGTAAATACAGATTCGGATATCTTTTGTCTTTTATCAAGGCCTGCTTCATCCGACAGTTGCCTTCTACCACATCGACCAGATTATAAATAATCCGGTTCTCCAGTCCCATCACTACATCCAGGTTCCGCAGTCCGATATCAGTATCAATCAGAGCTACCCGGTAACCCAGTAGTGCCAGGCCGGTCCCAATGTTGGCAGTGGATGTCGTCTTGCCGACCCCGCCTTTTCCAGAAGTAATTACAATGACTTCACTCATAGAACGCCTCCTGAAAATAAATACACTTATTTATTCTACCTTAAAATTCAAAATATTACCAGCATTAATTGAAATTTAATACACTTAAAATGTTTTTTTTCATCTGTTTCGTACAAATACAACAATCTTCTACATAAGCCACCATAGGTCCTTTGCCCAGGCGGCGGCCCTTGTCACCATAATGTTTGCCAAGATCAGCAATTTTGATCTGCAGCGGTGCCATTTCCATAGCCGACACCACCGACTCATGGTTCCCGGAGACACCGGCATGAACCGAGCCCCGCAGTTCTCCCAGAATAATAATGTTGCCTTTGGCGGTAACCCTGGCGCCATGCCCCACATCGCCGATGATGACAATACTGGTCTCCGATTCCAGGGTTTCCCCCCGTCGTAAATCACCTTTAAAGAACTGACCGGTCTGTGACGACATTTCCATCAGCTTCTGATTCAGGGCCCGCTCACAGCGTTGGATCCGTTCGGTATTCTGATCAATGAGGCAAAGGATTTCAATGCCGGAATTATCGGTAATGGTATTGACGATATCAAATTCTTCTTTTGCGGTCAGCTCACGGCCTTCCAGAAGCAGGGCCAGCTGGACATTTCCCCAAAACCGCGCACTTTCTTTAAATTTATTCTCCACTTCCGAAAGAAGCTCATCAAATGTACACTCCGGATCCAGATAGACACTCATGCCGGATTTGCTGCTTTTAATGACGACTTTGCTTTTCAACTTCACACCCCGCTTTTTAAATGATTAATCGCCAATCCTGACATCGGATACGTCCAGTGCACCGGTATTCATAATATAATCCAGATTGGTATATCCGTAGTAGAAGCGATAAATATTTTTTGTAACTGTTGCCGCATTGGCCGAAGAATACCCATAGGGGATATTAACCGTGATACACACATCCGGATTGGTATATGGTCCATACGAAATGAAGAACGCATGGTTGGCACGGGTTTTGGACTCCTGCGCCGTACCGGTCTTACCGGCGATGTCCAATTCCAGATCCTTAAAAATGGCTTTGGGCGTACCGTCGGATACCACCGCCCGCATGCCCTGCTGCACCGCATCCCAGGTCGAATCGGCAATATCAATATGACCGGATACCTTGGGCGTAAAATCTTCGATCAGATTTCCTTCTGAATCGGTCATCTTGTCCAGCAGACTTAAATCAAACACGGTTCCCCGGTTAGCCAGCGCGGCCACATAACGGGAAAGCTGAATATTCGCATAGGAGTTGGTCCCCTGGCCCATGGACGAACGCTCCGGATCCTCGGTGGTCATTTCCGGTGTTGTCTCCGGTATTTCGATACCCGATACCCGGTCCAGACCAAACATGGCGGCATAGCGGCGAATCGTCGCAATGCCCCGGTCCGTAGAATAGACACCGTTCTCATCAGTTGACAGGCGGTGGGCAACTTCGGAAACGAAGTAGTTACAGGAATTCTGAATTCCGCCGACAACATTTAACGGGCCGTGATGCCCCGGATAAATCCAGCAGCGAATGGGCGTATCTACTTCTTCATACCTTCCGCTACAATCAATCGTATCATACAGGCCGGTCACCCCTTCTTCCAGACCGGCGATCGCCGTAATCGGCTTAAAAGTGGAACCAGGTGCCTTTTTGGCCTGGGTTGCATTGTTATACATCGGCAGCGACATATCTTCCTGCAGCTGTTTATAATAAGCCGCGTCCACCGTTCCGGACAGCCGGTTATTATCATAACTTGGATAGGTAACCAGGGCTCTGACTTCACCGGTATTTACATCGGTGATGACACAACCGCCGGTACAGGGATCCAGCGCCAGCTGAGCCGGCGTAATCTCAATATTGGAGATTTTCTCCTTCAGAAAGGTGAAGGCATAGTTGTCGCCGTTGACTGTCAGCAGCTGAACCTGCTGTTCATCATAGGGCAGTACCCCCTGGGCATACAGGGCCAGGCAAAGCTGCCGCCCGGTAATCACCTCATCATTAATTAAATATCGATAGATTCTTTTCGTAAATTTGGTATCCGTGGCCAAATCAGCCATAACAAAATCCACTAACGCCTGATAGATGTCGTCGGCACTGGAGTATTTGCTGGATACCTGCTCCTTTAACCCGGCAGTATCCACCCAGTTGTTGGCAATACCGGCATAGATATAGTCCCGCAAGCTGATCTCATCATTCTTCCAGGCAATATATTCAGTACTGTTGACATCAATACTGTCCCTTTTGATAATCCCCACCGTCGGCTCAGACAGATAGGAATAAATGTACACCATATATGCCATCATATCCTTCGGCAAATCCTTCATCAAGGCCGCATGCTCGCTTAAAAGTTCGTAGCGGAGTTTTTCCATGATCTGCGCCTGGGAAGCTTCGTAGCGGCTCTGAATCTCCCGCTCAATTTCAGAAGCACCCTCCGCGGCCATATGGCTCAGCGACAGGACATTGTTGTTAATCAGCTGATAATATGCATCTTTGACGGGAATCTGCATTTTACTGGAATCAGAAAACTCACTGACATCCACATCGGCATTCACCAGCTTGTCCGTCAGAATACCGGCCAGCTGCTGTTCGATCAGATAGTAAATACCGATCTGCAGTTCCCGGTCGATAGTTAAGTAAATGTCATTGCCGGTGGATGGACTGGTTTCGGATTCAACCTTCATAATACTGCCCATATTATTGACAATCAGATTCCGGTAGCCTTTTCTTCCCTGCAACTCGCCTTCCATGGAAGATTCGATCCCGGTCTGTCCGACAATGTCACTGATTACATATTCGTCACTGATTTTTTCCAGCTCCTCCAATTGATCCTCCCGGACCTTGCCGGTATAACCCATAATCGAGGCAAAATAAATGCTGTCATTGTAAACCCGGACCGTGGCTTCTTCAATATTAACACCGCGCAGCTGCGCACTGTTTTCCAAAATATCAGCCACCGTATTTTCATCAACATAAGTAGTAATCTGCGTTGATTCATAGCGGCGGAACATAGTCAGGGACATGGTATAACGGATATTGATAATCTGAATCCGTTCCCAGTCGCTTAGAATGACCGGATTGCCCCGTCCGTCCTTCATTTCATCCAGCTTATAATAAGCCGACTGCCGCTGCAGCAATTCACCGGCTGACACGGCGACCGGATATTTACCGGCGGAACCAGTCAGTTCATCCGTGGATTTGATACCGTAGATGTCACGCAGGAAACGCTTCCTGGCTGCTTCTGAGGTACTGGTAAAGCCGATGCGGCCATCTCCATCGATGCCAATCTCCAATTTCCCCTGTACACTGTAACCATGTTTTTTCAAAATCCGGATCAGCCGCAGCAGCATCGCATTCATCGAAGCATGATCCGGATAGTCACCGGTATTTTGAATCGTCACCACATGGGCCAGTTTATTATAGGCCAGCAGATTACCGTTACGATCGTAAATATTGCCGCGGGTACCGGGGACTGTGACGGTTCGTTCCGTCATCTGCGTATATTCATTCAGATAGCTCTCGCCATCGATAATCTGCAGTTGAAACAATTTGGTGATTAAAATAATAAACATGCAGGTAAAGGCGGTGGCCAGGGCAAAAATCCTGGAGCTGAGTATTTTTTTTATTATATCTTGTGATATTTCAAGCAAGTCTCTCCACACAGGTTCTAGTCTCTCCTTTTTTCCATCTCACTAAGCTGCCGGTTGGCAAATAAAAAGAAGCGATAAATCAAAAGGGTAATCACTACGGAAAAAATCATCTCCGGGATAATGATTTCCTTTGCATAATATATGATATCCAATTTGCCCCGGACAACAAAACGGAAAATGTAAATATAAAGATTATAGACCAGTTCATTGATCAGGCAAAGAATCAGCGGTAAAGTAATATAATCTTCATAATAATATCTGGTACAGATTCCGTTAAAATAACCGACATTAATAAACAGTAATGTATAAAAGCCGAATGGTCCGCTATAGAATAAATCCAGCAGGATACCGGCCAGTAAGCCATAATAAATCCCGGCCTCATTTCCATGAATAAAACCAAAGGAAAAGGTCAAAATCAGCAGCAGATTCGGCGAAACTGTAAAAAACGGCAGCAACGGAAAAATGCAGCATTGGACAGTAAAGGCCAGGATGATCAAAAACACGTTAACGATTATGCGTCTCATTGTGCATCTCCCTGTGTCTTCGCCAGATACTCCGGGTTCTCCAGATCCTCTTTTAAGGTAGTGATGACCAAAACCTCCTGCAGACTGTTAAACTTCGCAACCGGAACCAGGCATCCTGATTTGGTCAGGCGGGAAGTATCGACAGTGATATCCGCCGCATATCCGATCAGAATTCCCGGCAGGAATTTGGCACTGATATTGGAGGTGACGATCCGGTCGCCATCCTTGATATCGCCATTCTCCTTGATATCGGTGATGCGCAGCCGTCCTTCCTGGTACAAGGTCAGATCGCCGGCCACAAAACAGGTATCTCCCGATTGCTGGGCCATCGCACTGACCCGGCTGACATCGTCAATGATGGACCGGACGGTAGCATAATTAGCCCCTACATCCGTTACAATTCCCACCAGGCCGCCGCCGGCCAGAACGTTGGCATCGACCCTGACCCCGTCGGCTGAACCTTTATTGATCCGAAATACCTGAAACCAGGCACCGGAATCTTTGGCAATGACCCGGGCACCGATCTTTTCATACTGAAGATAATTCTGATCCAGCTGATACAACTCCCGCAGCCGGTTCAGTTCAAACTGTTCGGCCTGCAGACGGGTATTCTCTTCCACCAGTTCATCAACCCTGGATTTCAGTTCCTCATTCTCCAGCAAAGCACCCTTTAATCCGGCATAATCTTTGATATCATTATAGATCACGGTGCCGGTGCGATTGACCCCGCTTTGAATCGGAATCAGAAAATACCCCACTCCGGTCCGTAACGGATTCAGAAAACCGTCTTTAAAAGAAGTAATGCCAATCAACAGGATACAAAAAACAGATAAGCCAATTAAGATGTATTTACTACGTTTTGATTCCATTTAAAATAATCCCCGTTCTCTTAAACTGACATAGGAAGCATCTCCTATGATGATATGATCCAGCAGACGGATTCCGATTAAGTTGCCGGCTTCCCGGATCTGGGCCGTCAACCGGATGTCCTCCTGGCTGGGTGTCGGATCACCGCTGGGATGATTGTGCACGATAATCAGACTGACTGCCTGGGCCCGCAGGGCCTCGATAAAGATCTCGCGGGGCGCCGCCAGGGATGCATTCACTGTCCCTTTGGAAATCAGAACATCCTTCAGCAGTACCTGTTTGGTATTAAACATCATCGCATGAAACTCTTCCTGCTCCCGGTGACGCATGTCCTCCTGGTAATACCTTGCAATCTCCCGGGGTTCATGAAAGGTCGCGGTCTGTTCTACTGCTTTTCGCTTCCAGAGCCGCTTTGATAATTCACCTACACATAAAAGCTGGATCCCCTTAACCACGCCAATGCCCTTCACTGTCATCAGCTCCTGTAAGGACAGATGCAAAAGCCCTAAAAGGCCTTCCTGCGGATAATTTAAAGCCAATACCTTATCGGCCAGCGTCAGGGAATTGTCATCCCGGGACCCGGTGCGGATAATGATCGACAGCAATTCAGCATCGCTTAACCGCTCCGGACCTTCTCTGCGGCATCGCTCATAAGGTCTGTCTGCGTGTGGTATGTCTTTCATCTTTTTGTAAATCATGGTCTTCCTCTCTTCTCCCTCTCCGGATACGGAACCGAAAACCAGATATTTCTAATTTTAACACAAAACCAATCCCGCTTCAATTAATTTCGCCAAAGATTTCAAAACCCCCACCTTTGCATGATACCAGGTCAATCCCCCCTGGAAGTACACCGCATACGGCGGTTTTATCGGTCCATCCGCACTCAGTTCAATGGAAGCCCCCTGAATAAACGCCCCCGCCGCCATAATCACCGGCGCATCATAGCCCGGCATATCCCACGGTTCCGGCGACACATAGCTGTCCACCGGAGCCGCCGCCTGAATCCCCTGACAAAAAGCAATCACACCCTCCGGTGACCCAAAAGTAACCGCCTGAATAATATCATGCCGTGACTCCTTGCTGTCCGGCATTACTGCAAAACCTAATTTTTCATAAATTCCAGCAGCAAAAACAGCCCCCTTTAAAGCTCCTGCCACCACGGTCGGCGCCAAAAACAGGCCCTGGAAAAATGACTGGTTCAGCCCCAGACTGGCCCCCACTTCCTTCCCCAGCCCCGGCGCGCTCAAGCGGTAAGAGGCCCGGTCAATACAATCACTCCGGCCCACAATATAACCGCCAATCGGAGCCAGTCCGCCACCGGGATTCTTAATCAAAGACCCAACGATCATATCGGCCCCCACTTCCGTCGGTTCGATCCGCTCGACAAATTCCCCGTAGCAATTATCCACCATACAGATGATATCCGGTTTTATCTCTTTTATAAAGGCAATCAACTCCCCAATCCGGGCCACCGAAAGGGTCGGCCTGGCGGCATATCCCCGGGAACGCTGAATGGACACCAGTTTCGTCTTCTCATGAATGGCTTTTCGGATATTTTCATAATCAAACGATCCATCGGCCAATAAATCCACCTGTTGATAGCTTACCCCATATTCCTTCAAAGAACCCGCCGAATCACGAATACCAATCACTTTTTCCAGCGTATCATAAGGTTTTCCCACCGGCGACAACAATTCATCACCAGGCCGCAGGTTGCCGGACAATGCCACATGCAGCGCATGGGTGCCGCTCATCAGCTGCGGCCGGACCAATGCGCTTTCACCGTGAAACACCCTGGCAAACACTTCTTCCAACGTATCCCGTCCCAAATCATGATAACCATAGCCGGTGGTTGCCGCAAAATGGATATCGCTGACCCTGGCCTCCTGCATCGCCTTCAGCACCTTCATCTGGTTATATTCCGCCGTTTCATCAATGGCCCGAAACCGTTCCTGCAGCTGTTTTTCTATTTCCGTTCCAAAATCAAGCACAGACCGGCTGATTCCCAGTTGTTCATATATTTCCTGTAATTCCATTATTACCCTCTTCTCTCACTTCTTTCAGAATATGATCCAGAATTTTTTCCTGGTCAAAATCAAATTCTTCCAGATTCAGCCAGCGCACCTCCCGCTCCCGCCTGAACCAGGTGATCTGACGCTTGGCAAAATGCCTGGTATCCCGTTTTAACACGTATACCGCATCTTCCAGACTGCACGTTCCATCCAGATAATCCAAAATTTCTTTATAGCCCAATCCCTGCATCGCGACCATGTCCCGGGTGCAGCCCATGGCCTTTA
>Ga0153996_1000208_pt1 | contig 28159 bp, 20 predicted proteins | sample TSNC080MetaG_FD_104728 | JGI IMG/M metagenome (GOLD analysis project Ga0153996, IMG submission 104728) | Attine ant fungus gardens microbial communities from North Carolina, USA - TSNC080 MetaG | ecosystem: Host-associated > Fungi > Mycelium > Unclassified | place: USA: North Carolina, Lumber...
ACACTACCATATGTAGAACAATAGGTAGTAATCAGGTGATGATCTGTACTAGTACACAGACCATCACTTTTCTGTATATAAGGACTCATAGTCTGAGGATTAGACCTCAGACTTAACAACATCATTTGCTGCTTGTCTAACTTCGCTTTTTTGAGCCTTTCAAATATCCAAATCATCAATCACAAATCAGTAAGTGGCCATTTGTGATATCTGCGATAAAAGTTGCAAAACCCTAGAAACTATTGTACTTCTCTTTTGTTGTGAGGTTCTGGCCAATCAGCTACTCCTTTGGTTTTTGTGGGATTAGCCCCTATACTATCTTGTAATATGATGACTCCCAAATAGTTAATCTTGGTCTGATGAAATTTGCATTTTTTGGGATGAAGCAATAATTTGTTGTTAGCTAATATTTGTAAAACTTGCTTCACTATGTTTCTGTGCTCATCCATTGTTTGAGTGAAGATTAGGATATTATCTATATAAGTTACAATTTTTCTTGCTATGATTAGTTCACAAAATAATATGTCCATCATGAGTTGAAATGTTGTAGGTAAGTTGCACATGCTGAAGTACATCACTAGTAGTTCAAACAATCCTCAGTTTGTCCAGAAGATTGCTTTCCACTTGTCTCCCTCTCTTATCCTTACATTGTTATATCCCTATTGAATATCAAGTTTAGTGAAGTATCAGGCTTCTCATACTTTATTAATTAGTTCTTGGATTAACAGCAGAGGATATTTGTTTTTTATCATCACTTCATTAAGTCATTGATAATCTTATACTGGTTATAGTGAGCCATCCTTCTTCTTTATAAAAAAGAAGGAAACTACACAGGGTAATTTTGAGAGTCTGATTCTTCCTGACTTTAAGTGTTCTTCAAGGAATTTATTGAGTTCTTTCTGTTCTTTAATGTTTAATAGGTATATCTTACAGTCTTTTAATGTTGCGTTAGGCACCAATTTGATAGCATGGTCCCATTTGGATTAGTCTAGCAATTTTTCAAATACTACCTTATTAAAAACTCAATTGTTGAAGTCTTTGTATTCTTTGGGTACATTTCTTCTATGCTTTCACTTCTACTTCTGATATTCAACTCTTTTCTTCTCCATGTTTTTTCTTCTAGGTTAACAAATAGCACCTTTTCTTCCTCCTCTATTGTATCTTCTTCTGTTTCTTCTTCTATCATATTTTCTTCTAGTTTTTTAGGTATGTATATTTTCCTATACCACTGTCAACAATTCTGTAGGCTTATGAAGGAGTCTTTTTAGTTAATAGATGGATTGTGTTTTTATAACCAATTGTATCCTAGGAATAAATTGTGGTTTCTAAGATTTGTTACTGACAGTTGGATTAATTCTTAATGGTTGCCAATGGTCATGTTCATTTCAACAACTTCTGTAATACTTCTATCTCTATTTGTGGAGCCATTGGCATTATAGCAGATGATCGAAAACAATAATTTGCAAGTGTTAATGTTATTTTCCTTTACAAATTTCTGGCTTATACAAGAGCTTGAGCTTCCTGAGTTAACCAATGCCTGTTTGTAGAATATTCTGTAAGTGTCTATTGTCAATAGTTTAACCCAAATATTTAGTTGCTTATCTCCTATTTTTCTGAGTATCGAGGGTCTTTCTAACACTTTCAGAGCTACTTTGTCATCTGTTATCTTGTTTAGTTCCTCTAATTTCTCTTTTGTACATTCTTTTGCCCTTGAGCTGTGAGCCCAGACCTTTAGTATTTTTATCACTTTCTCTTTACTACTCCATTGAATCTTTTTAGCTACCCATTCTGCTAAGTAGTCCTTATTTGACTTATATTTTCTTGTACCAAAGTAATCCAAAAAATCTTTTATTACTTCCTCAAGTAGTCAAATTTTTGAATCTATGAAGGCAGGTAAGTCAGTGCTTACTCCTTGCCTAGGGAAAAATCAATCCTCTCTTGCCTCCTCTACTATTCTTACTTTTTCCCTCCTTTCCTTCTTTAGTTTGGAGCATCTTGTAATGAGATAACCTATTTCTTCATAGTTATAACACCTTTTCATCTCTCTACACTTATCCACTTCCATTGTATTAGGGTCTCACCTTGGAATGTCCAAAACTGATTTTTTCCTCACATCCTCTAAATTCTTCAAGGTTTTTCTTTCTCCAAACTCTTCAATTGCCTTTCTTCTTGATCTTTCAAAATTCAATACCTTCTCATACCAGTTATCCAGTGAATCTGAATTTCTTAGTTGACCAATTTTAACTAGTTTTCATACTAGTGCTAGATGGATTCCTTTCTTGAATAAACCCACTAATGTAATCTCATTATATCCAGAGAGTTCCTTCCAAGTGACAAATTCTAACTAGTAGTCTTCAAGTAGTTAGTTCTCTTGCTTTAGCTTGGTCAATTTGTTGATCACATGAGTCTAGGTTTCTGTCAATATAAAGAACTATGCCATTTCATTAGCCATTTCTTTCCATGTTTTGAACAGAGGCTTGTTGGTCATAGTTGATACATTGAGTTCTTTGTTGGTTTCTTTCCACTCTTTTTAGAAGGGTAGAAACTTCCTGATCTAAGTATCTGTTCATCATTGGGTCTGATTGTTCTTTCCTCCCTTGATTTTTCCTAAAGCCATTTCAATCCTCTTCCATTCCTTTGAGATACCATTGCTTTGGAAAAACAACATCATTCTTCTGCACCAGACCCTTACTTCATCCAGATTCCCTTTGAAGTTGTTAGGTTCCTTTATTCTTCTTTTGACCAGTTTGTCAGCAAAGTCTTTCTTGACTTCTTCCATAAAATTCTGTATACTAGTTGTATAGGCATCCTTAGCTTCTTTTCCTAAGTCCTTCTAGGCATTGGATAGGGAGTTGAAGAAAAAGGTCATGATGGTAGTTAAAAATACCATGATAATGGCAAATGAGATCATGATAGTGGAATTTGTAGATATATTGGTAGCTTTATTCTTATATTATGAATCCTCAACCCGGTGTTTGAGTAGAAGATATGTATTAACCAGAACAAAGCTAAGTCTGTACTATTCTACTAATCACTATATATACTACATTAGTCCTCATGCTTTCCTCAGTGCATCATGTCACCCCTCCATCATAATGAATGTCATAGAGAAGCAAACTTGTTACAGGTAATAGCTCTATTGTCAGATTGTTGTTCAAAGGCAAGCATTATATAAGACATGAGATAGGATTTGTTAACAACTGGATAAATTAATTTCTAGGTGAATGGAATTTTCAGTTTGTATGATGCTCTGCTAACCTTCCATATTATTGGGAATAGACCTAGTCATTAAGTTTCTTAGAGGGTTGACTCATACTATAGTGTGTTGCATCTACCCAAACTAGATCTTCTACTGTCTATTTGACTTTGGGTTTCTTTCCAGTGTCCTATTTTCTTTTTATCATCTCATTCACCTTCTTTAACATGGTCTCAACTATTATGAACATTGAGTGGGACTACAATTATTATCAGCTATGGTCTGATAATGAGTGATTAATAGATGAGATGTTAGTACTGCTTAATAAAGATATTATAATGTAATAATACATTGAATGTCTGGGGACTTGGAATAGATATTGGACTTTATAACATAAATAGGACTCTTCAAAGAAACCTCAGACTATCTTCTTTTTTATTTTTGTTCTCTAACAAATGAAATAACATTAGACCAACCCATTTATAGACAATGACTCAACTTGTCACTCCTATCACTAGACTGTTACCTAACTAGTCACTCTTAGCAACTTGTGTTTCTATCTTATAACACTGTCATAGTATCTAGTTAGAATAAATACAGACCAGAAAAAGAAGGGAATAGCAAGTTTGTCATAAGTCATCTTGACTATGATAAGAAAAATAGACACAGACTGGAGTCAAACCAGTAACTAGTGGACACTTGTAGATTAAACAAGGACAAATAGTCTAGATTGCATATATAGTGTAGTAGAATCAAGTGAGAACTCTATTGAGTTCTCTTCTAACCCTAAAGAGCTTCCTAGTCTAAACCCTAAACTAGGATCTTAAGTCAGTTACTAACAGAAGAACTCAATTCCACTACTAAGATACCATTTGCTTTGAACCCTGTCTATTCTTACTTTTATCTTGATTGACCCTCAACTAATGATCATTACAATCATTAGTCACCTCTATATATATAACTAGGCCCTTAGTTTAAGAGGACTTCACAGTCAGTTAGAGACTACAGATAGAGGCACTGTACCAAATTCAGACACTATGTCCAAGACCTAACCTTACAATTAAGTAGTGTTTATTAGATTACTTGTATGCTTTCATGTTATCAACCTTGTACTGGGGTTCATTGTGACTTATACACATAAAGGAGTAATAGTTACTCTCTAGGAGACTGTCTAATTTAGGGATCCCCTCCATGAGGTAATAGTATAACCCTAGTATTAGAATAGTAGTCAGTAAGAAAGTAGGTATCTAGCTAGGTGAAGATCTTATGCCCTAACAAACATAATATAAGTAAGATTACTATTAATTCCATACCTTTGAGGCACCAACACAATGTCTCAACAATAATATTATCAACTCATGAGCAACCTGCTCAAAGAAAAGCATGCTCTCACTTCATTAAGAGCACAATTAAAAGGAAAGTGAAAAAGAGAATGCTGGAGTTGCAGAAAGTTTGGACACCTGGCCTATAATTGCAGGAACAAGAAGGGGGAAAAGGGGAAATCAACCCCTCAAAATAAATTTGTGTTAACAAGCAGGGTGATGAGAAGTGGAGAAGGCAGAGAATATATTAGGTGACATGAAGTAGAAGAAGAAAGGAAGAAAGTCAAGTGTTTTAGATGTTGGGGAATAGAACACCACAAGTAAAAGTACTCAAATATTGAGAAAAGAAGAGGAGAGGAGAAGGCAGCATATGTGGCTAGACCACAAAAGGTACAGCAGAAGAGAAGGCTAGCATGTCCTATATGGGAAAAGGTACAGGAGTACTATAATGAATGGAGTATACCTCCAAAAAACATGCTCCTACTCAAAAGAGAATGGATCATGAAGGAGACAGTGGCAATCTATGTGAAGGCAAGGGGGTTCAAACCCACAAAAACCAAGAACAAGAGTTCTTCCTAAAAAGACAAGTAAAAAATGTATGGTATGGACTCTGCCAGGAAGCATGGAACTAAAGAGAAAAAGAAGCAAAAAGAGGAGAAATGACAAGGGTACAATATGCCAAATGTGGGAGAAGAGATACAATAGGAGAAAGAGTGATAGAACAAGAGAGATAGATCTTGTGTCTAGAATGCAAAACAGGGAAAAAGAAACCATGGTGGAATTGGGAAATGGCAATGCACAGCCAAAGAGTCCAAAAAGCACAGTAACAGAGAGAGACAGTTAAAGGGACATTAGGAGAACATTCAAAATATTGAGAGATGTGTAGCTAAACATTGAAATAAAAAAAGTAGATATACACAAAGGTGTGATAGTTAAAGTACTCTTGGATAGTGGTGCAACAGGAATGTTCATAGATAAGAAAACAATAGAAAAATATGGTTTTAGACTACAGAAGCTAGAAAGACCACTCATAGTAAGAAATATAAATAGAATAGGAAACAATGGAGGAAATATTACATATCAAGTAGAGATTAATGTGTTTTATAAAAAGGATGAGAATGGATATGTGTAACCTTGGAAGAATGGAGGTGATATTAGGCATGCCTTGGTTACAAGTACATAACCCAAAGATAAATTGAAAGACAAAAGAAGTAAAAATAACAAGATATCTACCTCTGTATAGAAGAAACTTAGTAGTAAAGGAAAATATAAAGTGGAGAAAAAAATAGGAAAAAGAATTAGAAATATAAATAAGTCAGACCAAGAGAAATAGAAGTAGACAATAGAAAAAAAATTCAACAAAGAAGTCGAGATGAACAAGAAGAAAGTTAGGAAGATGGTGTTACAAAAATTCCATAAGTAACTTAAAGTGTTTGAGAAGACATAATCAAAGAAAATGTTGGTAAGGAAACCTTGGGACCATGCAATAAACCTAAAAGAGGAAGGAGAGAATATATGCAATACTAAGAGAAAAAAAAGAGGAAGTTAGAGAGTTTGTAAAGAAGCAATTGAGAAAGGGATATATTAGACCCTCAAAGTTATCTCAAACTTCACCAGTCTCCTTTGTAAAAAAGAAAAATACAAAGAAAAGGATAGTGTAGGACTATAAGTATCTAAACAAGAGAACAATTAAGGACAATTATCCACTACCTTTGATTTTAGATCTAATAGATACTATGGGTACTTGGTGTTAAATTAATTATTATATTGTGTATTACTATAGTTTAATATACAAGTCGCACTTACCTAAGCACGGTGCTTCTTTGTCTCAACTGCCACATCGCAAACTGCTCTGCTTCTCTCAAGATCCCTCTTTCCTATTAGGTTGTCTATTATTATCTGTTGAATAACTCAGTGAGTGGGCCATCATTTGTCCCCACTGTAATTGCTGCTTTCTATTCTTCTAACAGGTTATGGGCCCCAGTTTGCCCTGACCTCTTTTGGCACTCTTAAGCTGCCTTAGTTGATGGAAAGGACTTGACTGGCTTGCTGATCTGTTGGGGATTAAGATGATTTCCCTGTTGAATCCTCTCATGCCCATAGGATTCTCTGCTTTCTTGCAGATGCTATGGCCCATGGCTGTTTAGGATGAAGTACTGCACATTCATTACTGCATCTGCTCCCTGAACTAAGCTGATTTCTTGATGATAACTATGATAAGTTTAATCTCTACCATTCCTTGTCTCTCTGGCCCTTCTGTTTATCCATTCTGAGCAATCAGTGTGTAGTCCTGTCTTGCCATGATTACCATGCCTGGTTCTCTTTATAATACCAAGGATATACTCACTTCCTCCACTATTCCTTCTACTACAGATCAAGATGAGCACACTAAATGTAGCAGCCTTGACTCTCAGGCTCTTGGAATAATAAACTCATTCCTAGCTCATAATATCCTTATGCATGGAAAAGAGAATGCAGAGTCTCTCTGGAACTATTTGCACAATAAGTATAGCTCTCCTAGGCCTACTTCTGTTTTTGTAGACTATTAGCACACTAGACATTTCCAGATTTCTAGGAATAGCAACCCTGCTCTCCAGATTGCAGAACTTGATACTCTCTATACTAGGCTGGAGGGAAACAAATGTAATGTTCCCTCTTTTATTCATGCAATGACACTTTTATCTGCTATCTCTCAATCTTGGGATAACTTGGCCACCTCTATCCTCACTTTCCAGACCTCACTCACCCAGTTGACTTGGGATTTTGTGAGCTCAGCTATTCAGTCTGAGTTCTCCCAAAGATTAACCAGTGCTCATACTGCTTGCCACTCAGATATTCCTAGAGGTGATCGTCCTCCCTCTTGGAAGAAGAATCCCCAGGATAAGCAGCAGTCACAAAAGGATTCCTCCCAACAGCAAAAGAAAAAGCATGGTCAAGGAAAGTGTAGTAGTAAAGTACACCAAGCAGATGGCTCTTCCAAATCTGTTAATGATAATGAGTATCAAGCCTCCAGTGCCATTGCCTTTACAAGTATGGCTATTATCTTCCCTTCTACTTATCCTCTTCTTCCCAAGCCTCAATCAAAAGCTAGAGTACCCAAGCTCGCTAATCAGCTCTCTGAGTAATACCCTTCTCAAATTGGTCCAATCCATGGTCCATTGGCACATGCACAAGATAGAGTACTAAAACTATATAATAAGCGCTTGGCTAAGAAATTCCCTAATCCTACTCCTGTTAAGGCATCTGTCTCCAAAATCACTGAGTCTTCCTCAAAGGCTTCTCTCCCTCAGGTTCAAAATAGTCTATTCAAAATGGATGTTGATCTACCTTCAGTGTCAAACACATCTATTTTAGGGGAGTTAGCTAATGCTGATGATATAGTATCCTTGGGAAGTCCTGAGGATTGGGGCTTGAATAATCAAAATTCTGGATATAACCTGTATGTGCATTCCCCCACTGTCTTTTACCACTCTCTAACTATCTCAGCTCAGTCTCCTACAACCTGTGCCAATATAACAGCTGCAACTAGGAACTTTATAACATCAAGTAATGTAGTCTATATGGCTCGATGTGACAATAAATTTGTGTTGCCTGCATCACCTATAGCTGAGAATTTACAAAGATGTGATAGAGCACTATGCACTATATGCAAGGGTAAAGAAGCACCATATAGCTACTCTTATAATGATGAATGGTTCTTAAACTCTGGTGCCTCTGCCTATTTCACTCCTTTTGAGTCTAACTTCATTTCTATAACTCAAGGAAATTATAGTCGCGTTGAAATAGCCAATTCTAAAGCACCTCTTTTTATAGTTGCTGTAGGAACTGTCCTTATAAAACATGAAATCATTGACCCTAAAAACAGAACAACCAGAACTACTATCTTTAAACTATGGCCAGTGTACTGTGTTCCTGGTATAACCATACGCCTCCTCTCTACTGGACAGCTACTCCAATCTGGATTGAGTATAGAAGGCACAATGGATGGTTCAACCTTTTGTGGCTCATCTAGTGATACTGTCCTCTCTGCCCTACCTAACCTTTGGGGGAGCATCCAGGTTATAAGGACATATATCATTAAGAACAATGTTTCTAATCCTATGAGCCTTGTTACAAGACACCCAGATTATGAGATAATTCATTGTTGACTTGGGCACATCTCTGATAAAGCCATGAGACATATTTCAGACAATGTTGAAGGTGCTGAAAAGATCTGCTTCCCTAACAAGCAAGAAGTATGTATACTGCGGTTGCGCTTTAGGAAAGCTATACCAGCGTAGTTTCTCTGAGAACCCTAAACATTCTAGTGAGACTCTTGGATTGATCCATTCAGATCTTCTTGAGCTCCCCACTTTATCATACTCAAAGTATAAGTGGGTGATTACATTCCTTGATGACTATTCCTCCTATTGTAGAGTTGCTTTCTTGTGCAAAAAATCAGATGCTACAGAAGCAATTAAAGCTGTTTTCTGGCTGTGGTCAAATACTACTTTCCACTCTGTTAAATGCCTACATACTGATAATGGGAGAGAGTATATGATATCGGAATTACAATCCTTTTTACGTGAACAAGAAATTGTCTATGAGACAAGTACACCACATGTACACTAGAAAAATGGTCGAGCAGAGTGGTTGAATTGAACACTGCTAGAAAAGGTGCAATCTATGTGACTTGAAGCATGCTTACCTGATTCCTGGTAGGAGTTTGCTTTTGCAACTGCTACCCATGTCTATAACCATACTTCCATTAAACATCTCAAATGGAAAACACCTCAAGAGATCTTCACAGGTGAAAAACCTAAAATATCACACCTTTGTGTCTTTGGCTATAGAGCATATGTGTATCTCTCCAATGAAGTTTGTGCAAATAAACTTACACCATGCTCTGAACTTATGATATTTATTGGGTATAAGGATAATGGCTATAAATTTATTTGCCACACACAAGGAAATATTATATTCCGCTCCACCCAAGCTATCTTTGATGAAGGACACTTCTCTAGATGTCCATCTTCTTACTCCAGAGAGCAAATGCCTCCTGGTAGACTAACCCTAGAGATAGAGTCATCAGCACCTGAACCTTTTGGTGTAGATGAATCTCCTCTAACACCCTTTCCACTAACACCTGCATATCCTAGACCCTTTACTCCTCCAATCCCTCCTAATTTGCCAACTCACTCAGAATCTCCATCTCCCTTTCCTTCACTGATACTACCTAAATGGTTCTCAGTAAAAATTGAAGAAGTTGAAAATGTTGAAGATGAAGATGTTGAGATGCATTTCCTAAGCCCTTCTTCTCCTGAAGCTGGTCCCTCACAGTATACTCCTCCTCAGGTTCCAACTGTAATACCTCAAAAATGAGGTAGTAACCCACAGCCAGGAGAAGATGTTCCTCCTCTGAGATATGGCTTGAGGAGATCAATCCATGAGACTAGAGTCTCTCACAGAGAAGGCAATATATATGGAGAGAATTGCCATCCCATAAATGTCTTGAGGTGCCCTGAGTAGTAACAACATCCTAGTGAGACTGATCTAGATATGGCATGCAGAATGCTTAAGAATGCTCACAGATATATTCAAGCACAACCTGAGACCATTCCAATTGGAGGAGTATACTATTTATATAGTCAATGGGACAATACCATTGAAATAAATGGAATCCACTATGAAGTTGATTGGATAGAACAACGACCTATTATAATTGACATAGAGGGAAATAGGATAAATACTTCATCTCCAGCAGGCGAGTCAGCTACCACAGCTATTACCAACCACATGGTATGCCTTGCAAGAAAAGGAGGAGCAGAGCATATTCGCTTTCTCTTGGCACTCAGAGCAACTAAGACTCATGTTCTACCAAAAACCTTTAAAGATATCGCTAAACTACTAGCTGACTCTAAGAAAAGGTGGCTTGAGTTCTGCCTTGAGGAGTTGAAATCGCTCAAAGACAAAGATGTTTATGAAATTGTAGACCTTCCTAAGAGAAGAAAAGCAGTCAAGAACTACTAGGTATATAATATCAAGCCTAATGGTTGTTATCAATCTCGTCTTGTTGCCAAAGGATTTTCTCAAGTCAAAGGCATTGACTTTGATGAATTATTCTCTCTAGTTGTCTGCTATAAAACTGCGCGACTGCTTCTTGCTATTGCTGCACTTGAGAACCTAGACATCCAAAGCATTAACGTCAAAACAGCCTACTTATATGGCAATCTGAATGAGGAAATCTATATGGAATAGCCAGAAGGTTTCAAACTACCTGGGAAAGAAAACAAAGTCTGGTAACTTTGCAAAGCATTATATGGCCTTAAGTAAGCTGGCTTATCCTGGTGGTACACAATGACCAAGTCAATACTTGCCCTAGGATTTAAGAGATGTAAATCCAATGCTAGTGTATATTACTATCATAACAAAAAGACTAAAGCACTAGTTATAGCCATTGTCTATATTGATAATGTTTGCTTTATAGGTACTAAAGGTTCCCTGCTCCTCAATGAGTTGAAGCAGAAATTTATGGCTAAATGGAAATGTCATGACCTTGGTGAAACCACAGAGTTCCTAGGCATGCACATAAGCCATGATTATAAAAATCAAAAGATATTTATTGATTAATGTGAGTATTTGGAAAAGGTGCTGGCACACTTTAATATTGCAACTAATCCTACTCATACTCCATTGCCATCTGAGTTTAGCTTTAAACCAAATGAAAAGCAATGTGATCCCAAATTCCACCAAAAGTACCAACAACTGGTTGGTTCTCTAATGTACTTAATGATTGGCTTGAGACCAGATATTGGCTTTGCAGTTATCAAGTTAGCTCAACAAATGGCAAACCCTTTTAACAATCATTATCGAGTTGGGTTACACCTTTGTAGATACTTGCTTGCCACTCGCAGATATTGGCTTGTCTATAATGGATTAAGCAACAAATCGCTTATAGCATACTCTGATTCTGATTGGGGCCAAGACCATGAGCATCACAAGTCAACTACTAGCTATTTTACTATGCTGGCTCAAGGAATCACTTCCTGGTTAAGTCGTAAACAGAAATCAGTAGCTCTCTTCTCCACTAAGACTAAGTATAGGGCACTTTTTGACTGTAGCCGCCAACTTGTCTGGACATCAAATCTCCTGAGTGAGATTGGTTTTGATATTCCTGTCTCTCATCTCTATGGTGATAACCTCAGATCACTCTTCTAGAGCACCAACCCAGTACAAGAAAAGAGATCCAAATATATTGACATCCAATATCACTATGTCAGAGATACAATAGAGGATGACAAAATCAAACTATACTACATCGATAGAGCCAGGAACCCTGCTGATATCTTGACTAAGAATCTTGGTCAGATACTATTCCACCAATTTTGTCCACTCCTTGGTTTAGAAATTCTATAAACTTTCCTTTTAATTTATATTGTCACTCAATGACTACTACTTTGAGTAAGGGAGAGTGTTAAATTAATTATTATATTGTGTATTACTATAGTTTAATATACAAGTCACACTTACCTAAGCGCGATGCTTCTTTGTCTCAACTGCCATGTTATAAACTGCTCTGCTTCTCTCGAGATCTCTCTTTCCTATCAGGTTGTCTATTATTATCTGTTGGATAACTCAGTGAGTAGGCCATCATTTGTCCCCACTGTAATTGCTGCTCTCCATCCTTCTAACACTTGGAAGATGTTTACAAAGATAGACTTAAGATAGAGGTATAATAACATAAGTAAAGGAGAGAGATAAATGAAAAGCCATGTTCATAATATATCTAGGAGTTTATGAACTCACTGGCAACCTTTTAGGCAATAATGAACAATATTTTAAGAGACCTGATAAATACAAAAAATGTAACAGCATTCATGAATAATGTTTTAGTTGATATGGAGGACAAAAGAAAGCATGACAATATAGTTAAGAAAGGCCTGAGAAAGGTAAAGAAGAATGATCTTCATGTAAAACCTGAGAAATGCATATAGAAAGTGAAATAAATTGATTTCTTAGGGCTAGTAATAGGATCAGAAGAAATAAAGATATAGAAGAAAAAGATGGCAAGCACTCTGGAATAGCCAAAGTCTAAAACAGTCAAAGACATGCAGAAGTTCCTAGGATTAGCAAATTATTATAGGAGATTTTGCTAAAATAGCAAAACTATTGCATAGATTAGTTAGAAAGAATGAAAAATAAAATTGAGAAAAAGAACAGAAGAAAACATTTGAGAAGTTAAAGAAGGTGTTTATAACATAACCAGTCTTAGTGGCACTAGACTTAGACAGAGAAATGTGAGTAAAGGTAAATGCATTGGAATATGTGACAAAGGGAGTATTGTCAATAAAGTGCAAAAATGATAAAGGAGGCCAATAGCCTTTATCTCAAAATCATTGAATGAAGCAAAGAGAAATTAAAAAATTCACAATCAAGAAATACTAGCAATTATCAAATACTTAGAGAAATGGAGGTACTTACTAGAAAGAGCACAAAACAGATTCAAGATTTAGAATAACCATCAAAATCTACTAGAATATTTCATGAGTAGTTAAAAACTAAACTAAAAACAAGCAAGATAAGCCTTGTATCTATCAAGGTTTGACTTTACTCTCAAACATATACCAGGTAGTAGTATGGAAAAAGCTAACAGCCTTAGCAGATATCCAGATTAGCAGATAGAAGTAAAAAAAAACAACAAAGATAGAGTACTAGTGAAAAAAAAGTAACTAAAAATAAGAGCAATGCAACTGACAGAAGTTGTAATAAAAGGAATAGACTTGTTAGAGAACATTAAGAAGTTAGATGCAAAAGATAACAAAGTAATTGAGACAGTAGAAAAAATAAAACAGACAGGAGTGAAAATGCTAAGAGATAAGGAATGAAGAGAAAAAGATAGGTTGATACTCAGAAACAAAAAAGTGTATATTCCAAAATATGAGAAGCTGAGAGCAGAAGTAATCTGATTACATCATAATACACCAGTAGAAAGATATGAGGAACAGTAAAAGATAACAAAACTAGTTACCAGGAACTTTTGGTAGCCAGGAGTAATAAAGGAAGTTAAGAAGTATGTAAAATAATGCAATGTATTGTAGGAAGGATTTTGAGTTCAAAGAGGAAAAATATCTAAGATAGAGTGGTTGAGGGTAAAAGATATATCTCCTTATTTTTTTAAGTTGTGTCACTTTTACTCTAAGTAATTACATAATTAAATAATTGAAAACAATAAGAAAATAATAAGAATCATTATCATTATGCAAGTAGTCCAAAGGCTACCCCCACAGTATGCCAAAGAAACAAAAATCATACAGAAGCACTTGCAGGGAAATTAATGCCAAATACAGTACCAGAAAAACTTTGGGCTTACATTAAGGCAGACTTTATTACAAAGTTTCTGTTAGCATAGAAATACAACAGTATCTTGGTAGTATACTGTCATGGCTTAGTGTCATATTCCAAAAATCTGACAATTATGTAATTTAATTCTCCTAACAACTCTCCTAAAAAATTATAATTAGTAGGATAGTGTAGTAGACTACTCTCCTCCTATTCTAGACTTCCTATAAGTACTGAGTAGTTACAGTGTATTTGCTCAGTCTGCAAATTAACGTTATCTGGTCCTAACACTATTCCTGTCCACCCTAGATTCCTAGTTCACTTCCTTAAGGGCCTCTTTCCTGACGACTTCCCTTCACTCTGAAATACGTGACCACCTCACAACTGGAGACCAGGGTGCAATACATAAGTTGAAGCCAAGGTTATTTACCAAGTCATATTCCACTCTGATGTTGTTTTACTCTACCAGAGCCTTCTCTTGGGTTTTATACCATTGCTAAGTAATATTCTCTTCCAACATAGTACAATACTCCATTTGAAGTGTACTTTTATCTATTATTTTACCTATCTGTCCTTCACAATCCTGTCTTTGACACTTAGCAAAACAACTAAGTTATTATTTGGACTTACTATACAAGGAAGAAGCATGGGAAAGTGTCACATGATACATCATATGTTAGGAAGTCACAGAGTGATGTCACAGGATGCATGTAGTGACTTAGCCTGGATAACTTAATCACTCTTCAAGTCCAAGTTAACAAGGAAAACTCAATAGAATTCTTATTAAATTTTCTACACTACTTATACAACTACTACTTGGTCTGTGCACTATTTTCCCACACCATCATGTGACATTACCCTATGACTTCCTAACATGTGACTGTGACTTGTGACACTTTCCCACACTCCTTCCTATATAGTAAGTCAAAAAGAAAAAGAAAAAGAAAAGAAATATAAATAATAACTTAGCTATTTTGTCAAGTCATGACACCACCCCTCTCTTAAGTTTTCTCATCCCAAGGATTTTTTTTTACAACTCATAATATGGGTCAACTATATTGTCCATTTTTTCCTTATTTTCTTTTGTTTACTCCCTAATTTCTGAGTTCTTTTGCTCAGTTTCTTCTTTTTCCTTAATTGTTTTCAAAGTTCATCTTTCTTTTTTACCTTTCTATCACTTCTAATTCTATTCTAATCTTCTCTAATATTCTTCATTGTACTTTTTGTCTGACTACCTAAATAATTTCTTCACCATAAACCTTCCTGGTAGTTTTCCTTTTCTAAATGTTCTTTTTTCTCTTTCTTGTCTCCTTATGTCTTTCATATCTCACCAATATTCCTTTTTAAATTCCTTTATTATCTCTTTTGTATTCTCCAAGTTTTTTTTTCTCTTCCAAGTGTCTGATTCCACTGTGAATCCTCTCTATCTTACTAAGTATTTGTCTTTTCCCCTTATTTGCCACTTATTCAAGATCCTCTCAACTTCCCATTCCTCTTCTCCTTCTATAATTATGAGAGCCGGTTGTTTCTTTCTCTGCCCTTCTACCTGTCCTACATATTTTTGTATTCTACTAACATTTACTACCAGATGTATTCTTACTGTACTAGGCAATTCCAGTTCTACTGTATTTGACAATACTATACTATCTAATATGTATGCTGTACTGAATGTGGGATGATGGCTGCTGAGTAAGCATGACAAAGCTTCACCTAATCATGACTAAGTTTTACCTAATGGCTCTCTTTTCATTCAAAAATTCAAATAAATTCAGAATAAATTCAAATAAATTGGGAAAAATTAAAATTAAATTAAAACAGGCAGTGAGCAAAGCAAGCTGACTGTGGCCTTACTGTTGTAGGAAGGGAGCAGAGTGACCTGACTTACAACAGTGCAAACTATTAGTGTAGAAAGGGAGCAGAGCAACCTGACGTACAATAAATATTGCTTACTGTATTGCAGACCATCATTGGAAGGGAGCAAAGCGACCTGATTAACGACACTATTTGCAGCTGCACAGACCATTGTTAGAAGGGAGCAAAGCGACCTGATGGACAACACTACTTACTGTCATACAGACTGTTGTAGAAAGGGAGCGTAGCAGACTGACTTCAGCATAAACTTAATTAGTAAAGGGTTTAAGGAGGGCTGGAGGCCCAGATGAAAACCTTATCTAATATATATGCTGCACCAAACATGGGAGTGATGCCGCTGACTAACTGCTAACTAAATTTTACCTAAGCATTCCCACACCCTCTCTTTCTACTCAAAAATGCAAATAAATTCAGGAAAAATTCAAATAAATTGGAACAGGCAATGGCTTTACTGTTGTAGAAAGGGAGCAGAGCGACCTAACTTACAACAGTGCAAACTATTAGTATAGGAAGGGAACAAAGCAACCTGACTTACAACAGTGCAAATTACCAGTGAAGGAAGGGAGCATAGCAATCTGATGCACAATATTGCTCACTGTGTCGTAGACCATTGTTGGAAGGGAGCAAAGCAACCTAATGAACAATACTATTTGTAGCTGCACAGACTATTGTTAGAAGGGAGCAAAGCGACCTGATAAACAACACTACTTACTGTTACACAGAATGTTATAGAGAGAGAGCATAATGAACTGACTTCAGCACAAACTTAATTAGTAGAGGGTTCAAGAAGAACTAGAGGCCCAGATGAAAACCTTGTCTAGTATGTATGCAAGAAGGAATGTGGGAGTGATAGCGCTGACACATAGTTCAACTTTTCACACGCCTTCTCTTTTCACTCAAAAACTTTATAAAATTCAATAAAATTCAGAATAAATTCAAATAAATTAGAATAAATTGAAATAGGCAGTGAGCAAAGCGAGCTGACTATGGCCTTACTGTTGTAGGAAGGGAGCAGAGTGACCTGACTTACAACAGTACAAACTACTAATGTAGAAAGGGAGCAAAGCAACCTGATGCACAATATTGCTTACTGTGTCGCAGACTGTTGTTGGAAGAGAGCAAAGCAACCTAATAGACAACACTACTTATTGTCACACAGACCGTTGTAGAAAGGGAGCATAGCAGATTGACTTCAGCACAAACTTAATAACACAGAATTAGTAAAGAGTTCTAGATAGACCAAAGGCCCAGATAAAAACCTTGTTTTCTTTACTTTATAAGGGCTGACAAATCTCTCCATCAACTTCTTTGTTCTTCTCCCAACTATCTAATATTTCAGATCCTTAGTGCTTAGCATTACTAAGTCTTTTACTTTATATTTGTCAACTTCTGTCCTTTTTCTATTAGTATTTTTTTCATTTTTTCCTATACCTTTCCTAGTATTGCTTTCACTTCTTTCTGTATCTCCTTCACCTTGGTCACAAATTTCTCTACTCCTTTATATTTCTCCTTCTTTCTTGTTTTGAATTCCATCTTAGGGTCTTGTTCATAATTTGCCTTAAAAGACAATGTTTTTGTACTTGAGTATGTTTTATTGTTGTATACAAACTCTGCTGTTCCCAACCATTCTGACTATTGTTCTTGCCTATGATTGATAAACATCCTTAAGTACTGTTCTAACTCCCAATTAACTCTCTCTGTTTGTCTATTTGTTTAAGGGTAGAATACCATTAACAATTTACTTTCAATTCCTAATATCCTGTTTAACTTTCTCATCCCTGCTGTGAATTGGGGTCCTCTATCCAAAATAATGCTTTCTAGTAGCCCATGTAGTTTCTATATGTTATTTCTAAATAACCTTGCTAACCCTTCTGCTGATGTTTTCTCTATAGTAGAAATGAAATATATTATCTTTGTTAGTCTGTCAACTACCATTAGAATGCTATTATATCCTTGAGCTAAAGGCAACTTTGTAATAAAATCTACTAATATATGTATCTAAGGTCTTTCTGGAATTAAATCTAGTATTAATTTTTCTGCTGGCTGTTCTATGCAATTCTTATTTTGCTAATAAGTGTTATGTCCCTCCACATATTGTTTCACCTCTTTTTTTACTCCTGGTCACCAAAAGTTTCAAGTAACTAGTTCTACTGTTTTCTACTGTTCTCCATGTCCTTTTACTGGTGGTATATCATGATATAGCCTGATAATTTCTGCCCTTAGTTTATTGTCTTTTGGCACATACACTTTTCTCTTCTTATATATTATACCGTTTACTTCTCTTCATTCTTCATCTCTTGACATTTTTACTCCTGCTCATTTCATTTCTTCTACTGCTTTGATAACTTTGTCATCTTTTACTTTTGATCTCTTGACCTTCTTTAGTAGGTCTACCCTATCTACTATTATCTCTACTTCTATTTTTCTCACTTCCAACCACTCTAGTTTGACTAATGTCTCATTTTCATTGTTTCTTTTTATGCCTACTTCTCAGTCCAGCCTCTTACTTAGACTGTCAGCTTTTCCTATCTTACTTCTTAGAACATGTTTCAATGTAAAATTAAATCTAGATAGGTATAAAGCCTATCTTGCTTGTCTTCAATTTAATTTCTGCATCTTCATAAAATACTCAAGATTTTTGTGGTCTATCCAAATCTCAAATTTAATCATTGTTTTTTCTAGGAAGTACTTCTATGTCTCTAAACACTTGACAATGGTCAACATCTCTTTATTGTGTATCTCATAATTCCTTTTTGCATCACTTAGAAATTTTGAGATAAAAGCCACTGGTCTCCACAATTTATCAGAGCACTTTATAGATAGCACTTCTCTAGTTGTATAATTTAAGGCATTTGCCTCTACCCTGAACTTTTTGTCTAAGTTTAGGACTGCTAATACTGGGTTTGCAAAGCCCAAAAATTTCCTAATATTTTTCACATTTTTTGGCTCTGGTTAACTAAGTACTTTATCTATCTTTTTCTTTTCCATTTCTATTTTGTTTGGTCTTATAACAATCCCTAGGAAACCTATCTTCCTCACTTTTTACATATATTTTTCTGGTTTGACATATAAGTCATTTTCTTCTAACCTCCTCAATATTTCTTTTATGATTTTATTATGTTCTTTCTCTACTTTAGTTCTTACCAACATATCATTTACAAATGTAGCAACTTTTCCTTCATTGATCAAGTCTTTTAAGATTTCATTTATTATTATCTAGAATGTAGCTAGCAAATTTGTCATCCCAAAAAATATTACTGTTGGTTCAAAGAAGCTCACATGTATCATAAATGCTCCCTTCCACTCATCTCTTTTTTTAATTCTCACTGTTACAAACTTCATTCAGCTATATCTCCATCAATTCTTTGACAATTTCCACAGTCTTAACAGCTATGGAAAGCCCTTGAAAAGACCTTTCAATTGATGCCAGTTATGTCTCAAGGCAATTAGTATTGGCCAAGATATTAAGCAGATCAATAGGTAACCACTATGTCACCATTTATTAAATTGCTAATATCTTGGAAACTACCATGATTGTGTTAAGTCCTAGGCAGTGGTGACAATTGTAAGGTCCTAGCAACTCAGTAACACTGTGGACAACTGTAAGTGACAGAGTGCCAACTTCAAGTCCACAGAGAATTACACATAAAGTCAGGTGACCTACTACATAATCAATCACCAACATTTTACTGAGGGACTGTCTAGAGCACATCTGACAGATTGATGCTTTGGTTCTAGGCTCAGCAGAAACCTTCTTCATAACACTTAGAATAAGCCTAGAACAACCTCAAGACAATTAATATTAGTGAAGATATAAAGACCTTAATATTTGTACATAGACTTTATTAATTACCCATAGATAGTCATCTGTCCTTTTCTTAGAACAAAGGATAGCCTCTATAAAATTAAGTTATCACTACATTAACCATAAAGGCACTACCATATATAGAACAATAGATAGTAGCATGTGATGATCTGTCCTAGTGTTAAGACTTTAGATCTCACAGTTAAATATGCATTTCAACTTGAAGCCTATATCTAACACTTGATACCTTCACGCTCCTTTTTTTAAAGGATCCAGTTAAGGTTTTCAGTGAAGTTATATCAGAGGAGAGATGTTAACGAGACTTGAGTAGCATCCTTGAGATTGTCCTAAGACAAGTAAGAGTACCGATTCCTCAGAGTAAGATTTTATAGAGGAAATATAGAAAGAGAGAACTTGCTGTTCCCTTCTCTTTCTGGTCTGTATTTATCCTAACTAGGTATTGTGACTACGTTACAATGTGGTAGCACTAGTTGTAACTAAGGGTGACTAGTTAAGTAACAGTCTAGTGACAGAAGTACTAAGGGTGACAAGTCGAGTCAGTGTCCTAATAATGGGTTAGTCCGGTGTTGTCCCATTTGGCATAGGTCCAAAAATAGATCAGAAAGATAGTCTGAAATTTCTCTGAAGAGTCTTGTCCGTTCTATGAGTCCATTGTCTCTTGGAGTCCTCAGACACTATTTGATACATTACTGCATAATAATGTTTTTGTCTAGCATTGCCAACATCTCGTCTACTAACCACTCATTATCAGACCATGGTTGATAATAGTTGTAGTCCTACTCGATGTTCATAACACCTAGTGCACAAACTATTATATAAGAACTCATAGTCTGAGGTCTAATCCTCAGACTTAACAACATCTTTGCTACTTGTCTAACTTCGCTTTTTTGAGCCTTTTGAATATTCAATTCACCAATCACAAATCAGTAAGTAGCCATTTGTGATACTCACATTATTGAACCTCCATCTCAGATCTATTTTAGTAAACACTTTCTTATTACCTATGTTATCAATTAAGTTTGTAATTAATGGTAGCAGGTAATTATTCTTTACTATTTGGTTATTTAGGTTATAGTGAAAGGGTACAAAAGAGAATTGCATACTGGAACAAACAAAACAATAATGTGCTAGCTCTCAATTGTGTACTAAAGGTTTGAGAGAAGGTAATTAAAAATAAAGGTTATAAATAACTAGAAAAGTAGAATTATATGCAGCTCAAATAAAGTATTATCAAATATATAAGCTTAGGTGTCACAAGGTAAAGTAAACAACTGATATGTGTATTTATCTATTAGATATATAAGCTAAATACATCAGTAAATAGTAGTAATATACACAAGTATAATAGATATTTCACCTCAGGTATCACAAGGTAAAGTAGATGATTGAGAGAGGATAAAGAACAATAACAGGGATTAAGTAGATGAACAAAAATAGAGATATTATGTACTATATCAGTGGATACCATCCTAGATTTCAATAAGTATGTTTTCAGTTATTATAAAAAGAGTATAAGATCTCTCTAAAATTATTACCGCATAGCCTTCCTAAGGTGTCAACCTTTACATACTATGATAAAAACTTCTCTAGAAAATACAGTTAGTTGATTACTTATGGACCCTCTATACTCAGTTGCTCCTTTGTCTGCACTCCCAACACCAAATCTTATAGGTATGATGTAATCCAAGTATACACTTAGCTAAGCTTTCCCAGCCTACTGTTCTCTTTGAAGCCTACCTAAGTTGTATCTGCTATTCCTCTCTAGATCAGGTTCTGGGTATATTCTATGTTTTACTTAAGACATTCTCCTGGTCCTAGTCTTTTTACTCTTAATAGATCTACATTTACAATTCCAGAGACAGTATAGATAGAGGTAAGAGTTAAGAGGTTCTTTCTTAATCTAATTGCACTCCAGATACTATATTATCATGATTATAAAGCCCTAAGACTTAAGTGATTAAGAAATAAAAGAGAAACTATTACTACTTTTGGATTGTCCTTAATCACTTCTCATACTAAGTCCTCACATTCTTTATGATGACACATCCTCTTACTTAAGTTCTTTCCATCAAAGATAACACATTTTGTAGTAGGTTTCTTTCTAGAATGTTCCTCTTTCTTCCTTATGTTCCCACTTGATGTTGTCTTGTGATTAGCTACTCCCTAGTTACCTGTTAGTCATTAGTAAGCCCCAACTGTTGTCTGAGTTTTCTAAGTCACATCCTTGATGCCATTTATCTAAATATACCTGACTTGATGTCATCAATGCTTATTTACAAGTACAAAGTCTATTAGTCTAAGTTTGTTATCTGAGTACCACTGGTTCTAAAGTACAAATCTGCTATATTTCCAAACTAGTCCATCCAAAGGTAGATCTAGAACATAGCCTCTTAGTGACTTTCTTTATAACCTAATACCAGCTTATTTCTGTTGTCTCTCAAGATCTTAACATGAGCTCTAGGTTGATTATCACCTACTCAATGTCTTCATTACATAGTACTATGTTCTGAGGATATAAAAAGGGTTCTAGAGTGTATTCTAATCAAGAATCTGTTTTTGTATAAAGTGTATCAAATATTATCTTCCATGGAAAATTCACTAGCGACATAACAACAGTAGTCTATCATCATTCTTTTGTTTTTATTTTTCTTGCCTACAAAGAATACTGGCAACATTTGAGGGGATTTTAATGGTCTAATATACCCCTTTCTTAGTTGATCCTCTACAAAATTCTGAACTTCTTCTCTCTCATTTTTGGACAGAGAATAAATTTTTCTCTTTTGTGGTTTAAACATTTTCTTGAGATCTATGGCATAATCCCAAATATTAGATGAGGTCTATGCATGGGATTTGAGATAAGAAAGAAAAGGAAGTTTGAAAAAGAAAAAGAATTTGTAACAAGAATAAAGAAAGTTCATAAGGAAGCAGAAGTAGTGCTATAAAAAAGTCAGGAGGAAATGAAAAAGTATGTAGATAGGAAAAGGAGCAAGGCAAAGGAATATAAAGTAGAAAACTAGGTACTGCTAAGCACAAAAGATCTTAAATACCAAATACAAGGAAAGAGATTAGAAAAACTAACAAAATAATTTGTTGGGCCTTACAAGATCAAGAAAATAGTCTTGACAAATGCAATCAAACTAGAATTACTTAGCAATATCAAAATACATCTAGTAGTAAATGTTAGCAGAGTATAAAGGTATAAGAATCAAGTAAAAATATCATACTCTGTAATACCATACAACATTATAGCCTACAAGATACATACCCAAATGCTTATCTCAGCAACTCACCTTGGACTTAGGCATTTATAGTATAGCTGAACACTTACTCATATTAACTCACTTTCAACTGATTCCTATATTAAGTAGCTAAACTGGTTAATTCTCCCTTAGTTTCATTATTCACTAAGTCAGCTCCTCTTGTCTAGTTATCTTCTCTTATCTCTCCTAATATACTAGTTGCCAAAAGTAGGTGAACACAGAGGGAAACACAACTTGAGTAGGTGAGGTTGCATTTACTATTCACTCAGAAGTCAGGACTTGATAGTATAATGAAGCTAACCCCCTATGCTATCCTGAAAACCTATTGACAATGTCTGGTACCCCCATTTCAGACCCCCATCTAAAGTGTTGAGTTTGATGTGATAGACTCTACATAGCTCCTCCAAAAAGTCTACCACAACTCTAGTTAAACACCTCTTCATAGCTATACAAGCCCAAAATTAGAAAAACTTTTTCTAAGAACTCAATAAAGCTGAAGCAAGAGGCTCACTTACTAAAAAAACCATTCTACCAGCTGACCTGGAAGAGAAAAACCTAAAATCATCCCCAACTACTATCCAAGTAACTCTTTCTACCCTTCAGGGCATTGACCTTCAATTACTACTACTAGTACTTACCAGAAAGTCAAATCCTTTTTCAAAGAAAAAATATTGCAATATAAAGGAACTGAACCCTTTTAGTAGTAGTAGCCTAAATGAGCTATGCACATTCATTTTTCAATATCAAATATACTTTTGGACCTGTGAAAGGGAATTTAATAAGAATACAGAGAAGATATTGTTTGCTATTTTCTATCTTAGAAGAATAGTGCTGTTACACTACTAGAGAATTTTCTGTGGAAATATAGCATAGGATACATATTATACCCCTAGATTTTACTATTGGAACCTACTCTAAAGACCTCTTATAAGCCCTAGACATAATCTAGACCCAAAATTGGATACTTCTGTTAGATAGTTGCCAAGTTGCCACATGCTAGAATAGCATATACCTCGGAAAGCAAGATTAATGAGCTAGCATCTAATTTTAATCTAGAGTAGACTTAGACTAATATGATACCAAGATGACAGATCAAAAGTCTATTAGTGACTAGTAATCCTATCACTACTAGACTTAGTCAAGAAACAGATGCACTGTCAGACAACAATTGTATTGCTGATGCTTGCACATACTATTATATATTTTTAGACCATATTTGGAGTAGAAGAAAGCCAGTTTAGAGATCAGGGAATAATGGACAAAAGTAAAGTATGAAGATAGAGCAAGATTACATGGTTATGTTATTAGAACTTGGGCAGTGGTAATAGCTGTGAGGTTCTAGCAACTCAGTAACACTGTGAACAACTGTAAGTGACTATATTGAAAGAGATAATAGCTAGCTATCACCTGTGGATAACTGTAAGTGACAGAGTACCAACTTCAAGTCCACAGGAAATTACACATCAAGTCAGGTGACCTACTAAATAATTAATTACCTAAATATTACTGAAGGACTGTCTAGAGCACATCTAACACATGCTTGGAAGATATGGAGGATAGGAAGATGATACCTATCATGGCCACATTGCAGTATCATAGAGGAGAAATGCAAGAGAGAGTAGTAGAATAAAGGATTTTCTTTTCTATTTCTTTTTAATTGAGTCTCTAATATTTGTAATATTCTAATATATTTCTCAGAGTAGAGATTGATGGGGAGAGCCTTTGCCTTTATCTCAGAAGCTCTTGAGGTTATAAATGCAATTCTCTTGAGTGTGTAAGGGATAATCTTAGTAAGAGGTTGAGTTGGTGACTGTTTCATACCATATACTCTATTCTTTCAAGAGACAAGACACAGCAGTTGCTCAGACAACCTTCTATGGAGTAGTAGGCTAAAAAGTCTGGCTAATCATTGACTCAGATCATATCACACCCATAAAGTTTAGTATAGAGCTATAGATAAGGGCTTGATTGAGTATAGTAAGGCCTATAAGTGGTTTACTAACTACTTTAATAGTAAGCTTGTTATAGTGTATAAAGATAAACACCTTAAAGACACTATGCAAGGAATGTTAAGACTTTAGACCTTAGTTGAATTTATGTTTTAACTTAAAGCTTATATCTAACACTTGATATCTTTATGCTTCTTATCAGAGGATCCAGTTAAGGTTTTTAGTAAAGTTATTTTGGAGGAGAGATATCAACGAGACTTTGAGTAGCATCCTAGAAATTATTCAGAAACAAGTAAGAGTACTGATCTCTCAAAGTAATAAGAATACAAGGAGAAATAAAAAAAAGAGAACTTGCTATTCCCTTCCCTTTCTAGTTTGTATTTATCCTAACTAGGAGTATAACAACTGTTACAATGTAATAACACTACTTGTAACTAAAGATGACTAGTTAAGTGACAGATCAGTAACAAAGATGATAAGTGAATCAGAGTTAAGTCAGAGTTTATAAATAGGTTAGTCTAATGTTATCCCATTTAGATGAAGTCCAAAGATAGAAAGGGAAATAGTTTGAGATTTCTCCAAAGAGTCCTATTTGTATTATGAGTCCATTGTCTTTTTAGAGTCTTTAGACATCCAGCACACCATTGCATCATGATGTCCTTATCTAGCATTGCCAATATCTCATCTACTAACTACTCATTATCAGACCATAGCTGATAATAATTGTAGTTCCACTCAATATTCATAACAAGGAGGATCTAGATTGAACCCACCATCATTTCATTTATTTTCATATTATAAATAAGCTACACTTCTACTTTTTAATTTCTTTCTGATACCCCACTTCCTCCTCCCCACAAACCCTTTAGCATGCAATTAAGAACTGTCACTATCTTTTCTATTTGCTTATCATAGTAAACATCTCTTTTGCCCCTTTTAGTGCTAGACTACTTTAAGCTATTTATCAATGAATCAGACCTACATCAAAGTCTAGACTTCCCAAAGACATTGGATAGCTTCTGGACAAAGGCAGACCAGTCTTCAAGTTTCTATTCTCCAGAAGATAATAACAAGAATGCTATTATAACAATTCTTTTTTCTAATAATGGTAAAGCAGTCAGTTATTTCATTTAGTTCACAAAATATCAGAATCACATTCACTGGGACAACTACTTACTAAGGGAGGTGGTAAAGGATACATTACTGAGCCATATTAGAGATAAGCTATGCTTCAGTCACAAAGATGTATTATTCTTTAAGGGCTTAAAAAAAGCTGTATTGAGAATTAACAATGATTTCTGGAAAAGGCAACAAGAAGACAAGAACAAATTTCAAATAGCTCAGAACTTACAAAATTATATGTTAAAGCCCCCAGAACTAGATATGGGAAGGGTCCAGACTCTCTTAGAGATAGTAGTGAGTTGTGATAGGTTAGTGAGAAAGAAGACAAGACTACCAGTTTTCTCAACCCCTACATTTTCATGTTCTGACAATCCTCCTTCTCTAATCAGTAACATCTTGGGTTCTAATGATTATTTGATACCAGTCAAACAATAACATTATATGGCTAGGGGCTTATGCTTATACTATAGCCAGGCAGAATATCTTGCTTAGACCTATCCTTGCTAATTTTCAAGGGTGTTGACCACTGTTAAAGCATATGCTATGTAGTTAGAGAATCTATTCTCTGATTTCAAACCCTCAAAAAAAAATCAGTAGTCCTCTCAATTCCTTAGGAGCTAACTATCTAAATATTACTAGGGAACTAACTCTGTATTTAGACACATTGACTGTATCAGACTCAAGGGTACTAAGCACAATCCTTTATTCTCTAGTCATTCCTGTAGCCTTTAAAGGATTAGTAGATTCAGGTTCTTTGGACTGCTTTCTGAACTCAAGTTTTGTTATCAAGAATAAATTATCCTTTCAAGAAATTGCACCTCTCCTTGTTACTTTGATAGATAGTATTGCTAATGCTTTTATGACTCATTACCAATAAATTTCTCTTGTGGCTATTTTTTTATACTTGAATTCTACATAATGAAGCTAAAGGACACTTACCTAGCAGTTCTCAGGTTCAGTTGGCTAATCTACTATAATCCAATAATTGATTGGACCAAGAAGACTATTCTCATTCAAATACCTAATTCCAGCTAAATAGATCAAGTACCTACAGACCATGGAAAAGGTATTGTTATCCCCTAGAAATGTTAACTACAGGGCAGTGGTGACAGCTTTGATGTCCTAGTAACTTAGTAACACTGTGGACAACTATAATACCCTCTCTTAGATCTATTTACTTTCTTTTCACAGTAGAATTACAAACCCTTTAGGAATTTATTGAGGAAAACACAAAGACAGAAATTATAAGGCCCTTCAACTCACTATGTGGGCCTCTGATATTATTTGTTAGAAAAAAGAATAGATTCTTATAGTTATGCATCAATTACCAAGGCCTAAACTGCTTAATGTGTAAAAACAAGTATTTAACTCCACTAGTGACTGATCTGCTAAATGTCCCAAAGAAGGTCCATTGAAAGGGTGCAAAAGGGAATTGCATATTGGGACAAACAAAACAATGTTGTGCTAGCTCCCAATTGCATGCTAAAGGTTTAAGGGGAGATAATCAAAGATGAAGGTTATAAATAACTAAAAAAGTTGAATTATATGTAGCTTAAATAAAATATATGTTTAGTCATTATAAAAAGAGTATAAGATCTCTCTAGATCATTGTTGCATAGCCTTGCTAAGGTATCAACCTTTATATACTGTAACAAAAGCTCCTCTAGAAAATACAGTTAGTTAATCACTTATAGACCCTCCACACTCAGTTGCTCTCTTGTTTGTATCCCTAATACTGAACCTTATGGATGTGATGCAATCTAAGTGTATACCTAACCAAGTTTTTCTAGCTTGTTGTCCTCTTTGAAGCCTGCTTGAGTTGCATTTGTGCCTTCTTTCTAGATTGAGTTCTGGGTATATTTAGTACTCTTCTCAAGATATCCCCTTGATTCTAGTTTTCTTACCCTTAATAGATTCACATTTACAATTCCAGAGGCAGTGTAGATAAAGATAAGAGTCAAGAGGTTCCTTTCTGATCCAACTGTACTCTGGATACTACATTACAAGATTTTTATCCAGGCCTCTGGCCTAGCTTGTGAAGTTTGTGTTGAAGTCAGTCCACTACGCTTCCTTCCTACAACAGTCTGTGGAATAGCAGATAGTATTGTCTGAAAGGTTGCTATGCTCCCTTTCTCCAATAGTCTGTGAGAATTTTCTTTCTAACTCATTTCTTTATCTCTCAAATCATAAGAAAAATCAATCTCAAGTCCATTGTCACATACAAATATAATCTATAATCTAATGCTATTGAATACTTCTTTATATACTACATTGAGTGTCCTTCTACTCTCTTG
>Ga0153996_1000209_pt1 | contig 28105 bp, 9 predicted proteins | sample TSNC080MetaG_FD_104728 | JGI IMG/M metagenome (GOLD analysis project Ga0153996, IMG submission 104728) | Attine ant fungus gardens microbial communities from North Carolina, USA - TSNC080 MetaG | ecosystem: Host-associated > Fungi > Mycelium > Unclassified | place: USA: North Carolina, Lumber...
ACTCATAACTTAACTTTAAATAAATCTAATACTCAAATAGCACACACTATTAAATACCCTGTGATTAGTTTTATACCTAAAAGCTATTCTATTATTAAATATAAAGAGAGGTTTAGGAATACACCTTTTTCTTTAAATTTAGATTCTATTACATTAGTTTTATTAAACAATATTTATATTTTCTTTATGATAGTTATTAGGATATTAAGAGATTTGTATCTTGGGTTTATAAAATTTATTTTTCCACCTAACAAAAAACCTCCTAATTAAGTATTAAATTTTTATTTTAACATTATTTAAATTTGTTCTAGATGGATTACCTATCCACTACTTAATTAAATTAACAGCTATTAGAATATTTTATTAGCATTTCAATACTTCAGTACTAGCAACTTAAACGAAAAATAAAAGTAAAAATTCCGAATAATATTTTTTATCTAATACTTGTACCTTTTAATTCCTTATTTAAATAAACCCACAATTTTATAAGCTTGACAACATCCACCAGCAAGAAAAATAAAAGCGTAAGTACTGAGGCTTCGTGTGACAAACTATAGAAAAAAATATCAAAATATAAAATTTATATAGCTCGTAGTAGATAAAGGGGGTATCTTAGTATTAATTAATAACTCCTTGGATTAGCGAGAACTATACAATATTACTAAAAATACAAAATTCTTTGAGTAGGTGATAGTTAGCTAGTTGATTACCCAACCTGGAAATATTACTTACATATGGATTTTATGTTCTACTAGGGAGTTTGTCATCTAATTAAAATTGTCAGTGGACCTTTTCTAGTTATAGGTTATAGGGCTTATGTACCTTATACCCTTTTTAAGTGTTTAAGTTATTAAGCGAGTTGTTAAATACGGTTTACACATTAGATCAAGTCAAGGTAATACAGCTTCATTCTTCTTTATTTTTAATTATTAATCAACTCTGTTACAACTTTAAACCACATAACCAAATAAGGCAAGTTGCTCTTTTAATCTAATTTTAATTAAAAATTGCTATCCTACCTGTTACCCTAAATTTACTGTTTTTCTACATTGATATCGATTTTACTTCTTGACCTTTCATAAACTGTCCTATTGTGCTATTTAAAACCTGAGATTTCTTATTCTTTTTATTCTTTTTATTTTGTTATAACTATATCTGAAAAGAGGTAAAACGAGCTACACTACACATTTATTTTATAGGAAGATTATAGTTTAGTAAATTTAGAATAGTTAATTATTAAGAGTAATATACCTATATTTTATTCAAGGTAGAATATACTTAATTAATTAAGTAATAAATGTTTATATAAATTATAGAAAGAGATAAATTATTTTTTAAAATAGTGATAATCTTAAACTCTTAAATTATTACCTTAATTTGGGTAAGAAAACGTATGTGCTAAATTATAAATAATAACATTTCTTTGACGAGGATAATGTGGAAATAAGGTGAAAATTAGATACTATACCTTTACTTAATTAAAAGGTTTTATTAAAGTATAATTACTAATTGGTATTTGTACACCTTCTCTTCCATTAATATAAATATTATATTTAAAAAAGATGAAAAATAGCTGATAAGAATTCAGATATAAGTAAAAAACTGAGTATAATTGTGTTTACTGGTTTATATTTATACTTACTTAATATAACCTAAATTAACCCTACGCAGGTGTATATAAAAATACATAACATGAATACTCTAATATTAGAAAAATTAAGAGAAGGAAAAGGAATTAAGCATAATAAAATAGAATAAGCAGAATAAAAACCACATTAAGACTGGGAAATTTATTACTAATAATAGAAAATTATTCAAGTAGTTGATTATACTACTAATATATCGTGATTATACTACTAAAAATCATTAAATTGATTTAATCTAAATTTATCAAGGATCTACCAATAGAAAATATAATACAAAAAGGAAGAAATATTAATAAGCTAGAGTGATATCAAGAATACATATCGAATTAATTTGGGATTTATATAACTTTATAAAAATTAATGTTAGCTATAACTAGTGATAAATAAAATCAACTCAGAGAGTGCTTTAATGATAATACATTTATAAAAAATTAATACGCGATAGAATCTTTTAAGGATCTTCAAATTAGTAATCATTTATCACATTCGACTACGACCTAGTTGTTAAAACTAAAGCTATACTCTGAATTGAATAGAATCTTAATCAAGTCTTTTAGATGGGTTTTAATCATAGATTTTATAATAAAAAGTTCTTAATTTTAACCTTAGTATAGTAGTTTAATCGATAAATAAATAAATAGTTATATAAAATAAGTATCCTATATAAATTTTATATTAGAATTGCCTTGCTTTGCTTTGTTTAATTTAACTTTCTTAGCTTTTTCTTTGTTTAACTTAACTTTGGTTAACTTTGCTTTCTTTGATACTATCTGAACTATAATACACCAAATAATATATTTAAACTAAACTAACTCAAGCAAACAACAAGTCTCCCCTTAAAATTAATAAGATTATAACTTTATAAAATTTACAGAAGTTGTGAAAGAAAAAATAACAGAAAAAATGAATAGAAAGGTCATATTGAAGATTCTTATATCCTAAAATTAAGTTAAATTTTTAATTAAATATAATTTAAGAAATAGATTTTCCACCTTTTTAAGTATTGGAACTTTAATCAATTTTAATTCTAAATAATTTACTTTCACTCAATAGCTTATATTTAAAATATTTCGGATTATAACATCATACAATCATCCATTTTCAATTATCTATCTTTAATTTACTACCTCAATTTATTGTATTTTATTGTAATTTATTGTATTTTATTTAAACCAGAAAAAGACTTAATTGATATGTTAAATTTCCACGGTTTTAGCGGCTATTCATAAATGCGATTACTTAAAACACAACCAATTCTAGGACTAGCTAATAGTTATCTATTAGATTCACCACAACCAGATAATATTTATTACATATGGAATTCTGTTCACTTTCACTACTATGGGTTTTGCTTAAAATTCTAACATGAGTATTTCTAGCGATACATTATACACCATCAGTTGATCTAGCTTTTTCCAGTGTTTAACTTATTATGCGAGATGTTAATTACGGATGACTTATTAGATATCTTCATGGTGCGCCTTGATACGGCATATTATAAAACAAATAACGTTGAAACTACTATATGTCCCCCTAGTGAAAGGCATATCTGTCCAATAAACGATAACGTCGGTGAGCAATAAGTAACCACTCTAGATAAACCAGTCGGATAAGGGTGAAAAGAGTTATGGTGCCAAACATGGACAGTATTACGAACTTGTTACATCTAGCTGGGGCGATTATATCCTATTAATCCAATTCCGATTTCGTCGATTACTATTTATTGTATCCCCCGCCCCTGGTGCTTTATATCGCCATCATAATAAACGGCGTTAAAATATGAATTAAAAACCTACCCCAGCTAAACAAACAGAGGTACTAATTGATATGCCTAAATATAGCCACATTCGAATATTGCAAAGCACGGGAAGTAACCGCCTCTTGCCCTAATTGATCTTTATTTAAGCAAGGGGTCACGCGGAGTCTGAGTTCACGTAGTACTAGCGTAGTGTCCACTATTATGCCGAGTTACCTTAGAAAGGAGAACAAGCTTTATAAGTTAGTGGAACCAAAAGCTTTCATACGTAACCTTTCTGTTTTGAAAGGAGGTATAGCTAAAGTACCTGACTCGTCTCGTAAAAGAGAAGAACGTACTCGTGTGCCTGTCTCCAGGTGATTACGTGAACAACTAAAGTCGATTATTTCTGCAAACAAGCAGGATTCACGATATAATGGACTTATCCATATTATTTCGAATACAGATTACCTAATAGCGTGCTATTACATGATCAAAGGAAAACCTGGTAACATGAGTAAGGCCTGATAGCCTAGACGGAATAAAATACGAGTACTTCCTTAAACTAAGTGAAAGCTTACAGAAAGGAACCTTCAAATTTACACCTACTAGGCGTATCATGATACCAAAAGGTGCAGGAAAGACAGGAGAAAGACCACTAAGTATTGCAGCGCCTAGATAAAAGATAGTACAAAAGGCACTGACTATGGTTTTCGATAACATTTACGAACCCTAAACACCACCCCCTAGCAAGAATCACACCGCGCTTCATCAGGTATACCTACAAGGAGGAAAATATAAATGGGCTATAAATGGAGACATCTCCAAATGTTTCGATAAAATACCTCCTTTAAACTCCTTAAGGAAAAGATTAACTGTCAGCGTAGCCTGGAACTAGTACAAAGTCTCTTACTAACCCTGCTATACTTAATAGTAAAATCAACCCTAGCAACGCAGTACTCCCCATTTAAGTATCTTGAGTCCCGTGATCAGCAACATAGTATTACATCAACTAGACCTGTTCATGGAAAAACTAAGAGAAAAATTACGTAAATGAGCAACTAGAAGAGTAAACCCGGTCTATCACTCGCTAAACAGTGGCCGGTTTAAAGCCAGAGCTGAAAAAAGCAAAGTTAAAAGCAATGATGGTAAAGACGTTATGGACCCTAATTTTAAGAGAATGTTGTACAACAGGTACGCTGACGACTTCGTGGTACTAGTAATAGGTTCCCTGAGCGATTGCTTCACCCTACGTAGAAAGATTAAGGAGTTCCTTAATAAGAAATTAGGTCTCGAACTCAACCAGGAGAAAAGCAGCATAACAAGTACCAAAGGTTTTTAGGAGGGTTAATAGAGGTAAAGTTATTAGAAAAGTAAATAGTAAGGCAGGGCCCGGGATACGATTGATATTATACATAAGAATATCCGTGGTAATCCCTACTAATAAACTAATAGATAAGGTTATAATTGCAGGATTCGCTAGACGAAACCACCTGAACATGGTCATATCAAAAGGAAGAAGAGATCTTGTAAATCAAACTCATTACGATATAATCAAATTCTACAGCTCGAGAATAAGAGGGATCCTAAACTACTATTCTTTTGCAGGAAAGTATGGGCCTGTTAAAAAGTAATATGAGTGTTGGAACAATCCTGTGCCCTGACTCTAGCGCTTAAATACAAAACGAAAACCCTTTCCAAAACCTTTTCTAATTTCGGGCGTCTTCTTAAAGCATAGATATCTCTGCCTATCTTGGGAGCTATGAAGATCACACACGACTATAAGCTAGGGAGCAAAACTGAGATACCTCCTCTGGACATAATAATGAAAGCCAAGAGGTTCACCACAATGAGCCAGCGATGGGCGAAAATGAGGTATGCCCTATGTGGGACATCTACCGACATCGAAGTACACCACCTTAGATCGGTGAAGGATAGCCGACATAAAATCCGTACCGGAAACTCCACTGACGCACAATGGCAAGGCCGAAAACAAATACCTCTCTGCCAGTACCATCATAGTCTACTACATAGAAACCAACTTAGTGCACTGGATTTAAGGACACTACATCGTTTCTCCAAAGGATTCTAATCCTAATCGAGGAATTATAAAACTGGCGAGCCGTATGACGGAAAACTATCACGTACGGTTTGGGTAGCAGTTCTAAACAAAGGCTGACTACACTATATCTTCATATTGGTCGTGGACTATAATTTTTATATTATAAATATCCTCGTATTCTTATACGGTCAATTGGTGTTTGTATTTTAAATTTTATTATTATTATTGCTTTCCTAGGTTTTAGCCTAAATTGAGTTTGAGTGTGTTTCTACATTGATATCGATTTTACTTCTATTTAGATTATTTCAGATGCAACTGTTCTACATATGCTTCCAAGTAAACGAAAAAAAGAGTAAATAGATAAACATATTATTAAAGGTGTTAATCTAAAAAATTTTCCTATCTTATTTCTAATTTGCTTTTTCATTATAAAATAAACATTATGGTAATTATATTTAGTTAAAATAGTAAGTAATAAGTTTTTAGGTAAGGGTTAGTACTGCTATCGTTTCTACCTTTTTTAAATTTAATCAATACCATACAAAGAACCTTAATCAACTCTGTTACTTGGGTTTTACTCATACTTCTTAGAAAACAAAGATTGATATATTGGAACTTGACTATATTAGTTTAACAGATAAAATAAAGAAATACTTATTTAAAGTAAGTACCCTATATAATATGTATTAGTTTATAGTCGCCTTGCTTTGCTTTCTTTAACTTAACTTTGCTTACCTTTGCATTATGATATTCTATCTGAACTATAATATACCTATTAATATATATTTTTTAAAATTAAACTAAACTAACTAATCAAATCAACAAATCTCCCATTAAAATGAATAAATTTATAACCCTTTTTTAAAGAAGTTGGAAAAGAAAGAATAAAACAAAATAAATAGAAAGATCGTAATGAAGAGTATGATATCCTAAACTTAAATTAAAAAATTAATTAATTATAATTTCAGAAATAGATTTTCACCTTTTAAGAGTGGATCTTTACGTTAATCTAAATTAATTAAAATAATTTACTTACACTCAATACCTTTTTTTTTAATATTTAGGATTATTATTTCATACCAGCATCAATTTTCAACTATCTATCTTTAGATTACTACCTCAAGTTATTGTAATTTATTGTATTGTATTCTTATTGTAATTAAACCAGAAATAAAGGTTATGTTAAATTTTCCAGAAAAAGACTTAAATTTACCAGAAAAAGAGTTAATGTTAAATTTTACTAAATTCTTTTACTTTTCTCGATAAAGGGATTACTTTTCTTGATACCTTACACAATTAGAATATATAGGGATATTATAAATAAGAATTGATTATTAGGAAAGATCCAAATTAATCCCAGGATAAAATTAATATATTTAGAATATTCTTAAATTCCTTTACTTCCTTCTACAATTTATTTTCTAAAATGCTTAACATTATACTGTAGGTTTTAAAAAAGGGTGTATTTTTTACAAAACAGATATATATGAAGAATATACTTAATTTATTTCATAAGATGAACAAGAGGAATGAAATGAGGTGTGAAACTTTGCGTATGCTCACTAGGAAGTATCGGTTATCAATATCCAATTGTGTAATATGAGCTCATTCTCCCATTTCTGACTTAGAATATCTGATTGTGAGTTAAATAGATATATAATCTATTATTGTTGTTAATATTTATTGTTATTCTTTGGAGGTAAACATAAATAATGCACTTTATGGATATATATATAATATATTCTATTCAGAATTGATATTGTATCTTGTATGTATATACACTCTATTTAATATATTCTAGATTATTATTCTTAATTAATTTCCTTATTATAATAGATATATATTATTCGTATAACTATACCTTATTATAGTTTAATAATTATACTTTTCGTTACTATTGTTAGTATTATATTTGAATCTGTATAGAATTATATTTGTATCTTGAGATAATTATATTTTACTATTGACATATTATCCTGTATATCTTGACCTAATATATTTATTATTTTGAGAGAATATAGTTAGAATCATACTAGAATATATTTCTAATCTTGAGATAATATAGTTATAATCTTGAGATAATATAGTTCAAGTAGACTCAGTATAAACTATCAATTATAATAGAATTACTCTAAAATATCAGTTATAATAGCGTTAGTATAGATTATGCTGAATAGTAAATTCGTATAGATTAGCTGTAATAATAAATTATTATAGATTCTGTGTAATACTAAATTAGTATAGATTATCTGTTATAGATATTAGGTTAGATTTATCACTTATAATATACTTACTCTAGATTATAGTTAAATATACTCAGTAACTATACATTATAGTTAGTATACAATATATACTATGATGTAGTTAAAATAGATTAATATATTAAAATAATAGTAGCTAATACATACAACTAATTATTACAAATCAATAGACTAATCTTATTTAAGAAATAGTATAGAATAGATATTAAATAATATTTAATAAAGAATTTATATTATAAAATAGTATTTCGTACTAAATAGAAACTAATTATATATTAAACTTATTACTAACTTTCCATTCCTCAAACCGGTATATTTTATACCAAATATATTATGTGTAGGTATCATCGATATTTTATATCTTTTAAAAAATTTAATCTAATTAGGTTATGTTATAACAATCTTTTTTTTATTTGTATAATGCTTCTTATCCTAGTCGGAGTAAGGTTACAAAGATAATACCAGCTTATAGTGCTGTACATAACCATAAATATATATGGAAAGGACCATATTTTACCAAAAATCAAGCAAGATGTAATAAAGCCACCACCACTAGGTATGGAATTAATAATACAAAAATCCGAACAGTAAGTAGCCTTTAAATTTATTTTTCTTATTAACTATTTATAATAAAATTTTTTATACTGTTTATTAAAAATATACCAGAAATTTTCGAATATTTATATTCATATTATTGATTATATTAAACTAAACTCACTTATTAGTCGTTGAACGTTCTTAATTTAATTAAACTAAGTTTCGCTGCAGATTGTCAAAATATATATTAGATATTTCTGCAATTAATCCGATTTTTTTAAAAAAGTTAGGGGGGTTTAAACGACACTATTTTACATTTTATCGTAATTTCACCATCTAGTACAGGGGGGATAAGCTAGACGAAGAATAGCTGTAACAAAACTATCTCATACAAATAGAGGAATTTTATTAATTGTTATACCAGGATTTCGCAATTTAAAATTTTTATTAAAAAGTTAATAGCACCTAGCATTTAATAAATACCTGATAGATGAATACTAAAAACCGCAAGATCAACAGCAGCAGCTGAATTACTACAAAGAGCCGACAGAGGTGGTTATCAATATAAAACCACTATTCTCTTATTGGATTTGACTATACCTTCATTTAAGATTACTAGAATTAATAAATTATTATGTTGATTAAAGAATGAAAATTTTTATCTAGTCGAATAGAACGAATTTTTTCATTTTATTATGAATTTTTTAAGTGATGTATAATTACCATAATATTTCTTAAAAAGATCGAGCTCATATTCGATATTCAAGTGCTTGAACTCCTTTTTATAGTTTTAAATAAGTATTGTACTAGAAAATTAATACCATCATAAGAAGTAAATACAACTGTATTATAAGTATTTTTAACGGTATGTTCCTAAAATTTTTAGCATTAGCCTCTAGTACAATTTAATCACCTTTTTGAGTAATTGAAAAAGTATGAATCATTTGTTGCGGCCCCTTTTAATTAGGTAAACTACCTTTTATTTATGTAAAACCAATAATCCAAGATTTACTTATTACTTTTATAAAACCAAAAAATTTACCTACAATATTTGTCAAATTATTAATGCCATTCCAAGCAGGTGAAATATAATCAATAGGTATATTTATATTTTTAATAGCAAAGATCATTTTATTTTCATTTTTAGTTAGTATTGGATTATTAGCAATAACAATAGCTTCTTAAATAAAAAATAGTTACTAGTAAGTAGCGGAAATTAAACAAAAAATAGGAATAAGAAATTAAATAATATGTTTTATATTACTAATACGATATTCAGCTATATTAATTTTATCTGGAGAAGTAGAAATAGTAATACAACCAGCACCAATAATATATAATATTTTTATATTGATATAGAAGACGTACATTATGCTCATTTTGACTTACTTTAAATTGGAATGTTCAATTTCCTTGAAAAATAGGAAAAAAGTAAATGTATCTTCTCCATCTGTCACAACTACAAATCAGTTATAATCTTCTAATTTATATTAGGTATAAACCCCTATGTTTAATTACAATATGTGTAGTCTCTGATGGATTTTCTATTTATTTATTTATAATTATATTCAAAGAAGCAGGAATTCTAAAAGACAAAAATGAATCTGAATTTGAGTTAAAGAAATTATTCGACAGAATCAAGCTAGATTAACTAAAACAATAAAGTATAGGAGAGTTAGCCTACCTAAATAATTAGTAAGTTTAATAGATAACATTAATAGAACCATGCCAATAGACTAGGTAAGCAGGAAAACACAAGCAAACATGATAGTGAGTTAAACTCAATCGAAGAACGAGAACGAGATCTAATCTACCATGAGACATAAGTATATCCGAAAGGCACTCTACACTTGTATCGATACACCCTTATTGTGATTATCAAGGGTAAGTAAAGGGTCACCACTATAACCAACTCTATCAAATCTAATAAGAAATAAAATATTATTACAAAAACAGACAAAACAATACTTCAATAGGCCGATGTTTTAAACAAATTTTAGTAATGAACCATTCAATGATAAAAACTTTCTAACCTTTCCTCCAGAATGTGGGAACAACAGTAAATTGAAGCAAAAGCCAATGGTTAAAAAAAGGTACTTTAATAAACTCCTTAAATTAATAAGGTTAAGATATAAAGCGTATAGCCTATACCCATAACTAAAAGAAACAAAACAAAACAAAAACACTCAAGCTATGCAATAGTGGAAGTATCACGAATGCAACAAGAATAGACAAACTTTTTTAAGTTAAATAACCAGTATCGAGAATTATTGTCAATTGATTAATTATACTTTAATAAAATGAATAAATTTGATATACCTAAGTCTTTAAAATCAAAAAGGCTTTTATCGGTGACAATGTAAAGTACATCTTTCATATCTAAAGAATAATAACCTATTTTTTCCTGAGCATTTTCAATTCTATTTTTATCAGATCTATAACTTCATTTTTATTTTCCAGTGTAGTTCCAGTCCTATTATATAAACTTATTAAAATCTTTATATAAATTATATGTTATTTGATTGGGTTTAACATACTTTATTATTGAAAAATTTAATAAAATGGTACTATAGCCAAATTTATAAAAATTTATAAGTTTCATATCTGTTTGATATAAGTTTTAATACTGTTTTAATAAAGCTTGTAATTAAGATTACTACAATTTCTTAAAGCAAATTTTAACTTGTTTGTAAGTATTGCTGCTGCTGTTGTTATTAATTCTATTTTTATTATTTTTTATAGTTTTATTCTTATTATTTTTATAATAATATTTTTAGGTTTAATTGATTTTTTTTTTACTATCTTCTAATAATTTTATTAATCTATCAATTTTATTGATAAAACATTTTAATCAACAGTATTTTCTTCTTCAATTCTAATAACTTTATTTGTTGAATAAATACAATTACCGATTCTATATATACAAAGTGTTTCACCTAGATTAAAAAAATATTTCTAGTTCTTAATTTTATTAAATCATCATTTGAATTCATTGAATAAATCTTTAAATTCAATCTAATATTCCTATATAATTTTGTTATTTTAATTTTCATTTTTATATTTTAATTTTACGTTCTCGTATACAGTAAAAAAAGTTTTTCCTCGATTACACCACCCTCATTTTTATAATTCTATATTTGTTTTAATAAGAATAAAATTAATTAAATTTTAAGAAATACTTTTATATTACTTTTATTTTTTTTTTGTTGTTTTTTGAAATAAATTCTATGTGTAGTTTTTTATTTTTTTAAATAAATGTACAAATTGATCCTACATTACTAGAAAATTTTTAAATGTTTTTAATAATAAATTAAATATTAATAATCATTAATTGAATCTATTGACACTATTAAGGGTAATATTGAGAAGCAATGTAAATTATTTAGTAAGCAGGTATTATAATGTTGGAAGTAGAAACAAAAGTCCATTCATAAATAATGAGTAGATTAATTTAATTACGAGATATTGTTTAATGAAGCATTTAAAGATGTATTAAAGATATAAATAATGTTTATATTAAGTGGGTTTCTAAACAAAAAATAAAGATATTAAAATGAGTCTTTTATTAGTATTGGTAATAAGGTTAAATACAAAATTAAAATACTTTAGTTGAATTAAATAAAATTTAGCTTAATTAGTATTCTCAACATTTAAATTAGATAATAATAAGATAATTAATAAAGGAAGTGTTTTATCTAGAATGTCTAAAATAGATTAAGATAATATAAATAAATTTAAACAAAACAGAGATATTTATATAAAAAAATAAATATTATTTATTAATTATCCGGAACTTTAAAAAAAAAATAAGCCCTAGCTAAAAGGAATTTTAAGAAAAAAAAACTAATTAATTAGTACAGTATAAATAAATTTTTAAATAAAATGTTAGAAAATCTTGATAATTGAAACTGGAATATAGGTAATAAAGATTATTATAATCTAATTGTTATTATAATTATTATATATTTAGGAATTGTTAAATGTATGGTATTTCATACAGCTTATCTCAAATAGTTAATTTAAAATCACAGTGATGATAATAAAAGAACTAATATTGTATAAGTTTAGGGTATAAAGTTATTAGATTATATAAATATATTAAATTAGATGATAATCAGATATTAAATCGTACCTTTAAGTGATATAGTTATTATAAGATATGGATGATATTATTATATTCCAATTAGGTGATACTTTATTACATTTAATTACAGATAACTGTTAAATAATCAAGGAATATGTTATTAAGTTTAAGAGTAAAGATACTCATCTTGTAATAAGAATGATTGATAAATTTGATTGTAATTTAACTTTAGAAGGTATTAATTTATAGTAATTACCTAAGCAAACTTAACATAGATTGATAGAAGAGAAAGCCTTACATAAATACAGATACAACTAAACTTCATTTATTAAAAAAACTTTAGTAAGTCACACCTTATATGATAGTATTATTTAAATAGTATTAAATTAATAATCAATAAACATATGCTAAATTTAGTACTTCGGGAATTGGGTTAATCTAATTTATTTAATGGTCATAACAAATATAAACCTATTTTAGATATAAAATATAAACAGATTAAAGCTAATAAAATTTCAAGTAATTGTAATTATAATTAATATACTAATATTATTACAATGGATACTCTATATAAAGTATTATACTTAAAGTAAATAATTATCAAGCTGGTGAACTAGGAAGATCTTTACTATTTTTAGAAGAAGGTGGGAAATTAAGCCAGACAAAGACAGATAAATAATGTTTAAATATGATTTTAACTAATTTAGCCGATCAATGTAAAATACCAATTAAATATAGAATATAAACAGTTGATCTTATCATTAATGAATAGGTAGAAGCATCTATAATTTATTAAAAAAATTTTATGTTTAAGATAATTTATATATAAAATATAACCTATTAGCACCCAATTTATTTTTATTCTTTTTGCTATACTATCTAGCTTGAAAAATCCGATATAAGATATATCAAATCCTATATTATTCTATGCTAGTTGTAGTAAATTCAACACATTGGTGCATAAACTTTAGAAAAATAATTAGCAATTAATGTTAATGTGTATAGTAATAATTCGTACCCCTTAAGTGATGAGTTATTAGTTATTACCCTCAATATTTCTATGTTTTTACTTAGGTAAATTAAATAAAATTAGAATCAAGATAGAATAAATAAGATACGTTTAGTTAAATAGAAAAATGATTAAGAAATCTTTAATGACAATACCATACAATATTTAATTGACCGGTGTTGGTTAAAATCTAATAGAACATTTGAAGATATATTGATATAATAAGATTTTATAAAATAAAATAGGATAGTATAAGTTAGGTTAGATTGTAATATGATAGGGGTATTAAAGAAAATTTGGTTTTGTTAAAATTATGCGCAAATAATTAAACATATTCCTTTACGTACTTACATCTCACCTCATCATAATTTGGTCAATTAACTAAAATAGTATACTTTATATTAAAACCTACATTAAGATTATTATCTGATTCTTTCAATAGTATGATAAATATTTCTATTAAATTAAAATTACACCTGCAGATTTACAAATTAGTTATACAAATATTAAGTTTGAATAAACTAAAGTTAAAAAAACTATTGAAAACAAGTAAGGTTGCTACAATTATTATAGCAGTACCTACTGATTTTGTTTTTGTGGATAAACTAACTATGAAAAGATAAATCATGCCAAATTTCATACATTCTTTAGATGCAGCTAATGTTCACTTGGTGTTAGTAAGCATGTCTGATAGATCATTACCAGTTTATATAATACTTGATTGCTTTGCAAGTACAGCTAACAATCTTAATAAAAATATTAAACTAGTAAAAGCTGTTTTCATTAATATTTTACTTTTACGAAGAAGGTTATTATCTAAAAAAAAAACTTCATCAACATTATGTTGCTGCTATCATAAGTGAAACTGATTATTACCAACCTATTGGTTTAACTTAGAATGGAGAAGTATCATCCTATAATGATAATAAGGATACTATTAAAGATTTAAATGTAATTTCATTTACCAGTGTAAAAAGAATTATAGATAGAAATACCTAATAAGTGATTAATCTATCAACACTACCGTCAGGATATACTGTTGATTAGAAAAATACAAAATTAAATGATTTTATTAAAGGTTTATTCAATTCTAAATATTTTATAGGATAATTTAAAGTTGTTTAAACTTACCTGACTGCAATCTTAAAGGACTCTATCTAAATCGTACAGAAGATTATATTGAAAGTTGAAACAAAGAAAAAAAATTCAAGTCCATAATGAATCAATTTTGCTTTAAACCATTATTGGTGTGAGTCACTGATTATGAATGAATTGAATACAAGAAATAACAAAACAAAACCATAAAAATAATGGTAGGTTACTCTTTAATTGCTGTTACCTTATTTTTAATAAAAAACAACATCTATAATTAAAAATTTCCAGTTTACATTAAACACAGTTTTCTCAGTGATTATATTATTACCTGTGACTTATTGGATTTAATTTTTTTAAGATAATTTATTGAATTCGATTTCGCTACCTTTGTTCCTAATTTGAGTTGTATCGGCGTATTCAAAGATGGAGAAGTATAATTTTGGTTTAACGAATATACCCTTTTTTAACTTAGACCATAACTACTATTTATCTATTTCCATCCAATTCAAGGTATGGTAAGGTTTTAAGAAAATTAAATTATCATTATTACATGTCAATGCTAGGTTACCGGCTATATTTTTAAAGGATTAATTGTTGCTCTAGCATACGCTTAAAATTTTTGTAAGATATTTGAACAGCTGAGGGTATCCCTATATCTTTATATATTTTCTAGTTTAATTTACCCTTCATCGGCTAATCTGTATTGTTCGTCATATAATCTTCTTAATTTTATTTTAATCTTGGAACAGTTCTAATTAAGAATAAATCATATGATAATTAAATTAAATCATTATAATGTTAACTCTTAGTTATTTTTTTCAACAATTTTTGTTTATTAAGTAATATAATATTATATTATGGAGCTATTTAGCTTTAACCAAATTTACCGTAAGTAGAATTTAAATTAGAAATATTTTTTTTTAGATACACTATCTGTTGCTGTAGATTTTTGTAAAATTTTTATTTTTAACCACAAGCCCAAGTTAAAGTTTAACCCCTGCGTTTCTTTTTCAAATTTTAAATACCTTATTTTAAAACAACACTTTAAAGGTATTCATAGAATTATTAACTAGGACAACTAAGTTAGCCTCATCTTTGATAAGAATAAAAAAGGTCACACTTATCTGCTGTTATCTTAGCAAACACGATTCCTAACTTATAATAATCTAAATCTGTATTATTGTTAAATAATGGATTAAAGTTTGGCATAGCTGTTTTAATACCTTTAGGTATAATGGTAATTCTTATCGTAATGGTAGCCTTCAATCACAAATATCTCACTACTTGCAACACAAAATATACAGTTTTTTCCGATTCCGAAATAAGCTTTTCTTATAAATTTTTGTCTAAATTTGAATCATTTTAATCTTATGTATATTGTACTTGTTACCTAAACCACAACTAGCTAAAGCTAAACTAGGTAATGTGTTAAAATTAGTAATATTAAAAGTTAAATTAACATAGTAGTATTAGCTAATTTGAAATATAGCTTATAACAATCCCAGAACATCAGATTTGAAATATTCTATAAAATCTTTTTTGAAATGTATCAGGTAAATTATTGTATGTATTTAATATAGAATCAGTTAATTTTTAATAAAATCTTAAAAATAAGTTTTAATGTCTGGTTAAGGACAAATATTATTTAAGTTATCCTTACTTACAAATGTATGTGGGATTAAAACTTTATTAATAGTACAATTAAATGTTTTTAGCATTTTATATTATGCTGTAGAAACCATTTTTGGTTTATCCTTTAGATTGACACTTAATTTTATCTATTTATCTTTTTATTCTAATAGTTAGAATATCTTTATCTACTCAGGTTGAGTGCATTTTTCTGCTAAAGTTTTAAAGATGAATATATAATCTACCTAGGTTATGTGCGGATAAATTATATCCGTTTCTACTTTACTTGTCTTCACTAATATAATTGAATAAAACATGGAATAATTGACTCTAATTATATCATAACCATTATTTAAACCTTTAGAAGTATCAATAATATAATCATCATAATTACATGTATTTAAAATAAGCTACACCTACAAAATATACACTTAATTATCCACCTAATTTAGTTTTGTTACCATAAGTTTAGAAATCAATAGCACCCATATTTTTTGTTTAATTATATAATTGTTTTATCTGTATATCCCCAAATCATATCAGGAAATTGGTACTATTTTTATTTTATCTGTTTATACCATAAACATATCCGGTAAATGATACTATTTTATAGTATTTAACATGACCATTATCGTTATGATATTTATAATACCCTATTTCTCTTGTAATTGCATTTTCAGTTATAATTTAATAAGTCCATTTTTGGTAGGGATATTTATTACTATTCCATTAAACTATTGTAGTTTTCCATGAGTTAATATGACCAATACAAATTAATGTTTTGTTAGCTGGAATATTCCCTAATAATAATTATACTACATCATTATCAATAGAATTGTTTGTTTTTTTTTTATATTAACTTTAATATTAGGACATTAAATTTTAATAAAATCACACATGTCACTGTTATTATAGAAATCTAACTGAGTAATACTATAAAGTATTGGGGATTATTTAAGATAAGTAGTCTATTTAGATTGATTCATAAATTTCATAATTTTTCCTAATTTATCTTGACTGTTTAATTGATCCTTTTCTTGCTATCTAAGCACTAGCTCTACAATTTCTTTTTTTAGAACACCATTTTAGAAAAATCCAAATCAGATATCCAATCTTTCCAAATAACACTAACTCTACAATCCTTTATCAAATTCCAATCAAATTTTAATTGTTAATATTGTTAATATTCATGTTATTATTAGATTTATTAATATTAGAGTTATTGAATTCTTTAATTTGTATAAATTAATTTCCTAGTTTAAATTTAGTATAATTTCTATTAAGAAATGAATTATTAATATAGAAGTTTCTAATTATTTAATTATTGATTAAATTCATCTTAGATACACATTAATAGTGTAAACTGACATTTTGCTTTATTAAGGATCTCATTAATAACTTTTAAAACCACTTTCTTTTTTAAAATAAAATTTATAAATTCAAAGTATTAAAATTATTAATTAATTAAGTAAGAAACAATATTACAATTAATATATCAAATAGTAGTTGAAAGAACAAGCCAAACTTTTTGTTTATTTTAATTTAATTTAATTTACTACTTTGTCTGCAAATTTGGATTGGATAAGTGGTAAAGCCTTACAAGTTTTATTTCCTAAAATAGGGAAAATTTTTTAATTAAAACTAAATCAATTCTAATAGTAAATAGTTTCTTAACTGAGAATAAAATTAAAAAAGGTAAAAACTATCTTGTCATTAAATACTATAGCTGATTTTTATAAAAAAAAGTTTAAATCTGAAATAGTTTATATTACTATAATTTAAATCTAATAAAGTTTACAATATAATTTATATTACTATGGTTAATATTTTTATTATTATAAATTTGGGGGCTGTTAAAAATAAACATTTTTTGTGTAATGAAATTAATTTTTATTGGGCACTCCTTAAATGCAATCATTAAATTTTTAGTTTTAAACGAGCCTGCGGGGTATCAAATTTTGTTTTTGATTCCTATTAAGCAAGTGGGGAAAGAAACTAGTAATCAGCAAATAAATTAAAATTTTAGCTGACTATATTTAGTATTAAAATAAAACTATCTTTAGTTCATTATTAAATATAAGATTTTTTTTTTCTGGGGCATAAATTTTAGTAATAAATTTAATTAAAATTATTTATTTTTTATTTTGTGTTTATAAAAACAGGCACTGTGAGATTCGAACTCACGACTTCTTTGGGAAGTACTCGTTTTCAAGACGAGCGCCATAAACCAGACTCGACCAAGTACCCTTTATTTAAATATATATATTATTTAATATCCTGCTGATCGATTATTTTTTATACTTTATTTACCTTATGTTAGACTTATCTTAGTTATTAGGAAAGCAGGCAACTTCTACCTTTTTATTTTTGTATAATCACTTGCTATTCATATTCAATTGCTGATTAACCCCTATTCAAATAAGACCTAAGGGATTCGAACCCTTATAATATCCATTATGAGCGAACTGCATTAACCATTATGCTAAAGTCTTAAATTAATATTATATTTAATAAAATTAAACAGTTGTAATTTAGTAAACTAATAAAATGCTTTTTTGTTGCAGCTAGATAAAAATATATTGAATAGGCTATATAATATATATAAGCAACTAAGCAACTACTATTATTTGTTTATATAGTATTAATTATATACTATTACTTTTTTAAAAAATATATCAGATTAAAAATTTTAAGGAGTAGAGTAATCGAAACTCTGTCTGTAAAGTGTAAATTTACTGCTAAACCACTCAGCTAACCCCCCTTAATAATTAAGAATAAATTTATTTATTGCCTGATTTTAAATATTATATCCTTAAATTGTAATCTCTGCTTCGACTTTCTAATAAATAAAAAGCATAAAAACAAAGCTCCGATATAACCAAGGCAAAACAACACAACATCACAAAAGTGTCCAAAAATATTAAATATAAGATATTTACAAAATAGTTATTGAGTACTATTACTATTTGAATAAAAAAAAGGCCCCTATCTACTAAAAAAAGCACAGCAGCAGATTTTATCTTTTCTGTATCTGCAAAAGCAAACATAAGCAGTAAGCAATTACTGGAACCTAAGTTGACTTACTTAATTTAAATTTTTATTTACCTCCCCCCCCTACAAACTAATCAGATATAAATCTATAAATATATTTAAATAATATTTTTTGCTGAAAGGGGGTTTATTTTGATCTATTCTCCAGCAGCACCTTCCAGTACGGCTACCCTGCTATGACTTTTGAGATGTTACTCAGAAGAGTTAACTGATACTAATTAGCTTAACAAACCCGACCTATATGTAAAACCCAACAAACTATTTCAAGTAAATAAATACCATCAAAGATTATTAAATTTTATTTAAATAATTAAATAATAAAAATACATAAAGGGCTATAGCTCAATTAAAATTTTAAATGTTGCCAATTTAACAGCAACAACTTGGTAAATTGTGTTATTTTTTATACTAAGATACACATCTATTATCTTGCTGTTCTAGTTTTTACAAGACACATAGTTAGCAGACTTAGCAGTAAATTCATTCTAAAAAGCTTAGAAAAAACAATAAACAATACCAAATTGTCAAATAAAATGAGTAATAAGCAAAGATTTGTAGAAGTTGTAATTTTGCGACAGTTTCCCCCATCCCGAGCTTCGCCCCAGCGACAGACAGTTAGTTCATCCCGAATGCATTATTCACCGTTGCGTACTAATCAACGATTACTCGAAATTCCTTCTTCATGTTACCGAGTTTCAGGCAACAATCTGTTTATTAAACTATTTTAACTTTCTTTAATGATTAGCTCTTCTTTTTTAAATTATTTAAAGTTTTGCGTCACTTTGTAAAAGTTTTTTGTGGCACGTCTATCATGGTAAATCAAATTTAACATACAATTAAATGAAGTCAACTTTAAGTTTGACCTTATAAAAAACTAGCTACTTTTTCGCCTTAAGTAACTGAGGACTGGAAATTATTTCTATCTAAGTTCATTTTTTCTACTATTTTTACAATTTTGCTAAAACCTGATTCAGTTAAATGCTCTGTAGTTTCCATTATTTCTGCTACTTTTTTAAAATCAGAAAAATCTAAGCTTTTAACTCCTAGTATAGAATACTTATTAAAGAATGGTATAATTTTATTTACAATATCAGAGTAATTTTTAATTTGAAGTAAAATATATTCTCTTTTTTCAGATTCATAAATATATTTACCAATTAAGATATTATTATAAAAATAATTTGCTATACCAATTAATAATGCTTGATCTCTAACATGAAGACAGGTTCCAAATATTAATCGCACTCTATAACCTATTTTATTTTTACTTTTTTCTAAAGAAACACTAAATGTTGAGTCCCCTGAAACAAAACCAGAGATCCAAAAAGGATCAGGGATTCCATTAAAATTATATTGAGGTCTAGGTACAGGTACATTATTTGGGAAAGCTTCCATTAAAACTTGAGTAAGACCTTTATTAAGATTGCTTTTCAAAGCTACTATTTTTTCAAGGCCCTCTTGAGTTAAATGTTGTTTTTTCTTTATTAATTCATAACATTGTTTAAATAAAACAAAATCAGAAACTTTAGCTCCAATAACTGAATATTTGTCAAAGTGGTCATCGATAACTTGTAAATCTTGTAAATTATCAACTCTATATATAGCAGTATTAATACTATTTTTTCTAACTTTCCCTACACCTAAAGTATGTCTAATACTTTTTAATAATTCGATATCTTTAATATGGATATGTATTGAAAAATTTGGACTGACTCTCCACTTCAATTTAGCGTTATCTGTCTTGTACATAGATACAATGAACGAAGCTTCAGCATCAGAATATCCGGTAATAAACCATGGATTAATCTTAGACTGACAAGATTTTTTGTTTGTAGAATAATTTCTGTTATTTAATTGTTTAGAAGGGAATTTGACGGGATAATTTCTTTCGAAACCCATTAGAGTACACCTTAATTGCATTGTTTGTTTTTTAGCTATGCAATAATTACCGTCTACTCGTTGCTCTTTTACAGTTTCTGTTTGCGTCACAAATTCTGATTTAGATCCGCGATTGCCCATTTCAGTTTCCTTCATCTTATGACTTATTACCATACATGAATAATTACTTCATCCACTTATAAATTTTAATTTATAGTTTGGTACCATAAGCTTTAGGGTTTCCCCGGAGTTTGGTAATTTATGCCAATTTAGTGTTTTCCCAAAACACTTCTCAGCCCAGTTCGTTAGGGCCATAACGACTTGTCTTAGCCCCTTGTGATAACTTTTAGTAATCATTCAATGTTAAGTATAAATTAACAATAGGGATTGCGTCCGTTGGCGGAACTAACCTAACTTCTCAAGACACGGACTGACGACAGCCATGCAACACCTGTAATTTTCACCCAAGAGTGTTCTTTACTGCTAATTTTAATTTTATCATTAGTAGTAGTATCTCCCTGATTCTTAAAACTTTTTAAAAAAAAGGCTGCTGCAACCTAAGCTACAGAAACACAAATAAAGAGAAACTATTCAAGAACTGGTAAGATTTTACGCGTACTGACGTATTAAACAACATGCTTCACTTCGTTTGCTTCAAGAGCGACTAATTTTTTTGGTTTCAGTTTTGCAACCGTACTCGCAAGGCGGAATGGTTATCGCGTTAACATCGCTACTAGCCTTTATTAAGACTAACAACTACCACTCATCGTTGACAGTGAGAGATATCTGGGTCTCAAATCCTATTTTCTATTCTCACCTTCGTTCCTCAGCGTCAATCATTATTGGATAAAAGTTTACACCTTAAGTATTCCATTTAGTATCTACGGATTGTATCCCTACTCTAAACATTATTTGGTTTATCCTCTTTTTGATTCTAGCTTTAATTCATTATTAAATTATTTATCATTTAAGACAAAGCATAATAAATAATAACTTTAAAAGCGGCCTACTTACCCTTTACGCCTGATTCATGGTCACCAGATTTATCTTGCTATATTTTTTGTTTTTCTACCTGTGTTAATTCCTTCTTTTATTTGTCTAATTTCTGCTAAACCCTCATTGGTTAAATGAGCACCGGATTCGATTAAATTAGCAATTCTACATCAATCTAGATAATCTAGATATTTAATACCGGAAATAGGATATTTATTAAAGAATGGTATAACTATTTGGTTTACCTCCGAAAATTTAGTTATTACTAAATATAAAGCAGGTTTTCTAGAATCTCTTTCTAATCTACCAGCTCCTAAGTATTTAATTATTACCTCCATTAAGCTAGCATCACGGGCGTGTTGTGATATCCTAAATCTTAAATATACTTGATAACCAATAATATTTTTGGACTTTTTAATCCCAACATCTAAATTTCCCTCACCACTTACGAATCCTGAAACCCATTTTGGATCTGGGATAAAATTAGATTGAATATACCCTCTTTTTGCTGGATTAATTTTATTGCTAAATTCTGATTTTATAATCTCAGATAAACCGGTATTCATAGATGCTTTAATATTAATAATTTGTTTTAAACCATTAGCTGTAAGATGTGCACCTTTATTCATATGCTCAACTATTTGCTCAAAGAATAAAAAATCTGCACCTTTTTGTGTTAGAAGAGGATACTTTTTAAATTGAGGAATTACAATAGAACTTAATTCATTAAGACTAGCTACTGAATATTTTAACACATTAGCTTTCTTATCTAAGCTTATTGTACCTATCCCACCAAAAAACTCTTTTAGTTGATAGATTAAAAAACTATCTTGTTGATTTAATCCTATTTGATAAAAAGATCTTACAACCCATCCAGTTTTGTATGCTTTATTTTTATAAATTGTAGTGCAAAAACTACCTTCAGCATCTGTGAAACCTGTTACAAACCAAGGATTTAGTTTAGATTTAAAATCCGAAGTAGAAAAAGTTCTAATACTTAATTGTTTAGAAAGGATTCTGGTTGGATAATTTCTTTCGAAATCCATTAGAGTACACCTTAAGTTTTTAATTAAAAACCAACTACCGTCTACTCGTTGCTCTTTTACAAAACTTCTATTTGGTATTGGGATATTTAGAATTTTTGATTTAGATCCGCGATAGCCTATTTCAGTTTCCTTCAGTTTAGAACTTGTTACCATACCCAGGTAATTATTCTGGCCACTTATAATTTTTCAATTATAGCTTGGTATTCTAACCTTTAAGGCGTCCCCGGAGTTTGGCAGTTTTTCCCATAATAATGTTTTCCTATAACATATAACAGGACGACTAACGTTTGCGTTCCTGGTCTTACCGAGTCTTCTGGCACCAGTAATTTGGACAACACTTATAGTAAGGTACAATCATTATTTTCCCTTACGTTATCTCAAGTACCACATACAAGTGATCTTAAGATTTCAGTTAGCTAGTTCACTCTTGCGAGCATTGACTAATTTTCTTGACTGCTGGTAGATTACTCTACTTGGGGCATTTCATTCCCAATGTGGCCATTTGTTCTATCAAACGTGGCTATTGATCATCGGCTTGTTAGGCTTTTACCCTTCCAACTACCATTAAACAAAATAAATCAATTCTTATAGCGATACTTTTTAATAATATTGTATATAGTTTTATATTGATATCCTATAATAGATATAAAATATCGTATCCTTTATCATAAATATGCTAATTTATGTTTAATTAATTCTAGCTGATAACTATTTTTATATAACTCATATCTAAATAATAAATTAATATTGTTTGATACTCCACTAGAAAAACGGATTGAGCAGTTTCACTATATGAAATAGTTTCATCTTAAACTATATACTTTGGAATTTTTGGTTGAAAATTAATTAAACTATCCCCTATTCGAGAGGTCTATAAGGTATCTTATTTATCATTACTCACCTTTACACCATGGTCTAACCACTAACAAGTTAATTTACTAATTATTAAAATGCTATTATATATATTTTATATAAAAACATAATTAACATTATTTTACCCTTATTAGTTTCGAGTTACCATTGATTCGCATGTCTTAAAACTACTGAAAAACGTTCAATCAGAGCCAAAATTAAACTCATACAGAATAATTCGATAAAAATTAATTTTATTTAAAGAATTTACATAACTATACCACTATTTATTCAATTTAAAAATGGATTTAGCTAATTCAATTCTAATTAACTTTGTCTTATTTTATTTGCTTTTTGCAATTTATCTAATCAAATATTATATTATACTCTTTTAATTAATAAATTAATAACAATTTACTGATTATTTTTAGTCCTTTTTTAAATAAAACTTTTATTATTTATCTTATTTATATTTTATATATTATATTTAATAGCTGATTAAGGCATATTTTCTTTAATTTTAAATTCTTAATATTTTATATTCTAATAGTACAAATTTAATGGTTGTTACTCACGTAAATTTTATAAAAACTCATTCAAATAAAAAACCTAAAAACTAAAAAAATACCAAAAATAACTAAAAAAATATTCGTAAAAATCGTAAACCGTCACCAACAAAAGCAAAATAAACAAAAGTTAAAATAATAAAACTCTAATTTACAGCTTATTGGATTTATACCAAATTTATAATAATTAAAATCTTTCATTGTTTCTATTCAATACAACCAATAACTAAACATTAAACTTTAATTAAAAAAGATTAGGTAAAATAAAATAAGGTGAAAACAAAAACTTCACAGTCAAATTATATTCCTTTCCTAAAAATTTTGAAAAAAAGAACTAAGAAACCATGAAGAAGAGATAAAAAACTAATTTAATAGTTTTATTTTAATGACTAAGACAGTCAAATTGTTTACTGTTTTTAAACCTTTTAATAGTATATTAACAGATAAAACAATGTAGTATGAGCATAAGATTATAAAGATTCAACCTAAATCAATTAGGTGGTGTAGTCTTATTAGTACTTGTAAAACTGTCAACAATCTACTAGATTTTAAGTTGCCTTGTTTAAATGTAACTATGTTTAAAGGGGCCGCTTTATATAAAGAAATACTTTTTGTTAAATTGTCTATATATAGAGGTTTAGTATCCACCCATATATTTTTATATTCATATACTTTTTGTTCTTTTTTGTTTTTATAAACATTCCAATCTATTGTAATATTCTCTTTTAGAATTGTTACAGAACCTTTACTATAATTAGTTTTAGTTGTTAATTTTTCACCTTGAACAGGTTTAGAATTAAAATACATATTTTCGAAATCAGAGATAGATAAACTATCCGCTTTTATTCCTTTGGCTTTGGTTATTTCTCCACCTTTAGAAGTTAGCAATATATAAGTTTTATTTGAAATAAAATAAGCTTTTTCTCCAACATATTATAACATTAGTTGTCCTAACTTATTTCCAACATAATTCCCTAATTTTTCTTCTAAAGTTTTAAGAGTTAAATTAGTTACAATAGAATCAGTATCGGAATAATAAATTAAACCCCCCACCTTTAATATTGCTAATTTAATTTTTTGCATATAAACTCTAGCATAAGATGTAACGAAAGCAGCTGTTACTAATGAAACATCTTGGAAAATTGTATTTGGATTTAACAGTTTATTTCTTTCATCTAATATAGCTTTAAATTAGTCTAAATTGTGACTTTCACAAATTGCTTTATTAACAACAGGATTATAAGTAATTAGGTAGTTTTCTTCATTAATTTCTTTAAATGTTTTAACTTCTTTTGTAGCTAAAATTCTATCCAATTCTTTTTTATTTACAGTAGCAGTTATTGGTTTAATAAAATTTAATCCAAATCTTCCAATTAAATTGTTTAATAAGCTTTTAACAACTTGTCTAGGACTACCCTTAAGAGTATTTTTCAGGGTTGACAATTCATTTACATATTCTGTAAAAGTGTTGATTAAATTGAAGACCTTTAATTACCGTAATTTTTTATCCTTTAGCTTTAGCTAATTCTAATTCAGGTGTAGGCCAAATACCTTCAAATTTTCCTTCAGGGAATATAAGACCTGATTTAGTTCTTACAGGTAATAAACCTAAATAATGAATATTAGTTTAAATATTGCTTTAAATACTCCAAATAAATTAACTAAGTTCTGAACCTTTATCAGTTGTACCTTTTTTTTATTTTCAATTAAGTCCTATTAATTTGGAATGCTGCTAAAGAATATAAAGAATTAATATCATCCTATTTTAATGCCATTTAATACAATAAGGATGAAAGCACTTCAGTTATACCTCCATAATATTAAAAATAATAATCAAATTGATTTAACTTATTAATAAAAGGAATTTTAGAATCATTCATATACTATTTTAAATATTTAGATAAAACCATTCTAGAAATAGTTAAACCTTCTGTTAAACATAAATTATGTTCAATAAATAAATAACTTTTATATTTTTCTAATATTTTTATAAAACCTAGTATATCATATATAAGAGAATATAAATATTCTTCCTTTAAATACCTTTAATTATTATAATATAATTATATATATTCAGATGTAGTAATTTTACTAAAATATTTATTATCTGAAGTATGACTAATATATTATATATTATTTTCATTCACAAAATTTTAAGGAAAATATCTTTTTAAATATTTAAGCTGAAAGTATTTAGTAAAAATATCTAAACTACTAGATATAAGATTATATGAATCTATAAATGTTAATTTAACTAGTTTATTAGCCAATTTACGACTTACAATCAACTTTGATTTTCTATTATTTTAATATGTAGTTTATAATAATCTTGTTTAGATTTTGAATTAAATTCATCTAAAAATTTACTAAAATACCTTATCAATTTATCCCTTATTTTAAGGAGAAATATTTGTTATAGTTAGATTCTAACCTTTAATTTATACAAGTTAAGATTAATAAATATTAATTTAATTAAGGAGCTAATTCAGTTAAATAATAACTATGTATTTTTACATTTTAAAGGGAATTTAAAGTTCCATAACCAATAGCATAAACTTTACATAACCCTTTTGAATAAACAAATGTTTCAACATCTAATACTCCTATATTAGGATTAGATAAATAACTAATAGCGAATCTAGTAGGTTTAATATAATCTAGTTTTACTTATCGACTTATTTCTATTAATTTATTAATTTCAATTGTAATTGAATAATTGTTAATTTTTCTAAGCTTGACTGTTGTTATTGTCTATTATATAGTCAAAGTCAATTGCTAAAAATAAATTATTTCCACTTTACAAAGCGAACACTAGTCTTACATATTAATTAATTATATATAAATAATAGTTAGTGATATTTATCAAAAAGTTTAAACCAAAAATAATAAATCCTTTATTGAACAATTTATGTTAAAAAAAATTAAGGTAGTTTTGCTTTTGCTGCTTAAACCTAATTTAAAATTTTTAAAAAAGTGTCATAATGACTTATAAATTCTTGGTTACTTAAAACTAAAGGTAAACTCCTATTTAAATTTGCATTTATGAATTGTTTTTTCAAAGTTGATTTTAATTTTCCTTCCAATCGGTTATATAACTAACTCTTTTTGTTTAGATTTAAATATTTTGCATAAATTTTACTTTTCAAGGCTGATTTTTAGATAGTTATTTATTTTAATCATGAATTTAATAAAGAAGAAGGTCTTAATAAACTATAAGCTATAGGACCTTATATCGTAATATCAATCTAAGATTTAAGAAATAGTATTATTGTATCACCCACATTTTCAATTTTATATTCATCCCTTCTATATTCCATTCTATATAATATCAGATTATAACTTTGAGTATAATATTATATATACAAAACCTTAGTGAAAGCAGATTAAGTAAATACCAGATAATTAAATTTATTAGTAAAATCAATATTACTTCGATGTCTAAGGATTTAACTAACAATCAGATTGGTCATAATAATATTAATCAACATTTAAATAACAAGATTAATAACAATATAAATATTAATATAAATAACAATTTTTCCAAGTTATATGTAATTATTAAATAAAATAAATAGATAATTATTAAAGTATCGCAAATAAACCCAATCAAACAATACCTAAAAAGGAGTATTCCCGTCCCCTGTAATCAATAGTCGTGAGG
>Ga0153996_1000210_pt1 | contig 27977 bp, 32 predicted proteins | sample TSNC080MetaG_FD_104728 | JGI IMG/M metagenome (GOLD analysis project Ga0153996, IMG submission 104728) | Attine ant fungus gardens microbial communities from North Carolina, USA - TSNC080 MetaG | ecosystem: Host-associated > Fungi > Mycelium > Unclassified | place: USA: North Carolina, Lumber...
GCGCGGCCCAGCCACAAGGAAAATCGTTTTAATTTCCAGCCATGCCGTCGTACTGCCGACAATGCCACCGATTAAACCGCTTGTAAAGCCCTCGATCAGCGTCATTTTTATGTGCTGCATCTTGCTAAGCCTGACAGATTTATAAATTGCGATGTACGTCAGCTTTCGTCAACTTTGATTTTCCCCGCATACTTGCGGATATCCTCTAACACGAGAGTGGCAACGGCGTGTTCCCGAATCATATTGGCTGAACTCCATAAACTTACATCAATAAAAATACTCCTTATTCTTTTACATCTTTTTCCCAATATAAAACACATATCCATAATACTGTTTATATTTTGAATATAACTCTACTTCGTGTCTATCATCTTCAATAAAAGTCTCTACCGTTTCATTTCCGATATGTTTTTCCAAAAGTGCTTTTCCTGCTGCTTCTCGTGGAATAAAATAATCCGTCCAACATTTTTCGGGCAAAGTAAATACAGCAACTGGAGTATATCCGGCTTTTTGCATGACCCCAACATTGTCCCCCATTGTATCTAATCCACTACCGGCATCACTCCAAAACTTTTCAATTTCAGCAGGGTGTTCATCAGTCAACCATGAGGGACAGGTTACGACGACATAACCATCTTTTTTAAGGAAACCATTCCAATAGGTCAATCCTTTTTCAAAACCAATAGCGTCAATCGCTCCTTCAGACCAAATAAGGTCAAATTCTTCTTTTTCAAAAGGAAGATTTAGCATATCGCCAACAATCCCGTTAACCCTTTCTTGAAGATTTAGTTTTTTAGCCTTATTATTTAAAAGATTTATAAATTCAGGAAATTGGTCTAAGCCTGTAATGTTTCCGTTAATATTTTGTGCAAGGGTTATTGTCTGCCCTCCAGTTCCACAGCCCAAATCCACTACCCGCGAATTTTCACTAAGGTTATCGAGAAAACTCAATGCTTTAATAGTCATTTCAGAGCTGCCGGGACCCTGCCTTTCCAAACATAAATGCGTTCCGCAAATTAAATCATTAAATGATAGTTTGTTTTCCATTGTAATTACTCCTTATTTTTTAAGTTTTTTGCAAATTTTGCAATTCCTTTGTTTTTTTGCTCTTTCACCGCAAGATAGCTTTCAGTATCTTCGGCATAAGCATTTTCCGCTTTTAGCTTTTGTTAGGAGCGTAGTCGTTCCGATGATAATTCACCGTTTTCAATGGCTGAAAGTATCGCACCTCCCGGCTCGGAGGTGTGACTACAATCTTTGAAACCGCCAATAACTTTTCGGCTATATCTTTGCATAAATCAGCTTTCGTTAATACCACTACGGGTACAGCCCCACTATCCCAACAAACAGACAAATACCGTTCTAAACGACGTGCATTAAAATCATTAGTGAGGGACATACAGATGAATACATTGTCTATATTTGCGGCTACTACCTGCTCCTTGTGATCAGTTCCGGCGGCTTTACGAATGAACGCACTTTTTCTTGATAAGATATGATGAATAATTGCGTGGCTATTGCTTTTCGTGCAATCCATCATTACAAAATCACCAACAGCAGGAAAATCCGAATGCAACCATATTAACTTTATTCATTTTTTCGCCTCGTTTTCGATTACTCCGTAGAATTTAGCTTTATAAACCGCTCAATATGTGCTGTTAAGAGGTTAGCAGCTTGCTCTATGTCAGATGACTCATCTACTATTGTCATATTGAGCAGGAAATGATACGGAGCAAAGAATTCTAATGCAAGCAGTTTCGGGTCACTTTTTTTCAAAACACCTTGTTCTATCATTTCACGAAATAAATCTTCAATATAGCCGACTTGTCCAACACATAGTTTATACATATCGCCCATCTCCGTACTTCTATACTGTTCTAATGTCAGCATTTTGCGAAAATTACGAGCCAATTCAGCCTCAAGCCAAGTGCGGAATGTTGCCTCAATATAATTTTTGAGTTGTTCCATAGAAGTATTTTTGAATGCTAACGGTGTTTTTCCAAATATATCTTCTGGTACTCCGTATTTTTTTGCTTGTACAACATCCTCTTGACACACACGCTCAAAAATACTATCAAATATATCCCGCTTATTTTTATAGTGCTTGTATAAAGCCCCCTTTGTCATTCCGAGTTCTCCGGCGATAGCACTAACCGAAACAGCTTCATACCCATCCTGTGCAAATAAACGGAGTGCGGCGAATAATATTTTTTCCTTTGTTTCAGCCATATATTCCTCCTCATGATAAACTATCGTTCACTTTTAATATTATAGTGAACGATGGTTTACTTGTCAAGAGATTTATGAAATATTTTTAATACATCGACATGGTCGGAAAAATTATCGCCATCCCAATCAAAGAAATAATATCTGCCTATTTAAAGTCGCTACAAAGAGTTGCTGCTTTGCAGAACGAAGATTGTCAAGGGGTGAAATGATATATGAAAAAATATTTTCAATATGACATACAGTTGTCCAGTTATATATGTAATAGGAGTCAGTCACCAAATGGTGCTACTGACTCCTATTCATGTTTTCACGAGTTTTATAACGCGGCTTTCAGCTTTTCAATCCCTTTTTCTTATACGCCAGCACGAACAATATTGTTAAGAGTGCAATATTCACCCCAATAACCATTATCGCCTTTGTAAAATTCGCAGAAAAATCATTCACGATTACATTTAGCTGTTGTGTGTAAAGGAAGCTCGCCGCTTTTTCCACCGTTTTATTAAAATTGGTAATCATGGGGGTAAATCCGAGGATCACCGCTATAGGCATACTAATCGCAGTTGCCGCCTGTTGGTTTTTCGACAGCATTCCGATTGCTGCGCCGAGCAATATGGAAGCGGCTACGCTCGCTGTCATGACAGTCATAAACTTCGCAAACTCATTCCCCGTAAATGTGCCGATTAACCCGAACACAATCGATACAATCATACCTACCAGCAGGATAAACCCGCCCGTCCCGAGCAAATATTCGTGGGGCTTAACGCCCGCCATTACGAGGAAGCGAAGGCTGCCCCGCTCTATGTCCTCCGCTATAACGTCCGCTGCTGAAGTAACGAGTGCCATTCCCGCAAATATTGCCGCCATCATGGTAACAAACATATTGTTTGGTATGGCCTCGTTAGATTTTGCAATCAATTCCGTCATAATCAAAGCCACGGCAGGGAAGATAATAAACTGAACCAGTACCATCGGGTTTTTGAACATATCCTTTGCCTGTTTTATAAAAATCGCTTTTGCGCTCCTCATTCTAATTCCACCCCCGTGAGTTTGATAAATACTGATTCTAAGTCCGGCACTGTTTTTACAGCATTATGCCGCTCACATATTTCCGCCGGAACACCCTGCTCGACAATTCTCCCTTTATGCAGCAAAGCCACGTTGCCGCAAAGCTTTACGGCTTCTTCCATGTTGTGCGTGGTCAGAAATATGGTCGCGCCGTTTTCACAAAGATTCTGTATCAGCTTATGAATACCCCGTGCCGTAGCTGGATCAAGGCCGCTTGTTGGTTCGTCAAGGAATAGTATTTTCGGTTGGTGCAGGATTGCTCTTGCCAAAGCCAAACGCTGTCTCATTCCTCTGGATAATTTGCTGACGGCTTTTTTTGCCGCATCCTCAAGGCCGACGCTTTTTAACGCCTCCAGTGATTTCTTATGGGAAATTCCGTAAATATCAGCAAAGACATTCAGGTTTTCAAGGCAGTTCAACCGGACATACAGCCCGTCCTCGTCAAGCATAAGTCCTGTTTCAAATAATGTCGCGTCAATTTTATAGCTGCCGCCATCTGCGTCAAGCTGGCTTGTGAGGATGTTGATGATTGTTGTCTTGCCCGCGCCAGACGGTCCGAGCATCCCGAAGATTTCCCGTTCCCGCGCCTCGAATGTTACGTCGCTCAATACGGTCTGCGTACCGAACCGCTTGACGATATGGTTCATTTGAATCATTGTTCTGCCCCCCCTAACGGATCATAGCCAAGGTTTGTAAAATAGGTTTCCAATGCTTTATGCATATAAGCCTCTGTAACTGCCCATCTTTCTTTCCAGCCCTCGGCCAAGCTGTCCTTGTTTTCGGTAAATTTCATAAGGCCGGGCAACAGGCTCGTGTCACCGCCCGTAAACTCCATGACCATATCCCACCATGCTTTGGCGATTGACTGGCCTTGTTCGCTTTCGGGCGGTATCCCGTTTTTTATAAGCTCCGCTACTTCATCGAATAACCGGTTCATTGTACTCAGTATCGCTGTAGCGCTTTCTTTATCAAAACGAGTGTGAAGGTGGTCAAGTGTCTTATCATCAAAATGCTTAATCAGTCCATAAAACTCATTTTTCATTTGCAGGTTTATGACAATATCGGCATATCTCCCCCAATCCACCGTATGCATTTGCAGTGTCTCTGTCCTCAATTTTTCGACTGCCTGTAAAACGTCCGATAAGGAAGCTATCTTCTCCCGGATCACCGCTGCCTGTTCGGACAACACCCCGGCGACCTCCGCTGGGGTTTCGAGAGACACAAGCCGGTTTTTGATGTCATCAAGCGAGAACCCCAAATATTTCATTGATTGAATCTGGTGGAGCCTGATAATATCCTTGTCGGTGTAAAGCCTTCGTCCACCCTCGCTTCCGGCTGACGGCGAAAGCACACCTTCTTTATCGTAATATTGTAAAGTACGAACGGTGGTGTTCATCTTTTTTGCAAGTCCGCCTACCGTCATATACCCTTTCGGAATTGCTCTGTGTTTTGCCATGCTCATTACCTCCTGCTCATATTATAACTCATTACGCTACGTTATAAGCGAGACTTTTTAAAATTTTTTTTAGCACTCCATGCTGCGACCGTTTTTGTATTCAAAAGATTTATATAAGGAACGGTCACCGATAACTACCTCAACCATATTATTCCCTACAATTAAGCGAAAAGTCAATGAGATGTAGGATAATGTTTATTTGCAAGAGTGACTTTTGGACTAATTTTTAGTGCCTGCAGCAGCGCAAAAAAGCACCCACAGAAATTATTGATGGGTGCTTTGCGGCTACATAACCACATCATGTGTATCCGCCATCCATTTGGATAATCTACCGGAAAGGTCATTATACACTTTACGATAGGCGCTATCCTCCAGCAGATTCTCCCGCTCCATCGGATCAAGATACAGATCAAATAGCATTTCGCGGGCGACTGGGCGCTGCATCAGACCACTGTCCACGAGGAAACGTTTGCTTTGCCCGTCATCAATGTTTTCAGGAACAACCCCCGAATAATGATCATAGCGGCGGATCAGCTTATATCTATCGGTGCGGATGCAGCGCATCGGTTCATAAGAGACATGATAAGTCACTTCAGAGAAAATCTGTTCATTCACTTTATCCGTCTCGCCATGCAGGAAGCCTACCAGAGATAATCCCTGCAGCCAGTCAGGTTTCTTAAGCCCGCATAAGGAGCAGAGCGTTGGAAAGATGTCAATATGGGAGGTCAGGACATCGGTGGCAGTACCTGCCATAGGATTGCCGGGGTACTTTAGCATCAGCGCAACACCAATTCCGGAGTCATACAGACTGCACTTCATATGTGGGAAAGCGATACCGTGATCGGTAGTGAAGATGATAATTGTATTCTTATCAAGCTTAGATTCCTTGATGGCATCCAGCACGATACCGATGCAACGGTCAGCAATGGCGGCACTGCGGATGTAACCAGCCATGTCCTCGCGATTTGCCTGACAATCATAAATTGTGGAGGGAGGCATGACGTATTCTTGGGGAACATCCCCATTATCGGCAGGAAACTCCCTGTGAGTAGAGAAAAAGCCAACCGACAGGAAAAAGCGAGAATCTTTTTCCTGCTGGCTTTTAAGGTATTTTGCTGCTAACCTGGCGGCATTAATATCAGTTTTACTGACATCGGGAATGAACATATCCGTTCCCCATGTGTCCTGCAAAATCCGGCTGTAGCCAATATCATTGGAATCAGCAGCCTCGTGCTGGATGCCGCTTAAAACAGTTTCATATCCCTGTGTCCGAAGATAGCGGGCGAGGTGCATGTTATAGTCATTAAGGGCGAAGCCTCCTAAATGAGTGAGTCCTTTCATACCATTCACATGTGGCCATGTTCCAGTCAAGAGAGCAGTTCGGCTGGGGGAGCAGGTCGGCCCGGCACAATAGCAGTGCCGGAACAAGGTGGACTCTTTGGCAAGTTCCATGAGGTTTGGCGTCGGGACAGCGTGACCGTAGGGTTCTAGATACCGACCGCTGTCGTGGGTGTGTATATAGACGATATTCATAAGACAACCCTGACCTCGGTGGAAGCTGGAACAATCACCCAGCCTTTGGCATCCTTCTCATATTCAGCCCCCTTAACTTCCTCGATCCTGTCAATTCCATGCAAAACAACGCTCATATGATTCGGCAATCTTGAAAACTTCATGTGAAGCACGCCATCATGATGGATAGCGGATGCGCTAAAATCAATATTCCCGTCAATATCAGGAACCTCACAGATCGCTTCATGACCGTCTTCTAATTGATAGAGATGCAGGGTGACGCCCTCACTATAATGATAATCGGGTCTTGTTTCGTTGGCGCCTACTGCAAGCAGCGTATTTGGCCTGACATATAAAGGAAGCGAATAATAGTCGTAGCTTCCATGATGCCAGCAGCCACCCTCTTTGATTTCGCCGGTCAAGAGATCGGTCCATTTTCCCGACGGCAGATAATAATCGACCTCGCTATTTTCATTAAATATTGGAGCGACGAGTAAGCGCTCACCAAGCATATATTGCATATCCAGATAATTGGTCGCCATATCCTCGGGAAATTCAAGGACCATGGGGCGCATAACTGGAATCCCGCTATCTCTGGAAATCATCGCCATTCTATAAATATAAGGCATTAAATGACATTTTAAATGGGTAAAGAATTTAACGACTCCATTTGACTCTTCATCAAATAACCAGGGAACCCGGTAGCTTGTGGAGCCGTGTAATCTGCTGTGCGTCGATAATAATCCGAAGGCCGCCCAGCGCTTGTACAAATCAGGTGTTGCGGTCTGCTCAAAGCCTGAGATATCATGACTCCAGAAAGAGAAGCCAGACATGGCAAAGGATAATCCGCCTCTAAGGGTTTCTGCCATAGAGGGATAGCTTGCGGAACTATCTCCGCCCCAATGGACCGGAAATTGCTGGGAACCGGCAGTTGCGCTTCGGGCGAATACAACCGCTTCTTTATCGCCCTTTTCTTTTTTCAATAAGCTAAACACACATTTGTTATATAAATAAGTATAATAATTATGCATGGAGCTTGGATCTGAACCATCGTAATACGTGACATCAATGGGGATTCGCTCGCCAAAGTCGGTTTTGAAGCAGTCGACGCCTAAATCCAATAGCGTTTTCAGCTTATCCGTATACCACTTACAGGCATCAGGATTTGTAAAATCAACCAAACCCATGCCGGCCTGCCATGAGTCAACCTGCTTGACCCCTTTGCCATCTTTTCGTTTTAGCAGATAACCCTCACGTGCCCCTTCATTAAAAAATTCACTTCCCTGAGCAATATAGGGATTAATCCAAAGCGAAATTTTAAGCCCCTTGTCGTGATATCTTTTAAGCATGCCCTTAACATCTGGAAATACGCGCACATCCCATTCAAAATCGCACCAATGGAACTCCTGCATCCAAAAGCAGTCAAAATGAAAAACGCTAAGGGGGATATCTCGGTCAAGCATTCCCTGAATAAAGGAGCTTGTGGTCTCCTCATCATAATTTGTCGTAAACGATGTCGATAGCCACAGACCAAAGGACCAGGCAGGAGGAAGTGCCGGCCGGCCTGTCAATCCGGTATAGGTACTGAGAATATCTTTGGGTGAGTGTCCATATACAAAATGATATCTAAGCTCTTCTCCGGGAACTGAAAATCCGACGTATTCAACCTTTTCACTGGCAACCTCAAATGATACATTGTCCGTATGATCGACAAAAATGCCATAGCCTTTATTGGTCATATAAAATGGAACGCATTTGTAAGCAATCTGAGAAGAAGTTCCGCCATCTTCATTCCATGTTTCGACCACTTGGCCATTTTTAACAAAGGCAGTAAACCGCTCCCCAAGTCCATAGACGCATTCTCCGGGCGCCAGAGATAATTCGGTCACCATATAGGGGGTGTAATTAGCGAGCATATAATTATCAGCCGGAAGCATGCTTGCCTTTTGCCTCTGGTACTGCATATAGCCAAGGTTACGGAAGCCGCAAGAAGTAATCACCCTGCCGCCGGCTTCAAATTGATATCCCCACTCCCTTCGATTGATGCGGATGGTTATGGCTCCGGCCTGCATCACGGCCTCATTTTCATCAATGTGGACAGTGGTTTTTCTGGGGTTTTGCACCTTTTCAAAAAGGGCTTCTTTGGTTTCATAAGCCTTATAGTGATAACTTTGTACATCAATTATATTTTCTGCTGAAGAAGTAAATTCAATCGTAAGAGTAGGGAGATTTAACGTATCCTCCCTTGAATTAATCACCTTGCAGGGGGCAATAACCCTCATGCCCCCTGGGATTTCCTGAATGTCATAAGCCTGGGAAGCGTAAAATGCATTGGCATCCTCACTTCTTAGCCAGTAACCTTCTGTAAATTTCAATTTTGTGCTCCTTCCAACTCTACCCATTTAACTTCAATCTCTGCGCAAGCGGCATCCTTATCTAATGTGCCGGCAATATAAGCCTGCATGACTTCACCAAATGCCTGATGGAAACTATCGGTAGAATAAACAATCGCCAAAGTTCCGGAACCATTTTCCTCGACCAGGGCATCGCCTTGTTTCACGACTTCCAAATCTGGTGCTTCAACACCAACGATGGGCGGGATCACGCCGGCTACATTGGCAAACCATTGCTTCCCATAATCGGAGGTATACCACCAGTTACAGAATTCAAGAACTTCATCAAGCACTGCTGAATCCTTATAAATGCGAAGTGCCTGATCGGAACCGCCGATGACCTGTAAGTTGGTGGGATCATCATTAACCGGATATCCGTTAAAGCCTATTTGGATTTCAGGATTGATTTCTAAAATACTCGTTTCTACCCATGCGCCCTGTCCGCAAATCATCGCCGTATTACCCGAAGCAAGTGCCGCAACCTCGGTGCTTAAATCCGATTCCAGTGGTTTGGAGTCTCCATATTTAACGGCTAAGTTGATAAAATTAAAGAAATCATCATACAGCTCGGGATAATCCGCAATGTGTGCCTCGCCACTGGCAAATGCTTTAATCAGGCCATCGACATCCTCAGGCTGGGCAGCATTGACATAATGCTGGAAAACATGCTTAAATACCCACCATTCTGCAAATCCTGTGGAAAAGGGCGTGTATCCTGCCGCTTGGATTGCCTCACAGGCTGCTTCTAGCTCCTGAAAGGTGCTGGGGAATTCTATGATGCCAACTTCATCAAAAATAGCTTTGTTATAAACAACACCAAAATAGTTGCCCTTGATGCTTAGTCCGTGAAGCTCGTCCCCAGACATCATGACTTCCTTTACCGGATCGCTCATAACCTCAGCGAGCGGCTGATCTGCTAAATCCTGTGAATAATCCAAATAAACTTCAATCTCTTTTCCAGATGTGGAAGCAAAGATATCGGGGCATTCACCGGAATTTAACTTTGCTTTTAACAAAGTCGGATAGTCATTTTGAGTCGTTTCATAGTTAATCGTTACATTGGGCTTCTCTTCCTTATATGCGGTAATCAATTCCTCGATAGCGTCGGCATATTCAGGCATCGAAATAAATATATTGATTTCAACCGGCTCATCAGAAGCTGCCGCAGCAGTCGTATCCGTTGCCCCTGCCGTACCTGCTGTCCCTGCGGTGTCACTGGTATTGTCATCGCTTCCGCTCCCGCCGCAGCCGGCTAACATTGTTAGGGCAATTGCGGCACATAATAGCACACTTAATAATTTTTTCTTCATAAATCTCATCTCTCCTTTTTAAATAAATAATCAACAGGTTCATTTTTATATCAAGCAGACAAAGCTTTTGCACTAACCTTTAACTGCTCCCGCCACAACTCCGTCGACAATATACCTTTGTAATAAAATGAAAAATATAATAGACGGTAACACGGCTAAAACCATTGCTGTCATGGCGTAATGCCATTGAGTGTTAAACTGCCCCACAAACGCATAAGCGGATAATACGAGTGTTTTTGTGGCTGGTGAGCTGTTAACCATTAGCAATGGCAAAAGGAAATCATTCCATATCCACATGACATCCAGGACAACGATGGTCGCCGTCACTGACTTGAGCAGTGGGAATATCACTGATCTAAAAGTCCGGAAGGTGGAGGCGCCGTCAATCACGGCACTTTCATCAAGCTCCTTCGGTATTGTCTGCATGAAATTACAATAAATAAAGGTTGCCATGGGGATTCCAAACCCCCAATATTGAATCCCCAGTCCCCATGTGCTTCCTGACAGGTTAATGACATTCATTACCTTTAATAAGGTGATCATGATCGTCTGGAAGGGAATTAACATAGGGGTCGTAATAATCAAATGTGCAATTCTTGTATATCTCGTTCTGCGGCGGTCTAAAATATAAGCGGTAATCGCCGAGAATGCGACAATACCAAGGATTCCGATAATTGTGATGACCAGATTGTTGGTAAATAATCGCGGGTAATTCATTTTATCGATAACATCCTTATAATTCTGCCACTCTATTTTGGTCGGCAAAGCAATGACATCTGCGACAACTTCTCCAAAGGGCTTCACTGAATTGATAAACATCAAAAAAATCGGATAAATGAAGGCGATGGCGAGAATGATCATTAAAATCTCTAAAATAATCTTGCTCAATTTCTGCTTTTGCTTTCTCGTCATTATACATCCACCTCCCGGCTGCGTGATATTTTTAAAACAAGCCTTGTCAATACTAGGATAACGATGAAGAATACCAGTGATTTAGCTGATCCTAAGCCATAGTTATTATTTTGGAAGGCTTCGCGGTAGATATCTAAGGTCACACTATAAGTAGAGCCACCGGGCCCGCCCTTGGTCAAGGCCAGAATAATATCAAATACCTTTAGCGAATTGGTCAATGACATGAAGACGCAGGTTGTAATGGAGGGCATCAATAAAGGTAATGTTATTTTAAAAAACTTGGCTCTTCCATTGGCTCCGTCGACGATGGCGGCCTCTAAAACATCCCCTGGGATTGCCTGTAAGCCGGCGATGTATAAAACCATATAAAAACCTACCGATTGCCATACCCCGACAAATACGACCGAATAAAATGCCAGATTCGGATCGCCAAGCCAGCTTAAATTCAAGAAACTCAATCCTGACATCTCATATAATTTTTCAAATCCTTGGGAAAAAATAAACTTCCATATAAAGCCAACAATTGTCATGCTCATGATGTATGGAACAAAAAAGACGCCTCTCAATAAATTGGCTGCCCGCAATTTCTTAACGAGGACAACGGCAAGAGCCAGTGCAAATATGTTTGCCAGAATCATAAATAAAATGGTATACTTCCCTGTAAATATGAGGGCGCTTAAAAAGCTGCTGTTCCCTTGGAACAAGGCTTTGAAGTTATCAAAGCCAATAAACGCCGGCTGCTTGGCAATGCCATTCCATTCGGTGAACGAATAATATCCGCTCATTACAAAAGGAATATAGATCATGATTGCCACAAGTATAATTGCCGGCAAAGTAAATATGACCGTTTCAACTGCTTGTTTCTTTTTATTCAATTCTCCACCTGCTTCCTAATTGTCAAACCTTCTTTACAAGCCTTATTTTATCATTATAATATGTATCTTTTGCGTAGTGAATGTATTATCATGAACGGATTGTGGTAAAAAAATGTACAATATAATTGGTGATTTCTAATGGTTTTTGTGATATTATGATACCAGGGTCAAAAGGTCGTGATAATTCGTAGGCATTATATAAACAAAGGTGGTCCTGGTTATGAAAGAGAATAAGATTCTGTCTAAGAAATTGAGCCGAATACCTCTAAAAACACAATTGGCGGCGCTGGTGGCCATTACTTTTTCTGTCATTATAACGATTATCACAGTCTATAATTATCAGAGCAATACCAAGACAATTATGAAGCAACATACCGACATTACAACGACGCTGTTGAAATCTGAAACTCAGAATCTGGACAATTACTTTTCGGAAATTGACCGGTACTCTTTGCTGTTAAGGCACGATGGAAGCTTTATGCAGATAATCGCTACCCAGCAGCCGTTGACCTATACGGAGAAGACAAAGGTGCAGAATTTACTACGTAATAATTTTGATTCTAGAAACGATTTGCTCTCTTATAGCATCTACTTAGTTAACAAGCAGGAGAATTATAAAATAGATGCTAAGCAGCATAAAGTGCAATCCTTTTACATTGATTCGGTGAAAGAGCTTCCGGAGTATGATTTTTTTACCCAGGGCAAATATTATAAATCGCTGCAGCCCTCGGATGCTTCGGATACTTTTATGAATTACTACAGAACCATCATCAAAATTGAAGATCAGGAGCCGCTGGCCGTTGTTAAATTGGCCATTGACACATCCTATATTGAGATATTAGCTGAAAATCATCAAAATATCAATGAACTATTTTGTATTGTAGATAGCCAGGGACGCCTGTTTTATACAAACAACACAGATTATGTCAACACTGCGTCGATAAAGGATTTTTTAGCCTCCATGGATGAGACGAGTGAAAATAGTTTTACTGTGGATATTAACGGTGAAAGTTATCTTGCTGTCTATAGTGACAGCAGCACTCACGATTATAAAATTATCAACTTAAGGCCGATTGCAGAAATTGACAAGCAGTTAATGAGCACCCGCAATATCAGCTTAATGCTTGGAGGGCTCTCGATTATCATCGCCGCCGTGCTTGCTTTTGTTTTTATTCGTCTGGTCACAAAACCTTTATCGGACTTAGACCACCGACTTAGACGGGTTGGTCTTGGAAATTTTACGACGACAACGGATATCGGAGGCAGTCTGGAAATTGCAAATTTGGCAGAAACCTTCAATTCGATGATTCATCAAATCGATGACTTAATTAAAAAGACCTACATCCAAGAATTAAACACTAAGACAGCCCGGCTGATTGCCTTAGAAGCCCAGCTTAATCCGCATTTCCTTTATAATACTTTACAGGCAATTTCGGCCGAAGCCGTGACAAATGAGCAATTCCAGATTAATGAGATGATTACGGCGCTTGCCTCAATGCTGAGATATTCCATTAAAGGTGAGGATTTTGTGGCATTAGAGGTTGAACTAAAGCATGTGAAGGATTATTTGCTATTACAAAAAGCGCGGTTTGGAGAACGGCTTACCTATGAAATCCGGTTTCCTGATCAAGCAAAAGCTTTACGGATCCCTAAGATTAGTATGCAGACGTTGGTTGAGAATTCGATTATTCACGGAATGAAAGATCATATCATGAGCATCCATATTGATATCTCAGGTTATTTGGAGGAGGATTATTTAATCATAGCTGTCACTGATAACGGTGCAGGGATTCCCAAAGAACGGATGGAAGAGCTGAATCATAATTTTTCACATAGCGAGTTGAACCAAAATAAGCAAACGGGCATCGGATTGATGAATTTAGACAGCCGTTTGAAGATATTATTTGATAATCAAGCAGCATTGTTTTTGACAAGCATTCCCGGTCACAAGACCACTGTTACACTAAAGATTCCACAAAGAAGGCAGGAGGTTTGAATGTACAAGGTACTTATTATTGATGATGAAAAACCGGTCGGAACGGCAATAACCGCTTTGGGGAAATGGGATACATTTGGCATTAAGAAGCCGCCGGCGACAGCCCTGAATGGCGAGGAGGGGATGTCGGCCATGCGCGAGCTTAGGCCTGATATTGTATTCGTTGATATGCAGATGCCGATCATGAATGGCGCCCAGTTCTTAAAGCTTGCTTCGCAGGAATTCCCTGATGTCAAGTACATCGTGGTCAGCGGCCATGATGATTTCAATTATGCACAGGCAGCGATCAAAAACGGGGCGTTAGATTATTTGCTAAAGCCTATAGTGGCGGAAGAATTAAATGAGGCTTTGGAAAAGGCGGTTATACTCTTGAACCTTGAGCGCAATATTACGACGGTTGAAGCGGCGAAGACAGCTGATGATATTTCTCCTGACGAGGTGATTGACATTATCAAAGGTGACATTGAAAAAAATTACTGCAAAGAAATTAAAATCTCTATGTTTAGCAAAAAGTACTATTTTTCTAAAGAGTACTTATCAAAGCTTTTTAAGAAGAAATATGGTTTTGGGATATACGAGTATGCATTACATCTTCGGATGAAGCGCGCTAAGGAGCTGCTCATGGGAGATGCTTTGCAAATTCAGGAGATATCTGATCGCTTAGGCTACAGTAATAATAATTATTTTAGTAAAGCATTTAAGAATTATTATGGCCTTTCCCCAAGTGAATTCAGAGATAAGCAAAAGCGCTAAAAGTGAGGCTGCCGCATCATTACGAATGTGGCAGTCCGGATATTACTGCATAGAGGAGCTTGTTAAAATACTTTTTACTTGCTGGATTTCTTCCTGGGAAGCCTTCTGGGCCGGTACATAATACTGTTTTTCCCTGGTTATTTTGTATATTTCTTCTTGAGAAGTTTCGCATTGATTGCGAATCTGTTTTAAAGTCTGCTTTTCCTCTTGATTATAAGAACTGCATTAACTGTTGCTTTGTCTGCATTGCTGATTGCGGCAACAACCTCCGGATATGGTGTTTTTCTGCTGCCCTGGATCCTTAATGGGCTGGCGACAGACGGGGGATTTTTAAATTATCTGATTTTTGTCTTAAGCATCATTGCTGTAATCCTTCTGATGACAGGGTTATTCTCACGTCTCATGGCCCAATTTGGGCGATCGTCGAATGTGCTATTCCCCCGTCAACTTTTTTCGTACAATATATGAAATTATCATAATTGCTAAGCATATAAAGCCCACAACCCAAACCTGATGATAGCTGCATGAAATATTTAACTTATTAAGAAGTTTCTCGGCTCCTGCGGGACCCAATAATTGTTCTATTATACCAAACGCTCCGAAAATCAATACGCATACAAATGATACTATGTTGATAACAATTAAAAATATTTTTAAGAATTTCATTACTTTAATGTATACCCCCTTTGCCTTGCTCTTTCGTTATCGAAAACCGAAGCCAAACACTTGTTTGCGATTTGCCTTCCAAAATAACAACAGATGACCTGCTATTGTATTCGATTTTCATTTTGTCTATTTTTACTCCTTTGTTTTAAATTCACCAAACAGAGAGGCAAAACTCCTAATTCCTGAACCAAGACCTGACAGCAACGAACCTCCTTGAAATAATGAAACTGGAACATCCCTTACGGGTAACATCCATCTCATTGAACTTGCAAATGCTCTAAACCCGCCCACTCCTATATCACCAGAAAACCTTGCTGTTTTTCCGTTATGATCCACATCCACTGATTCTTTATTGGGATAGAATATCTTCATTTGTCATCCCCCTTGAAACTACATGCTTTTTCATGACCAAGTAAAAAAGATAATCGTATGCTATGAGTTCACGATAAAACATGCCGAGTGTTATTTTTAAGTCATCTTTGATTCGGGAATTTTGAATTTTCTAATTTTTTTAATTAACTCTTGTGGGTAATGTACCATTAAACCGCCAAATCAACAATTAACATCAGAGGCTTTTTTGAAATAGCAATATACATATTCATAAAGATAGCACTCTGTATAGAACACACATCCTAAGGTAGCACTGCCACGCTCACCAACGTCATACACTTTCCACATATTTTTTTTAATACATATAATCCACCGTGTGGAAATTTTTCAGGTGCATCCAGGTTTCTGCAAAACAAGTTGCAATCCAAGTAAGAACCTTTCAAGTTCCGCACATTCTCTTCTAATTCCAAGAAAGTCACAACAATCCACCAAGATGACACTTTTTACTGTTTTCTAAGCAGCATTTCATTTCCTGCTAAAGTTTCTGAAGTTTCTCATCCACCCCAATGGATTAACCCATTAGCGTAATTTGCGGATAGTCTATGATTTTTAATTTTCCATCCGTAAGCATTTGATTAAGATTTCATTAATTGTGGGTGTATCTTGATCCTTTGTCAAGTTATGCGACCGCTCAATTTCCCATCCCAAACTTGACATGCAATCAAATAACTGCAGGACTTTCTGTTTATAGTTTTTGTTACATTCGAACCAAAAGTCTGCACCTTGGTCTAAACTGGAAAAACGAGCAAATAGTAATCCCTCTTTTATTAGCTGCACTGACTTTATACTGCTTGAAGTGGCTAAGAAATCAGTCCAGTTAATTCTTTTATCAAAGTAATATATCGTTGCTTCGCAAGCATTATCAAAACAATTGATTTTTACTTTTGCTTCTTTAAGATGAAAAAAAGTATTAAACGGATCAAGCAAAATCCCTGCTTTTGACATTATTACATTATCATCAATTATCTCATACACATCGGGTAAACGATAGGCGTGAAAGAATATCTCTTTTCCCTTCGAGACATCAAGAAGAAAATTATTGAACAATATGGTGGCATCTTTACTTTCATCAATACCTGAACACCAAAAAATGATTGATTCAGCTTTAATATCATATTTCAATACATCTTTGTTGTATTTTAGTTTCATTTAAACCACCATCCAATCTTTTCTTTTATGTAATTTGAGACGTTGATAGCTATAGCAGAAGCTAGTATTGGTGATAAAAGAATACCACCTCCGTTATGAGATGCTATTTACTCTGATTTAAGATTTCATAAATTGTGGTGTCTTTGTTCTTCTATAAATCATTGAATCCAACGTAAATATTTTCTTCATACATCCAACACAAATTGCACTAAACTGCTGGCGCAGTGGTTTTAAAGCCGGTAGTTTTGTGCTGTTTTTTTCATTTTCTCTATTGTAACACTTCTAATTCTCTTGGTAAACCTTTAAAATTAAGACTTAATCTATTTTAAAGGAGGTCATACATTATGACAAATGAAGAAATCTTATGTAAGTTACAACAAGATATTCGCTTACGTGGACTATCTTCGGCTACCGAGGAAGAATATCTGATGGCTGCCAACACTTTTATTAAGTTCTATGATAATCAGCCCATCTTACAATTTGATTTACTAAATGAAATACAATAAAACTTCCCGTTTACAGCAGGATGGTAAATATTAAATCCCCATAGTCTATTGCAAACGGACGCAGTTTCGTGCATTGAAATTAACCAAAGTGAAGGCAGATATCCAACCTTGAGATATCTGCCTTTTTGGCACATGACTTCGTTTAATTTTCTATTCATTTGTTCCATAAGGAGCATCGACTATTTCTAACATAATAGGAGCTAACTTATGAATTGTCGTTGCGCCAACCACAACAAAATTTTTGCTGTTATTTACATATTCATCACTGTCATCACAAGAATAAATTGTCCAACCATTTAATTGCGGTATTGAACTTTCTTCTCTGTAATAATATCTTATTGGTCGTCCTTTGTTACCCTCCATTGAAATCAAAAATCCGCCATAAGCACTATCATTAATTCGCATAATTTAGCTCCTTCCAATTATTCGAGAGGCTGCTTACCCATGGAAATCCCTTTGTAATCTCCAAAAGTGTTTTTTCAAAGGCATGACTTCTGTTTGTAGAAAATCCTTCAATTCTGAAGTTGTTTGGATATGATTGAAATGCTTTTAATTGATATAATGAAATTTTCCCATTTTTGTAGCCATCAAATAGTCTGCTATAATTTTTCCCAGCTTTATGCTCAAAATCCACTTTTCCTGTGCGAGGTTGCCCTGGTTTCCAATCAAGGATTTCAAATGCAAACATGCACACACACCATTCATCCAGCTTCATTCTGCTGGCTTTCTTATCGGCAATTCTTTTCTGCCAAAGGGAAATGTTATCTATTTTCATTCAGCGCCTCCTAAAATTAATCTTTTAAGAAGTATAGCAATAATAGTGGTTTTTTGGAATAACGCTGTCTTTTGAATCACTAACTTTGAACACCTCCAAAAATTATTATTCATTGAGATTAATTTAATATTTTATCCACTTCTATCAACAGGCTCATATCAGATAAATTATCCAAATCATACCCGCATTCTCTTAAATTTACAATAAGTATCTTAATAATTTTTCCCCATTCAATTAGAAAACGATCTTTCTCAATCCTTAATACATTGTGGCATTTTAAATAATCTGATGCTCCAAATTCATCCCGCCAATGAGCCTCTATCTCTAAGGAATCTCCAATCCAGTTGAAATGCCATTCCCCGGCAAACGTATTCGAAGACCAAACATTCTCCCATCTCTCAGCATTTTTATTCTGAACAGTAAAAATCATATCTATTACTTCATCAATTATTGTGCCAATGTCATACCGATATGACAGGGATATATTTTCATCTCCCCAAGATAATATAGCGTCTTCAGTATCCATAGGGAAAATGGTATATATCGCTTCGGATATTTTAGTATCCTCGTTATCGAAAGTAGCAGTATTCTTTGGGTTGCAGGCATTGATTTTGAAATTAACAATCGGTTCCATTATTTTTTTGCCTCCTTATAAAGTATATTTGGAATTTGCTATGGCATTGGGTATCCGTGCCATGTTGTCCCTTTGTTCCATATCCAAAACTTAGTTGCGTTTACTGTTGATCCATCAGGCATATAAACAATAGAGGTTGAACCTTTCGATAGATTAAAAGTACCACTTTCACCACTCTTTAGAGTGGATTACCTGTTGCTTTCGCTCTTGTAGTTTGACAAGAAAAAATACTGGATGAACAACCATAACCTGAATGTAGAAATATATATCGGGCGCGACAAACCGATTCATTTGAATGCCTTCGCTTGCCTGTAATACTCTTGCATTTTCGAGCTGCAGATAAATCTCTGCGGCGTTTATATAACTCATTTGGTCAAAGTAGAAATCCATTGTCGGCGCTGCATATTTTGCCGCTTTTTGCAGTTCTGCTTTTGCCGTATCAAGGCGTTTTGCCTGTACAAGCAACTTAAAAGCAAGTTTGTATCCTAAGTATTCCGATGGAGCAATTAACTTAATTTGATTGGCAGCCTGTAAGCCATTGCGGATATTGTTTTTAATTCCGTAAATTATCGCCTTGCGTTGAAGGATATCCAAATTTACACCGATAAGTTGTTCTGCCTTACTCAGATTAACCTTTTAACGGAGGATCAGCATTATGAATTTTTCTATTTATGAATTAGCGGCTTTTCTCGCAGCAACATATTCATCACCATCGATTAATTTTAATGGGGCTTCAGGTTCGAGTTGTCCTTCGGGATAATCCTTCCAATCAGTTACCTCAATATCTCCATTTGCATTTATTTTGTACTCACAATCTTGTTAGGCATTTGGTGACCTCCAGTCTATTATATTGCCCTAACCATTTATACAAACAGATAAGGATAACACGCCCTAATATTCGACCCTCTGTTGCGCAGGGCCGTCTGCAATTTCAATGTAACTGTTTTCAACTGAATAAGTGTTACCGATTTTGATTAATTGCTTCTTCTAGGATGTTTGCGATTGCGCAAATATTGAGCATATTCAGCTTTAGCCTGTACTATGGTTCTCGAAAAATCTCGAATATCTAGATCTTCAGCATTCGTTGCTTCATTTATAATCTCTGGATACTTTTCATAAAGTTTTTTAGCAGCTATTACACCGTATTTTCTAATGATATCATCATCACTGTTAATCATATGTGTTACCTCAGAAGCGCTAAGAGCATTCACATTAATCAAGGCTAAAAGACCTTTCTCATGGGAATCATTGAGATTTTTTTTATTGGTCAAACATACATACGCCTCATGTATGCGCGGACCCGATAAATTAGAAATGACAAGCATAGCTGTTGTTCTGATTTCTTGATTAGAATGCTCCAAAAAAGTAAATACCCTTAAAAAATCATCAATGTATTCATCATTAGCATATCTGGAAACTATTCCCAAAGCATAATAACATATAAGATCATCATCGTCATTCATGTGCGGCTCCACTTCTTTCAATAAATCGCTAACGGTTCTTCCTAACTCAGACGTTATCCAAAGAGCTGTTTGTTTTATATTTTTATCCTGAAAACATAACAATTCGCGTAAAGTCTCTTTTGAAAGCCCCTTAAAGTACTCTTGAAGTAATCGATATGATTTTCTTTCTTTGCGAAACTTCTCCGGGTCATCCTTTAATTCCTCTATAAGCTTTAAACCTATTGTTTCATCCATAATAACCTCCCCTTCTTAAGCAGATTTCTGATTTTTTAATGTTTTTATAAGGACTACTCCCATCCAAGTAGTTACCCCAAATGACTCCGGTGCCTATTGTTCTTGGTCTTTAATAAGCTTTTCGACTTCTCTAATATAAGGTGTAATGTAAAAACAATTCTCAATATCTTCTCCCTCAAGCGACCAATACTTAATAGTGTTCACATGAATTTTTTTATCATTGATTAAAATCGACATAATTCTATCTACTAATGTTTGATTTAACTTCTCGCTTTCGCCTGCTTCGTTAGCGGAATTAATAATAACCAGCATCAAAGTGAATTTTGTTTCCTCATTTAAGATAGTAATCAATGAATTCCTCAACACGTGTTTCGTAAGATGTTTCATATTCCCATTCTTGAGAGTATGCATCTGGCCTTTGCAAATCCAATTCTTGACATAGTTTTTCAATTGCTCTTCGAGTTGGATACTTGAAATGTGTCATATTAAAATCCTCCTTAAAAACTCAATAATCAATTTTTGCTGTTTTTGTAAAATCCATAACTATAACTTTTCTCATTATATTAATACCGCCCGTTCACCATATCTGCATAGCACAAAACCGCTGCCACCGCATCAGCGGTTTTGTGCTATCGTTAGTATATTACTTGAAAACATAAAATTCGCATATCTGCTTGAGTGAAGTGGTAATGCAATGCTTTCCACCTTGAGGGGTAAATTTCTCTATTATTCTCTGCATTATATACTCCTACTTTCAGTATTTTTGTACCGCCTTATTGCTCTATATCGCCAAAGGAAAAGAAGGTGAACCGAACTACTACAGGTCCTTGATTATAGCATACAATTTCATGTCGATAATTTGACCGTTTTTAAGGGCATGTTTTCTAAGAGTGCCCTCATATACAAAACCAGCTTTTTCAAGCACCCGGCAAGAGCCAGTATTAAAATCGTATGGATCAGCAAATATGCGTACTATATCGGTATTTTCAAATATATAGGCGCATACTTGTCTTACGGCTTCCGTTGCAATTCCTTTGCCCCAATATTCCTCCGCAATATAATAGCCCATCTCAGCAGTAAGACGATGAACATTTTCTTTACGAAACACGCCAATGCTGCCAATAGCTACATCATCTACGGTTATTGCCCATGCAAATGTACTGTTGCTATCTGCCGCGAGCATTGCGGATATGAAATCTTTTGCGTCTGAGACGGTATAGGGGAATGGCAGGCCATCTCGTAAGTTGTCTTGTATCTTCTTATTATTTAATGCTTTTGCAAGGGATTCGGCATCTTCCATTTTCCATGAACGGATATTTATATTCATATATTTCTCCTTTTCGTATTATATCAATAAAATTCGTTCGCCATATCTCGCCCCAAGTCGTAATTGGAAACAAAGTCGAACTTCGGAGTATGCTTCGGCTTATATTTTATATTTTTTTGCCAATATAGAAAACATATCCATAATGCTGGTTATATTTTGAATATAACTCCACTTCGTATTTCTCATCTTGAATATAAGCTTCTAAGGTTTTATTCCCCGGATAATTTTTCAAAAGCGCTTTTTCTGCTGCTTCGCGTGGTATGAAATAATGTTCCGTCCAGCATTCTTTGGGTAATGAAAACGCCGCAACCAGAGTAAAACCAGCCTTTTGCATTACCTCAATATTGCGCCCTACGGAATCCAATCCGCTGCCCGCGTTGGTCCAAAACTTTTCGATTTCAGCAGGGCGTTCATCAGTAAGCCAAGAGGGACAGCTTACGACTACATAGCCATTCTTTTTGATAAAACCATGCCAATGGGCGAGTCCCTTTTCAAACCCGATGGCGTCTATAGCGCCCTCAGACCAGATAAGGTCAAACTCATCTTTGTGAAAAGAGAGATTTTCCATTGAGCCATAATGATACCGGGCTTCTTCGGCGGCATATAAAATTCCTTGTATTCCTTTTGTAGTCAAAAGCCATATATATTCTCCTTTATAGTTTGTGAAGCAGTCATATCATATTTAATATGACATCCCTTGTTAGTTTTATATCCCGAAAACTAATTACTATCGCCCTAATTCGTTGGACGGTTCTTTTGCCGCTCTTTCGCATCCGGACAATATGTTTACTTGAAAAATCTAAGTTTATCAGTCAACCCGGTGCCAAACACTTCCTCAAACGCGGTTAAAACCTTTTCGCATTCCTCTAAAGCAAGGCCGGTTTTCTCCATAATGCCTGCCAGCATATCTGCGCGATTATTCTTGTCGCCCTTAAACTTTCCTATCAATGCGTCCCCTGCCTGATCTTCAAAAGCCTTTATGATTTTCTCGCAAATATCGGCGGCAATCCCCGATTTTTCAGATACCTTTACTATTACATCTGTTTTGTTCATGTGACATTCTCCTTTTTGTTTTGTATTTATTTCAGCATAGTTTCCTATGTTAAAATCCCATTTGCGAAAGCCAATCCGAAAGCTGGTTTTCCTATGTATAATCTCATTGTGTTGTTATTAGTGGCATTAACTAAAACAAAGCACCGTGAAATATAAAAGTATTTATCATACCTGCAACTATTACGCCAATAACGAATAGTGCGCAAATGGAACAAATAAATCCCGGTAAAAATATCAGTACCAAATTCCGCTTATTGTGTACACTGTTTTTTATATCATTGAATTTGTAAACCGCCATACAAGCCAACAACATCGGGACTGTTCCGAACGCAAGCCCTATAAACGCCTGCTCCTTCCAAGTGACGGGAAGCATAGCTTCAGGATTAATCGCTTCGTTTGGGCCGAATAAGCTGGCAATTCCTAAGAACAAAGCAATTACTACACCACAGGAATATACGGCATTTGAAATAATTTTAGCTGTTTTAGTCCGATTCATATATACCTCTCCTGCCCATTACATAAACTCGCTACGTTGTGGATGAACATAATAACCGCCACTGCTAAAATCCCATTTGTGAAAGCCAAGCGGAAAGCTGGTTCTCCCGCGTTCTTATGTCCCCGTTTTCACTGCGGTACTTGCCAAGCTGTTTTTCCCCGACGATTACGCCATCAGTCATAAACAGAACACGTTCTGTTCTTGCCGCCACTTTCGCGTCATGCGTTACAAGCAGGATCGTTGTGCCGGAACGGTTAATATCCGCCAGAATGTCCATAACCTCGCTTGTAGCCTTTGAGTTCAATGCCCCTGTCGGCTCGTCGCCAAAGACGATTTTCGGGTTGTTAATCAAGGCTCGGCAGATTGCCGCCCTCTGGAGCTGCCCCCCGGACGCCTGCGTAATATCGTTATCGGACAGCTCCGCGATACCCGTCTGCTCCATGAGTTTCATCGCCCGCTCGTTTATTGTCCGGCGGCTTTCGCCCTTTTTAAGATACGCAGCCAGGATGATGTTGTCAAAGATACTCAGGTTTTTTAGCAGATTGCTTTGCTGGAAGATGAAGCCCATCATACTAAGGCGCAACTCGGACAGTTTATCCTCGTCCATTTTGGACATTTCCTTGCCGCAAAACTCCACGCTGCCGGAGGTCACTCTATCCATGCCGCTGATATTGTAGAGCAGGGTAGACTTGCCGGAGCCGGACGGCCCCATGACCGAAACAAACTCCCCTTGACGTATTTTCAGGTCTATATCCCTCAAAATCTGCTGTGAATTGCCTTTGCCTGTGATATACGTTTTATTTAATTTTCTTGCCTCTAATATGTTTGTCATTTGATTACCTCTATTCCGCAGTCATTATCAGGCTGCTTGTTTTTTTCATGGTCACACAGCTTATCATCATGGTAATTGCCACCACCGCTATCAGCGATCCGGGACAAAGAACATAGCTTATGAGAGGATTTACCACAAAGCTGATACGAGAAGCCCCTGTAAGCAGCGCCCCGGCCAAACCCGGGCCAAGTGTCACCGCCGCCACAGTCCCCACAATATCGCCGATCAGTAAGACGGATAATGCCCGCGTAACATACTGCGTCCGAATGTTCCCGTATGAAAAGCCAATGCTTCGCATAATGGAGATCCCGGCGGCGTCCTTTGCCATCAGCATTTTGAAAAACATAGCGGTAATCAGTACGGAAATTGCGATTGCAAGCAACAGCGCAAACTTCACCGCCAGTCTAAGCTGACCGATAATGCCTCCAAGTGTTTGTGATACATAGTTTTCCATATCTGTAACCTTTGCGGGGTAAAAGGCCGCTCCGTATTCGTCAATCTTTGCGGTCATATTCGTTCCGGCTTTAACGTCCAAGTTCACGGTATACCATAGGATATTATCGGCGGCGTAAGGCAAAACCGCTTTGGCTGTCTTGCCGCCGTTAGTCACATCCTGATAGATTCCGCAGACGGTCAGTTTTCGTTCTTCGCCATTTACGATAAGGTTCAGCTTGTCACCAACGCTTTTATTCAGCTCGGCGGCGTTCATTGAAGATAGGGCAATTTCGTTTTCCTGTTTCGGCGCCGATCCGTTTGTATACTCTAAGGGGAATATGGAAAAGTCCCCGATTTCCACCTTTATGTTCTCGTACTCGCCATCATTGTTTAACACCTTAAATGAGCTTGTGACGAGAGCGGAGTGTTTTATTACATCCGGGTCGTTTTGAATCGTTTGCACCATATCGTCATAACGCTTTTCTATATCCTCAGTCTGCTGCAAATCTATCCGAATATCGCTTTTTCCAGCTCCCATGTAGGATATAAACTCCGGGGATTCCACCGTGTTCAGGAAATTCAAGGGGACGATCATCAAAAAGGCACAGACGATAAAGACGAAGCACAACAGCCCGTATATCTTGAAGCGGCCTAAAACTTCCCTGATACCAAGAAACACATTCACATTTGGGAAACTGCTGTTCCGCAGCTTCATACCACGCGCCAGTTTACCATTATCGTTTGACCGCCCCGAACGCAGGGCCTCCACAGCGGATATGCGCCTGAATTTACGCAGTATCAGCCGACAGAACACCGCGACAGCCGCAAACACCAGCCCAGCGCCGACAAGGGGGAGCAAGGCGCTCCAAAGTGTTTTTTCCGCACCGCCCATATACAGGGTGATGTTCCCGGTAAATATCCCGCCGACAAACAAAGACAGTACATAGCCGCACATACAGGCTGCCGCCGCCATAACAACATATTTTGTCAGGTACAGTCTGCGTATATCCCTGCTGTGAATACCTATAGCTTTCATTACGCCGATTTCCCGGTAGTCCTCCTCAATGGTTGCCAGCATGGTAAAACGCAAGCACAACGCGGCTATGAGTATCAATAGAATAGCAATGAGGATGATAACCGCCGCTACAATGCCGTCTGTAAGGCTGTTCATCAGTTTAAGCAGCGAATAAGTAATGGCAGTGCCTTTCTGCGGTAAGGCCGTATTCTGATATAAATTTTCAAGCTCACCGGTTTGGTTTATATCGTACAACTGAAACTCAATAAGATATTCGGTTTCTCCAATGTTCGCTTTCAAGGTTTCCCAATCGTTATCGCTGACCAAAAAGCGTTTGGACGTGACAATGGACGGGTTCATCTGCGCGTCACGGATAAAGGCCGCAATGGTAAAGTCCATACTGAAGCTGCCGCTTGCTATTTTGACGGTATCACCAATCTGCAAATCATATTGCTGCATGTGATAAAGCGGCACGGCGATTTCCCCGTCTAATAAGTGCAAAATCTGATTGTCCGTATCCAACAGAAAATCAAAAGAATTATTCTGCTTGACAAAAGCGTTTTCCATCACGCTGTCCGCTTCCGAAGTTTCGTTGCCGCCTAAGAAGATATTCGCACCGTTTATGCCCAGCAGTTCGACTGTCTGCTGGCCTTTCACAATCTCTTTGTTCTCGGCGGTAAAGCTGTCAATAGCCGATTGGTCGATTTCCCCCGCGTGCATTTGGACAAAATGAGGGGCGCTTGATCTTGTAAATAAGCTGTCCACCGAGCCGAGAAGCTCGGTAATAATTCCGGCGGCGCTGGCAACAAGCAGGGCCGCAAGCATGATAAACACAAACAGGGTAATGGTAATGACTTTATTCCTCAAAAAGTCTTTTTTCAGTATTTTTCCGATCATCTTATATGGCCTCCCCTTCGTTCCTCAAAGTCCGCTGTGACATACCGGCCATAGCAAGCATAGCGATACATACAAATATAGTGGGTAGATAGACAGTCGCACTAAAAGCCTCAAAGAAAACGCCGTATATAATTTGGCCGACAGGAGCTGCGCATTGTGATACCGCCGTTATAATCGCCATAACCTTACCTAAATTTTCATTGGGTGTTTTCTTCTGTACTTTAGCAATGACGAAGATGGATATAATCGTCATTATCATAGCGATTGGCATGGCGCAGATCATAAAGAGCATAAAAGACGGGTAATATCCAAACCCCAGCATGAACGGGGTAAGAGACAAAGCCATCGGCAAAATCAGCAACGCAATTACTAAAATCCAGCGATACAGCTTTTTCATACTCATTTTCTTGGCGAAAATTCCAATGGTCAACGCGCCTAATATAGTGGCGAAGTTTATCAAGCCCATTCCAATGCCATACATCGTATCGCTGCTCTGCATGGTCACACGCAGAATAATCGGGCCGCCGACAACAAAATACGGGGTTAGCAACAGGTTTAACAAGGCGGCAAGTATCATGGATTTCAGGATAAGCGGCTGTTTTACTACATAGGCAAACCCATCTTTCATGTCCTTTACAATGGTGGAAACAATATGACCATTATGTTCTCTCTTCACAAACGGTATCTTTATGAATATTTCCATCACCGCCGATAGAAAGAAAGCAAAGCCGCTTATGACAATCAGGGCATTAACCCCCATGATGCCATAGAGGACACCGCCCATAATTGGGGCTGCGACGCCGGATAACGCCTGAACAGCCTGAACGATGCCGTTTGCTCCCTCCAGTTTGTTTTCCTCCACAAGCAAGGGGATGCTGGCGGTGACGGCGGGCGTATACATCGCGCTGATAATGGATAGCAGCACCATGACAACGCCAATCAAGATAATGGAATGATTACCGCCGGTGAGGAACAGAAAGAAACAAAACACGATTACGCTGCTGGAAAAATCGAAAATCACCATCAGGTTCCGTCGATTGAAGCGGTCAGCGATTGCCCCGCCTAATGGAGCCAGCAAGAGCGGGATGTTGGATATGGCGTACAGCGTGGCAAACAAGGTCTCACTGCCGGTCGTATCCAAAACGTAAAGGGACAGGGCAAAACGCAAAAGGGCTGAACCGAGAATTGAAATGACCTGTCCTAATACCATTAAATTAAAATTTCTTGGGGATGGTTTAAAAGTTGTCTGCATAAAAATCACCTTTCACACGGTTATAGACTGACCGTAAGTTTATATGTTGGCAAAAAAATACCCATTACTAAAACAATATATTCATCATATTATCAAAACTTCCTTTTTCCGCTCCGAGTGTAGCCTCCATGATACTGATAAACGCTTTTGCTTTTTTTACCGCCTCGTCAGTATCCCAATGAAATAAGCCTTCATCAAAAATTACCTGCGCGGAAACAAGTAGGAATTCCATCGTTTCGTGGGGGTAATCCGTAGCCATTACATTCTCGCGGATACCCTGCTCTATAACCTGCGTTAAAACAGGCGTTAGTTGCAGGATAGACTGTACCAAACTTTTCTGGTGCATTTCAGC
>Ga0153996_1000211_pt1 | contig 27846 bp, 21 predicted proteins | sample TSNC080MetaG_FD_104728 | JGI IMG/M metagenome (GOLD analysis project Ga0153996, IMG submission 104728) | Attine ant fungus gardens microbial communities from North Carolina, USA - TSNC080 MetaG | ecosystem: Host-associated > Fungi > Mycelium > Unclassified | place: USA: North Carolina, Lumber...
ACACTTGAGGAGCTGGAAAGAGAGCATCCAATAGGGAACCAGGGCGATGCCTATCTGGTCGATGGTATACTCTATGTCTGGGATGTTGAGAGCAATTCCTGGATACCTGTGGGAAATCTGCGCCCCACTACCGAATCCTTTACAATTATACCCTTTGCTTCCCAAGTAGCTCCCCGGACTTATGTAAATGGTGGAATTCCGGCACGGGTATCACTAATCGGATTTGGCTACGGTGACCGTCGGGATGATGTTATTGATATTTACTCATTTCCTGTGAACAGCGATAATTCTTTCGTTCTTGAAGGGGCTAATGATAACCTTCAACTGGTTTTCTCACTACCATTTGATATGATTATCAGAAGTATCGCACTGACGACCGGAAACTGGGCCGAGTATAATCCTGTCGGTACAGTTTACCCATATGTTCAACTGTATGCCGCAGCACCGACAAGCAATAACTTCATGCCAATTGAAGATGCTATTGCAATCCCGGAAATAGGCCATAGCGCAGGAACGGTTCCAGCCAATACGATGTTAAACGCCCTCAATGAGAACCTTGAAGTCAGACTACGCGCAGGAACCCGTATTGCCATTGGTGGTCTGGCAAAAATAGAAGGAGATACTGCAGCACGAGATTATTATCTATACTTTACCGGGGGAATCGGTATGACCCGTTGGGTTGAGTAAAAAACGGATTGCCCCATATTAGCGATAACTGTTCTTTTCACCCTGTACTCTGCATATAACATTAAATATTGCAAAAACTAGCTTTGCTATTCTGAATGCAGGCACGTACCTTATCTTTTATCAAGCTCATTTTACAGGAACATCCAAAATATATGGTTTTCTGAATATGGGATGATAATCAATCACCGGAAGTCTGAAGGTAATTCTCAAACTATTATACAGATAAGATGATAATGAATTTATAGGAAAAGGCAATAGAGAAGCCTTAGATATAACGAATAAATTGGCTTCTCTTGTGCCTCTCCTGAAATCTACCACAATGTATTTATGGTTAAGGTATACGACAACCATCTGTGGCCATACGACCTAAATCTTGGCTATACGTCCATAATTGGGTCCGTCAGCCAGTCTCACATTCGTAGCTGTTCGATTTGTGCAGGTTGTATTGCTGGTATCCCAGTCCATCCGTGTCACCCCGCAGTAGATGGAATGTTGACATGATTAATTATACCACGATGAGTGGACTCTTCGGAGTCCGTTTTTGTGTTTTTACAACAAAAAACGGAGCTGTCGATCCAGTAACAGCCCCTTGCAAATATAAGCGGGAAATTTTGTTGCAAATTTGGCATTTTGGCGTGGTTTTGGAACACGTTTGGCGTCTTTGGCGCAAGCTTGGCGTTTATATGCAACCTAAAGGAACCTAGACAGATTATTTAAGTCTTGGTATACTAAATTGAAAAAATATGAGAGGACACGCGATGAGAGTTCGCGATGTCCTTTTTTTGATGAAAGGAGCATTTAGATGGATGCTTTTAGAATCAATATGGTTCATTACGATGAAAAAGTGGATGAGAAAATCAACAGCGGAGGGGGAGAGCCGGTGTTAGATGCACTTCCCGGTGAGCTGGAAAACCGATTAAAAGTTCTGGAAGGTAAAATGAAAATATTAGAAAAAAGATGATAGAATGTACTGGTTTTGCATCAGAGAATGCCAATTGTTTACTACCCGTGACCTATGGAGTGTATCATACCCAAGGTAATCAGGGCAGTCTCTTTCGTCTGCATGTAGCTGAGCTCAGTATAGTTTGTCATTTCATAACATAAACCATTCTTCGAGTATCTTGTTTTCACAAAGTCAAAGGGAATAAATATAGGTAGTTCACCACCTTTCCATGGTAGTTCGCACGTTAATAAACCATAAATTAAAAGAATAATGTAGAATGAGAAGACTGTTTTTCGAAAGAGATAATGTATGGGACTTACCCTCGCTTGGCAAAGGTACATGACTTTGTCAAGTGAGGGTAAGAGTAAGTAATTATATATTTATATTGAACCGGGAGATAATATACAGGAATTATCAACAAGAGTTAACGATGTACGGATCGTTGAACATTTTTATAAATTCTAACAGCTGTGCCGATTCTTTTGTATATAAAAATTCATAAAAGGTGGGGTATTGGAATAGATGAGAGTTGCTATATGTGACGGTGATAATCTTGAGCGCAAAAAATATCTTGATATATTTTGTTCTCTGGCAAAGAAATATAAGATAAACGCTGAATTTGTCCTCTACTCTAGAAGTGAAGAAATGCTGTTTTGCATTGAAGATAAAGAATTTATGGATGTATTGTTCATTGATATTCAAATGCCTGGCATATCTGGAGTTGAGGCAGCGAAGAAATTAAGACAGCTAGGTTATAAAGGTGAGATTATTTTTCTAACCAATCTGACGGACAAGCAGTATATTCTTTCCGGATATGACGTTGGTGCACTGCATTATATTATAAAAGAAAAAACACCGTCTGAAAAAATCGAGGAAATTTTCACCTTGGCTCAAAAGTCTGTAGAGTTCAAAGAAAAAAAATATATCCTGTTTGCATCTGTAAATGAGTGGGCCAACATCGCAGTTGAAAGTATACGGTATTTTGAAATGTATAAAAAGGTCGTTTCAGTATATTATGATGATGAAAAATTTGAATTTTACTCAAATAACTTTGAAAGTATCAAAGATCAATTGGCAGGTTTTGATTTTATTAGAATTCACCGCAGCTATTATGTAGCATTAAAAGAGATAAAAAGTCTTTCTTACCATACTCTGGTGACAAGAAACGGACAAAACCTTCCTGTGGGGCGGACATACTATTACCAGATAAAAGAAGCACTGGCTAATTATAAAAATATTCATGCTATTGTCAAACGGTAAGGAATTGGGTGAAAACAATCTATACGATATAGCAGTATATTTTCACACAATTCATTCCTAAGGCTGTCCGAGAGTGTCATTCATATGCTTTTCATCGTAGTTCAGTAGTTGAATGAACAAAAAATAAAAAAAAAGGTTATTATTAAAGAACTAAAAAATTGGAGGGGGTGGCTAATGCAGAGTAGAAGAATACAAAAACATAGGGAAGTCAAAGCCCTGTATTTGCTGTTTTCGCTGGTTATACTGTTCTTGTTTAGCAGAACATTGGCTGTGGCAGCCGAAGAATTTGACTGCGGAACCGGAAAACATGATTATGCCGCTGCAACAAAGCAACCTACCGAGGAAGAGGACGGCGAGATGATCTATACCTGCAAAATCTGCGGGTTTTCCTACAGCCGCATACTGCCGGCGACCGGACATGTCTGGGGTGAATGGATTTTGGACAAACAGCCCACCTGTACCGAAACGGGGCATAAATACCGCACTTGCATCAGGCACTCCAACGACCCGCATACCGAAGAAGAGTCGATACCTGCCCCTGGGCATTCATATAAAGAAACAGTTACGCACCCTATCTGTGCAGAGAACGGATTCAAAACATACACCTGCGAACGTTGTGGAGACAGTTATACTGAGCCGTTTGGAGAGGCGTTGGGCCATCACTACATAGAGAGTACGATAAAGGAACCGGACTGCGAACAAGAAGGCGAAAAAATGCTGACTTGTGAGAACTGTGGGGATACATATAGCGAAGCAATTCCCGCATTTGGGCATAGTTTTAGCGGATGGATTGTGGATAAAGAGCCTACTGAGGAAGAGGAAGGATACCGGTATAAGGTTTGTGAACATGACAGCAGCCATATCGTTGCGGAGAATATCAAACGGCTGTTGCCGCCTGCAGCCACTGAACCGGGGATCATTGCGATGACGGAATCATCGTCAGCGAAACAATCATCGTCCTTTCCGAACGCTTTAGATATTATTCTGGTTTCAATCATATTGGCTACAGCCATAGGCTTCGGAATAGCGGTATACCAGGATCTGCATGTGTTGCGCTGGAAAAATAAAGAGGCCATATCCTATCGGGACTGGCTGAAAAAGTATGGCTGGTGAAAATTTACGGTCTGATATTAGAAGGAGGATTCAAATGCTGTTTAGGAACTGGATAGAACTCGGCATCGCCATCGCTGTATTTATTGCGGGCGCGGCAGCAAAATATATAATAAGAAAAAAGTGTAAAAGGCTTGAAGGTTTTATCGGAGTCAATAATTACGGACCGGGACGCGGTTGGAAGCTGAGGTGAAAAATGTCAAGATATATACAGACTGTTGAAATGCCGCATGTGGATGTAGAGCGTGTTGCACAAAAAGCAACCGAATATATGCTGAAAGAAGGTTTTCAAAGTGTAAAGTACAAAGGCAGTACATATTACAAAAAAGACAATGGGTGGTTTGAAGGCCCACAGTACATAAAGTTTAACTTTAAGACTGTAAAAAAATCCGGCATCAAGATGGATGAAATGTCGATAGAGGCATTTATTAAGTTTCCGCTGCTGTTTGGCATTGCGATCGGAGAGATGGGGATCGTCGGTTCGTTTTGTCCCGTGATGAAAACAGCTTTGGTAATGAGTATCAACAGTTTTATTACGCATATCCAAAAGGTTATAAAGGACTTTTTGGAGGAAGATTCCGTCTGGCATGATTACCCGGGAGTTTTATTTACTATGGGTTAACTTGTTTAAAAATAAGATTTTAGAGTAGTTCGGCTACCTTTTATCGCAGTTCGGCTACCTTTTGATTCAAAATACTATTTATTATGATAAAGTTTGTTTACATATTTTTTGTGATGGTACATATAAAAAAGACACATTTTTATGAGGTGCGATAATGGAAAACATAGCGGGAATAAACAGAATTGAATTTACAAAAAGCAAAAGAAACGGAGGGTATGATACGGGCGAGGTTGATGAATTTTTGAATAAATTTGCGGCAGAATACCAAAAGATGCAGGATCACTATGCCGCATTAGTCGATAAATACAAGCGTCAAGCTGCCGAGCTGGAGGAAACAATAAGAGGGGCGCGGGAACAACAAATAAAGTATGAATCGCAAATAGCAGAACTGAAAAAACGGCTTGAAGAAGCAGAGGCAGAAAAGGCAGCCCTGCCCGATCTTGATTTTACGATCAGCGATGGGTACCAGCAGCAGTATGAAGAACTGAAAAGGGTAAAAGGCGATCTGATCAGCCAGCGTACATATTACGAATCGCAGATAAGAGATTTGAAGACACAGCTCGGGGCTGAGAAAAAGGAAAAAGGGGCGGGGGCCAGTCCGGAAATAATAGCGAAGGCACTGATTGACGCCGAAACGCTGGCGGCAAATATCGTTGAAAAGGCCAAAGCGGAAGCTGACCGGATCAATTCCACCACCAAGCGGGAGATCGAAAAAATCACCGGGGAACTTAATGGAGTAAAAAGGATGTTGGATTCCTTTGACCCCAGCAACAAATGAAGGAGTGATAAGTATGGAGCTTATAAGAATGAATAAGAAAATCAAAAGAACCAGCATCAGGGCGCGTCTGACTGCCGGATTGCTGGTAATAATACTCCTTGCAGGCACATTTTTAACCAATACGTTTGAAAATGCACACGCCGATTCCATTAGCGAGAAGATTTTGAGTTTTGAGCGTGTAAATCCGGTATACACCGACATTGTGGATGCTGGGACGATGCAGGAGGAGTTGAATTTACCTTCTACCCTGCGGGCAGTATGTGAAATCAAGGAAGAAACGGTGGATGCCGAAATGGAGGAATCAGAATTTCGGCAGACTGCTCCGGTTCCTGATGCTGAGGGTGATTACGACTATTACTGGCATGGTTACGTTGCACCACAAAATCTAGATGAACTGTATGAGTCTGGGGAGCTTGCGGTCTATACCATTTACTATGCAGATGAAACAGAAGCTTACCGTGTGCATGGTTCATGGGAGGGGCAGGAAGAAGGATTTTACGCCTGTGATGAAAATGGCGAGATTACCGGTATTATAAAGGAGGTTCCCGTTACTTGGAATTGTGAAGAGTACGAGACGGGGGAATCCGGTACATATACGTTTACGGCTCAAATAGCCGATGAGTATGATTATGACGGTGAAATGCCGAAAGCAGAGATTACTGTGAAAGAGAGCAGTGAGGGGGCAACTGATGTAGTAACAGAAGAAGTAGTCGGTGGAGAGGCCCACGATCATGATGAATATGGTCATGATGAATACAGTGAGGAAATGATCTGTACCTGTGGTGCAATAACCGATAAGCATGATGAAAATTGTGTTTTATATACGCCCGAATGTACCTGCGGCCATGCGGATGCAGGGCACGTAAAAGGTTGTCCGCTTTGGAACCCGGAATGTACCTGCCCGGAAGAGGCGTTAGGGCATAGCGATGAAAGCTGCCCCTACTATGTGCCACTGAGCGATTGTGACTGTGGTATTGACGAAGATTCCCGTCCATGGGAGCATCAGGAAGGTTGTATATACTTCGGCTCAGTGGAATGCACTTGCGAGGGCGGCGTGCACGATTCTGATAACAGAGATTGTCTGAAACATGTGGCGGCCAGCACCTATAGTATAAATGATGGCGGTGTATATGACAGAGCAGGTGATGAACTTATGACTGTCAAAGCTAAGACTTCAGGCAACGACGATTATAGTACAACATATAGTGGTGGGATTATCTCCGGTATTTGGGCGGACTATATTAATACCATCTGGATGAATAAGGCATACAACGAATTTGCCTGGACAGCGGATGTAGATACAGGGGCGTATAAGCATTGGGTCTGGGGCGGTGCAGTTGCCGGCTTAACAACCAATGACGTGGAAACGAATGCTTTAAGAATTCCGGCAGCAACTAGCGGTGTCTGGAGAGTGTATTCTGGCGAACAACTTCTTTACGCACTGCTCCACCTTACAGCTGGAGACACGATTTCACTTGGCGGGAACATCAATCTAAACGGTCGTAACTGCAACTGGTACAATAATCTTTCTGATGGTGAGGGGGTTGACTTGAAATCCCAAAATGTGATTTTGGAGGGCAACGGTCACACGATCTATAATTTGGGCATTGCAACAAGTAGGACAACAGCCGGCAGGACTTCGTTTATCCGTAATTGTGGAGAGTTGACAGTAAAAAATCTTACATTTGCAACTGCCAAATTTGTATCGCCTGAGTCAAGTCGTGGAGGAATATTTGATAGTAGTAATACGGACACCTCAAAAAAAATCACAGATGTAGAAATTAAAGACAGCTTGATTTTTGGAAAAGAAGCTGTCTCACCATTCGGCCGCGTAAACACCACTGCAGGTGGTGATGTATTAATGACACGTTGCTATACAAATGGAAACTATATATATGGTGGGTCGGATCATGTCGTGTGTTTTATCAGTTCAGCTGCGAATAGCGAAATAAGCTACAGTGGTGCTTATGACAATTTGGCGTGTGGGCTGGGAGGTCATTCGGCCGGTTTTTTATCGTGTCTTTCGGGAACGGAAGACTGTACCATTAAAAATAGTTTTGCGTCAAATGAAATTTATGGCACAACATTGGTGAGCGGTTTTCTGGGAGCAATTGCAGGAACCTTCACAAATTGTTATTCTTCAGGGAAGCTAGAAGGTTACAGTCGCTTAGGTGGCTTTCTATGGAATGGTTCAACTACAACACGCCAGACAATCAGTAATTGTTATAGTACGACTTTGGTTGGTCTTCGCAAAAGGACCTCAGGGATGACAGCATCAAATCAACAACAAGGCGGTTTTGCCTTTCTAATAGGGAGCGCTAGTGCAGTGAATGACTGTTATGCAGCAGGTGAGGTAGGAGATTATGATGTTGATTTAGGTAATCCAGTATCTGTTGGCGGATTTGCAGTGAGTTCTGGAATTCCGGCCATCAATTGCTATTATGACAAACAAACCACGGCCATGCGGGAATGGGTGGCAGGAGATGCAAAAACCACGAGTGGTGTTACCGGTGTTCTAACTTCTACTACCGGAAAAGCCGGTACAGGACTTGCCAGCGGCACAGTTGGCGGCTCTTCTGACTTAGGCTTCAAGGGTTTCTCAGACAATAGCCAATGGGCTTATACGCCGGAGCACTATCCGCAGCTTGCGGTATTTGCCGATGCCTCTGCTGCTGCATGGGGCTCAGCAGACCGGGCCAATGCGGTCAAAGCCTGGTCCCTGGCCGCCACCTCCACCGTATTTCTCGATACTTGGGATAAAGGCTATGACTGGGATGCCGATGGAGTGCGAAGCGTTGATGTACAAAGTTATGACAGGATATTGAGTGATGCAGGAAAAGCCAGCCATGCGGGTAACCGATATACTTACGATACGGTGCGTGAGATCGTAACTGATTTTAAAGCAACCAATATAGGTGCTACCGACTGGAGCCAGATGATCCCAGGTGGTGCACTCACGAAGGTGATCACCAGTGAAAGTACAACACCAGTTGGTAACAGCATTTCCATATCCGCAGGTAAAGGAAAGGTAAATACCCCTGGCCTGGACTGGTATAAGGTGTCTGAAACGGTAAACGGCCAGACCGGATACCGCCCTCTGCGGCTGATCGCCTACATGAACGTAGAGGCGGGGGCGGACAAAGATGTGGCTTCTGGAGAGTTGTATAACCACCGGAGCGATGTAGGGCTGACCATGATGGATACTATCACGGAGAATCTTGTAGTGGGTCTGGATGATTCCGGGATATGGTCCACTGCCGTAACACAGCCTTACCCCGATACCGTGAAATACTATGCCACTCCGACAACCCCCACCAGCTTTTCAGCCAGTCAGGACGCATGGGTCTACACCGAGATCTGGCGGGCCCAAAAAGACAGCAGCGGCAGCTACGTGCTGGATGCAGACGGAGGTTATGTCCCGGAATATTCGGTCAATGTGACCGGGCCGGGCACAGGCAGCAACACAACAATAGATGAGCAGAAGTGGAACGGCGAAGAACCTATTTATGCCGACACCAGTGTGGGCCATAAGTATATTATCACCTATTACTGGATGCTCGCGGACGGACGGTACCGTACCGATGAAAAAGTCGTAACCATTACACCGGGAAAATACGATGTGGCCGTAAACGTGTACAACGCGAAAGATAATACGGCGAACAGTACGGCGCTCTATACCGGTGCCGCCCCCGACAGTGGAGCAAGTACGGCATACAGTTTTGGGGCAGGTACTTCTGCCCACGCTGAGACATTGAATAGTACCTATACCACCAATGTCACGGCGGCATGGAAGAAGGATGCCATCAATACCAAAATAACAAAAATGGCTGTGACTATGACGGCACTGGATGGAACCACAGTAATGGGAAGTGCGGACATCACAGGAGATATAAAAGCAGGCGATACGATTACCATACCGGTCAAATATCTGTATCTCACTACCATAGATGACCTGGCTCAGGGTAAGCGGGAGGTAACCGAGCAGGAAACGGTCAATATCACTTATACGATAGAAACCGACCCGTCGGGGGGCTATTACCTGCGCTTCAACAAGCTGGCAAACGTGCCGTCCAATGAGGTTCCGTCGGCATATGCCCACGGTGACAATACCGGTATTCCGGCCGGAACAAAAGCCTATATCAACGATCTGTCCTATAACATCCAGATCGACCTCTATGTAGAGGAAGCCGGAGAACTTACGGTAGAGAAGGAGCTGACTGCTCCGGCCGAGGAAGAGGAAACTTTTGTATTCCAGGTGGATTACTGTGGTAACGATACAGAAGCGGGCAGCGTGGAGAGAACGATGTATGCGGTGATTACCATTCCGGCGGGAGAGACAACCGGAACAGCGAAATTTGTCGAGATACCGGCCGGCTGGTATATGGTGACCGAGCTTAACAGCAATTGGCGGTTTGAGCTGCTGGTTGATGAACTGGATAACAATAATCCTGATGCTGTAATTGATGGGGATAATGCTGGAGTTACGATGCATATAGAGGGCAATTCGCCAATCTATGTCTATCAAAATAACCGTCTTGACGTACCATGGGTCAATGGTAAAAGCAGCGTGACCAACGACATGCCGCCGGTAAGTCAATATGAGTAAAGGAGGTGGGGAAGATTGGATGATATTAACACAATGTTAGAGTCTGCCAATGCAGATATTGTCCGGAGGCGGAAGCGGAAGGGTCTGAAAACCATCGGCTTGTCACTGCTGCTTATTCTGGCATTCACAGCAGGCATCACCATCGCCCTGCTGAATACCAGGACCGGCACAGAGGTAAATGATCTGGCATTCGGGCAGAGCAAGATCGAAGTGGTCGAAAATGATTATAGCTGGGAAAGCAAGGAGGTAAAACTGGTTGCCGCCACAGGAGCCGGTTATGTGCCGGGTGCGGCGCGGGTGATGTTTGTGCCGTACATATTGGATGATGCAGGTAACTACATCTCCTGCGCCCTTGCCGAGATGTCTGAGCCGGTGGACGGCAAGATGGTTTTAGGTGATCTCGTGCTGGAGTTTGCCGATGACTGGGAGACTTACTGGTTTTATCAGGATGGGTATTTCTACTACCGGACGGTATTGTACCCTGAAGCCGGCAAAAACGAAACCACAATTTTGCTTAAAAAGGTGACCTTTGCCGGTGATCCCGATGCGGTGAAAGAAAAGTACAACGACGCTGAGATTAAGGTGGATGTACTCGCATCGATTCTGCAGGCAGAAGGCAGCGCTCCGGATAGCGGCAGTGTTCTGGAAACTGACTGGGGTATAACCGTAAATGGCGATACCATATCGCCCAAACAGTAACGGAAAGGGGAATGCAGAAGATGATAAAGAAGTATTTTGATAACAGAAAAACGGTCATTGCCCTAATTTTGATATTGCTTGTGATATGCGCAACAGCTGGAGGAACCTTAGCCTATCTAGGCAGTGTAACGGGAGAAAAGGAGAACGTATTTACCGGTGCCGAAAATATCCGGGCCAGACTTTCTGAGCCGAACTGGGAGGAAGCGGAAGGGCTGAAGCTGGTTCCGGGAAAGAAGGTGAAAAAAGATCCGATGATCACTAATACCGGCATGACCGATGAATATGCAGCCATCCGGCTGACTTTTCAGGATAAGGAGGGTGAAACTTTATCCGATCCGGATCTGAAAAGCCTCCTGAACCTGCTGGATATCACATGGAACAGCAAGTGGAAGCTGTGCGGCGGAACTATGACAATAACAAGCGGAGAAGTAACCGCGATGGAACAGCCGCTGATCTTTTATTATGAAGAAGCCCTCTCTCCGGGTGAGATATCCGATCCGGTATTCAGCAACATCCGGGTAAAAGATCAAAGTGATGGTCTGACCGAGCAGCAGCTGAGATGGCTGCAGGGGATTAAGATCGTAAACGGCGAGATCAAAACTGATACAAGTGGTATCGGAAGCTTTGCGATCCAGGCAGAAGGTTCGGCTGTTCAGGCATTGGGGTTTGCGGATGCAGCAGCGGCGGCGGACAGCCTGAAGGCTCTGTTCCCTCCGCTATAAAGGATGGGGAAAAATAACAGTCAGCAACAAGACTTTCACATAAAAAACAAAGTAATTTGGAGGTTTATTTAAATGAAAATGAATGAGAGAAAGAAAAAGAGCACAATCCTGTTATCCATCGCACTGGTACTGGTCATCGCTATTGGCGGGACCCTGGCATACCTGGCAACGAAAACTGATGAGGCAAGCAACGTTTTCACCTTTGCCGAGAACATTAAGGCGAGACTTGACGAGCCCAACTGGGATCCCACTGACGGCGAGGAGTTGATTCCCGGTTATGAAGTGAAGAAAGATCCGATGATCACCAACTTAAGTGACAACGGGGTCGACGAATATGTCGCCCTCAAGCTCACCTTTACCAACGGAGCCGGAACAGCTTTGACCGATCCGCAGACTGTAAGGCTCTTAAACTGCCTGGATATTACATGGAATAGCGGCTGGTCGCTGGAATCCGGCACACATACAGTCGATGGAAGCGGTGAAGTTACGGCAGCCACTGCGGTACAGATGTATGTGTACAAAGCTGCATTAAAGCCCGGCGAGGTGTCCGATCCGGTATTCAGCTCAGTCACCATCAAAAGCGATATTCCCGAGGAAGATTATGCGTGGCTGGCTGCTATCGTTATGGATCATACGGATGATTGCTATGAATATGTCGGCACACACAACCCAGAGAAATGTAACGTTACATACAAGCATCATGCAAATTGCGCTCTGTTTAAGGGTGCCGGAACCGCAGCACAGATTAAAGCGGCTGAAAAGGGAGCGGCAGTCGGCGGTGAGACTTGCGACTGTACTCCGGCCCAGCAGCATGATTCCATTGATCCCGACGATCCCTGCCCGGCTGTGATAGGTACATTGAAAAATGCATCCTGCCATACCGTAAGCGGAGCGATCGACGGATTCCAGATCAAGGTACAGGGGGCGGCTGTTCAGGCAGACGTTGAAAATATGACGGCGTGGAACGCGGCAGCGACCCTCACCAATTTGAAAGCCCTGTTCGGGCTATAACCGGGCCGCGACACTTCATCATTTTAATGAGAGTATAGGAGGAAGCAATACATGGAAGCAGCTACGAATACGGTCAATATGAAAATGACCAACAAAAAGAAAAAGAGGATGACAATTGTTTTATCACTGGGTTTGGTGGCGGTCATTATCATCGGAGGCACGCTGGCCTGGCTCTTTTCACAAACGGGAAGCAAGGAAAACGTCTTTACCTTTGCGGAGAATATAAGCGGTCAGCTTGACGAGCCAAACTGGGACCCGGACGAAGCGCTCCAGCTCGTACCCGGAAAGAAGATTGAGAAAGACCCGCAGATAACCAATTCCAGCACCAATGCTGTTACGGAATACGCCGCTATCCGGCTGACATTCCAGAACGGTGCGGGTGAGACACTTTCTGACGCAGACACCCTGACTTTATTGAATCTGATTGATATCGAATGGAGCAATAACTGGACCTTGCATAATGGAACCCTGAACACATCTCCCGGAGCGGTTACAGCGGCGAGTGCCGAGCAGATTTATGTATTCAATGATACATTGCCGCAGAATGTTACCTCCGATCCGGTGTTCTACTCAGTAACCATTAAAGATAGCGTGACCCCGGAACAATTGAAATGGCTGGCAGGCGATTATGGGCATACGTCTGACTGTTATGAGTATGGAATTCATGATGACTCCTTATGTAACGATACATACCGTCATCATGAGAAATGTGCGATTTTCGGCGAGGCCGGAAAGGCAGGGATAGCCCAGGGGGGCACCATCAATGGTAAAACCTGCGACTGTACAGCAGTGGAAGTTCATGAATCAACCTGTCCGACCCTGATTGGTACGTTGAAAACAGACTGTGGCCATACAGTGCTTATCAGCGGGATCGGCAACTTTATTATCAAGGTAGATGGCGCCGTAGTTCAGGCAGACTCCTTTGACGCTCTGTTTGCTCCAGTTCCGCCAGTTGCCGGAGAATTATACGCTGCGGACTCCCTTGTTACTTTATTCAATTAACAGTAGATAAAAATAAAATGGAAAGGTAATATCATTGAAAGTATTGAAAAACATCTTATTTTGGATATCGACAATCTTTTTAGTGTGTGCAATCATGCTGATTGCAGTTCCAAAGCTTTTTGGTGTAGAATTCCGTGCGGTACTGACAGGAAGTATGACACCTGAGATAACGGTGGGATCATTAGTGGTCATCGTTCCGGCCAAAGCGGAAGAAATCAAGGTAGGAGACGATATTACCTTTGTGACCAAGGGTGACAAGGTGGTCACCCACCGGGTCGTCAAGATCGATCGGGAAAAAGATGAATATACCACTTGGGGTATCGCTAACGATCGGACCGCCACAGACGCGCCCAGCAAATATGAAAATATCCTGGGTGTCGTGCGGTTTCACCTCCCGGTTGTGGGGCGGGTGTTCAGCTGGCTTGCGACCACTTATGGAAAGGTTATTACCGCCACCGCTATTGTTGCCGTCTACCTTCTGTCCTGCATTTTAGGCATTTGGGCGAAAGGAAAAAATACAGAAGATATGGCAGAGGCACCGGCCGGCAGTTCAATAAAAAAAAATGAGCAGATGAGTGAGCTTATGACCAGCTTTGCTAAAAGTGAGGAACTGTTCAATGAGACGCAGAGAGCTGCAGAAACCAAAACTGAAATGCCGGTTGAAACGGCTGCTTTAGAAGATTCCCTGAAAGATTCAGGCGATAGTAAATTGGAAGATTTTTTAGACCTAAGGAATCCAGCTGCTGAAAAGGTGACAGGTGTCGATCCGTTTGAAGCATTTCTGAAAGGCAATAAAAATATTAAGGAGAGGAATACGGAAGATTATGAAATTATCAAGTAATAAAAAGGGACTAACATTAGTTATCTTGTCTGTGGTGCTTATTGCGGTAATCGCCCTGAGCGGTACTATCGCATACTTTACGGATTTCGATGAGGTAACCAACACATTCGTTATGGGAAATGTGAAGATCGACTTGGACGAACCGAATTGGAATGAAGAAGATGGTCTGAACCTTTTGCCCGGTAACGTGCGGACAAAGGACCCAACCGTGACTGCTTCAGAGGGCCAGAGCTATATGCGCATCCGCATGGAGATCGTAGATGGCGGCGGCAACCTGATTACAGATACCGACCGCATTGACCTGATCCTTGCTACTTTGTTTTACGATAAGGCTTACGGAACTACGCCCTCTAACATTGATGAAAGTCGTAAGTATTCCGTTTCCGATTTAAACGCTCTCGTTGCAGCAAATAAAATTCATACGGAATACAACAAGGATGCTTTTGTCTTTGCAGGTATTGAGACCGGTAAACCGAGCGCGCGTTACTATAATTACATAGCCAACGGCGGTATCTTCGATGCTGCAGCGCCCGCCGACGTGGCGGTATTGTTCTCCAACGTAGTGATTCCTAAGGACTGGAACAATCAGGAGATATTCGACCTGAACGGCGACCTATATGATACTACATCAAACGGCGGCCTTGAGGTTACGGTACCGGGTACCGGTTATAAAATCGTGTTAAAGGCTGAGGCGATCCAGTCCTCAGATATGGCAGACGCTGACGAAGCGTTCGCAGCTCTAAATGAAGCAACAGGTGTTACGATAGATGCAAATGGTAATTAAGAACAAATTTAAAAATGTGGGGAGGTGATCGAATGCGAAAAAATACTATATTCTGTCTTTTAACAGCGGTACTGTTTATCTTTTCCTCTATAGGCACCACTCTTGCTGCACAGAAAGTCATAGATGAATCTGTGCATGAGGTCAATATGGCCGGTGTAAAGGCGCAGATCATAGAGGAATATGAGAAAGCTGTTAATGTGTACCCTGGCAGCACATCCTCGAAGGTTGTAAATATGCAGAATACCGGAAGCAGCGATGTTGTTGTCAGAGTCAGAGTGGAGAAGGCCTGGGGTGAAACGCGCGATGAAGATGGAAAATTAATTGCAGACGACGCCTGGTCCACCGATAACATTACAATAGAATACAATACGAAGTTCTGGTATTACGATACAGCGGACGGGTACTTTTACTACAAGGGTGTGCTGAAACCAGGTGAAACGACGCTGGAACCATTATTTAAGGAATTTATCATAGATAAGGACACCGGCAACGAATACAGGGGGCTTGAAGCAGATATCATCATAAAGATGGAATGCGTACAGGCTGCAGGTGACGCCATTTCGATATGGGGAAAGAGCTTTACCGATCTGGGCATTACCTATACCTCCGAAAAGCCGGCTGATACCATTACCTCTGTCACGTTCACCGGCGGTGAGGACGAATTTGTATTTGATCCGGCTGATACCGACCTGTTCGCGAATTTCAAAAACCTTCTCCCAGGCGAGAGTCTGACCCAGATCATTGAGGTCAAAAACACCTATGAAACGGAGAACGGCGTGGAAATATTCCTCCGGGCCGAGGATATCGCACAGAGCCTTTCAACTCCCGAAACAAGAGAACTGGTGGAAAAACTTCTGCAGAAATACGCGACTATCACAGTCACAGATGAAGACGGCAAGGTGATATATAACGGCCCGATATGGGGCGAACCATATTCCGGTTCAGGAAATCCGGATTCCATGCGGTATGATATCAGTTTGGGTGTGTTCGCGGAGGGTGAAAGCAGAAAACTGACCGTAGCGCTCCAGCTTGACCCGGTGATGGGCAATGAATATCAGGAGCTTTGGGGTCTGATTAAGTGGATCTGGACTGCGGAACCGGCTCATTCACCGGATACAATTGTTATCAGTGGTGCAAAAACGTGGGAGCATGGTGCGAATCCGGTAGATGAACGCCCGACAGAGTTAATCATCCTTGTGAAGGCGAATGGCAATACCATAGCCACCGCCACTGTTACCGCCAGGGACCATTGGAAATGGGAGTTCATACTTCCCCAATATGATGCGCATGGCAATGAGATCGAGTACACCATAGATGAAGAACCGCTGCCCGGATATACGACTACCGTGGATGGCACTGATGTGACCAATACCCATGAATCATACGAAGAAGTGACGGTCAGCGGTTCTAAGACATGGGGTCACGGTTCGAATACATCAAAACGGCCGGATAGTATCGTGGTCTATGTGAATAACGGCGATGAGAAGATCGCAGCCCAAAGAGTCACAGAGGCCGATAACTGGAAATGGTCATTTACCCTTCCAAAATATGATGCCAACGGCAATATTGCCAATTATACCATTACTGAGGATTCTATACGGTATTATACGCTGGCGAAGACCGATGGGTATAATCTGTATAATAAGTTTGTAAGTTTCAATTATCCCGGGGATGGCGTACCTAAAACCGGCGACAATGCTAATCTTTGGCTGTGGGCGACGCTGATGGCCGGGAGCGCGGCAATATTCGTAATACTGCTTATTATGAGGCGGAAAGGTACAGCGCATCGGAAATGACTTTGCATAAAGAGAGGATGTGGTTTCTGACGGAGACGCATCCTCTAAAAAATAAAGGGTATGCAAACCCGGAAGGGGTGAAGTATTGAATACATTTGAAGAGAAATTAGCTGCGGTGGAAGCTCATTTGAAGGAGCAAATTCCTTTAAGGGAAGTGGCAAAAAGATATGGAGTCCACCACTCCAGTATTGAAAGGTGGCTTCACAATTATAGGGTGTTTGGCAAGGATGGCCTGAGACGGCCGGTCTACAGAAAACAATATACGGAAGCGGAGAAGAAAAAAGCTGTAGAGTGTTATTTTACGGGACAGCACACTTTGTATAGTGTGTGCAGGATATATAAGATCCGTTCTATTTCTACACTCCAGGTCTGGATCGCAAAATATGAAAAAGGGGAAATATAGGATGCTATAGATTCGAAACGAGTAGGAGGGGATTTTTTTGAAAAATGATAACAAAAAACACTCAATAAAAATAATGGCGGGAGTTTTGACTGCAAGTATTATAATCGGGAATGGTTACTGGCTGGCATCAGCTCAGGAAGTTAACCAGATCGAAACAGAAGCTGATGGTGAAACGCTCCCAGCAGTGGCTGCGGTATCGGAAGAAGCAGTCCCGGCTGTTACAGCGCCGGCAGGAACAGAAATAGAGGGCGTCGGAAGTGAATCAACTGAAGATATTAAGACTGGCGACGAATCAAGCAGCAGTGATTCGACAGAAGCAAGTACTTCGGAGAATAGCGGTGCCGATCAGCAGGAAAATACCGATGCAGGTGAGCAAGAAAACCCGGATCAGAATCAGCAGGAAAATACAGCAGAGGAAAGTAATGTCGATAAAACTGCAAATGCGGGCGCGAAAAAGGATCAGGGAGGAAAACAGCAGAATCACAACACTGGAAAGAGCCAGACGGATAAAAGTCTGGAGAAAAAATTTCCGGCGGTAGAAAGTGATTCTGAATGGAACGGTGACAGCGTGCCGGGCTGGGTGGATTCCGCTCAAGAGTACATAAACGGGAACCTGGAAGCGGCAGAGCAGATTCGGCTGCTGGAAGCCGAATTGAACGATCGTGTAAACAGAGCGCTTACCGCTTATAATTCCAGCGCTGATGCAGTGACATATGAAGACAGCAACTTTTTGGATATTTTCGCAGTATATGCGGTGAAGCATAATATGACTGATAATTTCCCATATGGTGTGGAATTTAGCGATCAGGAGGCTCGTGAAGAACTGGTCAGGATATTTCATCGAATGACCAGAGTAAACAAAGTTAATTCCGACAATCTGACAGTCAGAAGACTTACATATGCTGATGTCATTGGGGAATACGGTTTTGATGAAACTCAGGAAGCAATCCTGACAGAAATGGTTAACGATGATGCCCGGGTACTTCTGCAGGAAATATATGATACCAGTATCTTGAGTACGTTAAGTGACGATGAATTTGCCGGGATTGAAGCTGTTATTTCAGGTGATGCCAGTGGTGCACGCCGTTCAGTACTTATAGCGGCACTATCACTGGAAGGAAAGGTCAATTACTTCTGGGGCGGTAAATCCTATCATATCGGTTGGGATCAGCGGTGGGGTCGTCAGGGTCTGGTAACGGCTGAAGGTTCTTCATCAACCGGAATGGTCCGCAGCTATGGACTTGACTGCAGTGGGTTTGTATCATGGGCTTTCATTAATGGAGGCGGTGATCAAAATGTACTTGGATATATCGGTAACGGGACTGCCAATCAGTGGGCTAATTCTTATTCGATTAGCTGGGAGGAGATCCAGCCGGGCGATCTTGTTTTCTATAAGGTACCGAATACCGGCGGTATTAACCATATTGGAATTGTGATAAGTAATGGTTCTGATGGTGTAAAGGTCGTTCATTGCTCCGGTGGTAAGAACGGTGTGGTTGTAACTGGTAAAGTTGGATTCCAGTATGCGAGAAGACCATATATCTACCCGGAATAAATTGCGGTTTTAAACAAAGAAGAGCAATAAAGGCGCGTTGCCGCTGAGCTTCAATGCACCTTTACTGCTTAATATAATCTAATAATAACGACTTTTCCTCTATATGCTGCATTAAATTACGTTTCCTCAATAACCTTTAATGTCCATATTAGCTGTGTCGAATATTCCACTCCTGAGTGGATCGGCTGAGTCACGCGAACTAATATGCCTCTATCTACCGGCCATGAGATTTCCGTTGATCCCGCACGGGGATCACCAGTGTAAACGACAATAGGGGTTTCGCTTAAATCCCAAAGTATATCGTCATTGTCTTTGAAAACCACAGCATTTTCCAACACTTCCCCATCGGCGGTCTTGAGCGGTCCCGAAATCGAGACCAACAACTCCCACTGTGTCAGATACGGACGGTTGTCGACTACCGCCACCGATTCCTCCGGATTAACCCGTCTGAGCAGCAGGGGATCGGTGAAAACGGGAGGCGGCCTGAATACGATGTGCTCCGGTGCGCTTTCGATCCTAACTTCACCGGCTGATATCACAGTCGTTTCAATCGTTTTAATCAGAAAGGGAGTGTTTACGCTGATATTTATTATCGTCCCGGTCGGTATTGCCATCTGGGGATCAATTTCAAACCTGCCGTCCTCACCGGCCGAAAAATTAAACGAATGGGACGTGCTCTCGACTGTGAAAGAGACGATGAGACTTGCGTTTGGCTCGGTCAGGCCGGTTATCGGCCGGCCGTTGTCTATCACCGGATCCGGCGTGATTGTCAGGGTTCCGGCTGAAATAACCCGTGCGTTTTGATACGAAAAATTCGTAATCGGAGTCTGCGGGTTAACGAGCCCGGTACTGGCAGCGGTCGTCGTCGTTGAGGTGATATTGCCGTTTACGGTAAATGCGGCCCAGTTGCCATTATTCCATTTGTTCTGCGGGATATCGATAAAGGTACCCGCGTCGGGAAACGCCCGGGCGGCGGTCCAGCGGTTGAGCTGCTCCGCGAGTATCGAATAACTCCGCGTTATCAAAGCTGCCACTGCGATGGGAGCACTTACACTGTTATACAAGACAAAACTTTTGGGATTGTTCAGGTTCAGCAAAGCCCCCGTACTTGACGGACAATAAAGAAGCGGCTGCGCGCCCGCAAAATTGGCCTGCATGTAGACATTCGCGTTCTGATTAGCAACAAAGCCTCCGCTTACGTATAGGGAGGCGTAAGTTCCGTTGGTGGTTTGCTGGATATAGCGGAACGTGGCGCCCGTGTCAACAAGAAACGATGATGCTATGTGTGACGAATTATACGAAATTCCGTGATTCGAATTAAGAATAAAACTCGCGCCCGTTTGGATTTCGTAAGCAACAGGGTATAGAGTAAAAATATAATAGTTATACATGAAATAATTTGCTGAATTAACGGTCAGCGCAGCGTTCGGGAGCAATCTGAAATACGCCGTGCCCACAGTGCCGCGGAACCAAAACACCGCATCCGTAGTACTATTATGCCGGATGATATTATTACCGGCAAATTCCACGCGGCAGACCTCGCCGACTTCCCCTGCTGTTGATACGTTGGACGGGGAAATAGTGATATCCACGTTTTCAAAGTGTGTCAGCCCCAGGGCATTAAACGCGAGCTGCGGCCCCGTATAGTTTATGTTGCGATAAGTTACCGTAACGCCGCTTGTGTTGACGAGGTCACTAATATAGGGAATTCCGTAATAATTTCGTCCGGTCATGGTCATGTTTTGAAATGTCAGAGAGATGCTCGACGCCCCGCTTATATTGAGGGTGTTTGTGGACAGGTTGCTGTTCATGTCGGTAAACCTATGAATGACGTCCTCGTATCTCCCGTCAAAAAGCAGTGACAGCTTGTTAGCCGGAATTGTTATAGGAGCGGTAAGTTCTATATCGGCCCCCAAATAGATTATATCGATGTTCGCATTGGCGACTGCGTCTGCCAGTTCACCGTAGTTACGGACCACTTGTTCTGCCATGGCTATTCACCTCCTACGGGCTGGACGCCCATGGGGTACACCGCCCAATCCAGTTGGGTCGAATATCTTCTCCCGGAGCGTATGGGTACCGTGATACGCGCCAGCACGCCTCTGCTGTCGGCCCATGTAACCGGGGTTTCATCAACATCAAGATATGGGCCATCCGTGTGAATCGGTATATACGCATTGCCTAGGGTGATTAAGTCCCCTTCCTCGGGCGCAAATACCACTGTATTATCTAAAATATCATTTTCTTCTGTCCGCAAAGGTCCCGCAATCTTAGCCCAAATCACCCACTGCGTTTTATCAGCGCGTTCATCCAATACAATCACGGGGGCATCCGGAATTTGCCGCGGGAGGATGATTTCTGAAACTCCTTCCAGAGGATGAGTAGAAAATCCGATAGATTCAGGCGCAGATAAAATGGAAAGTCTGCCCTCCTCCTGGGATTCTGCCATCAACGAGGTGAGTAGGAAAGGGGTGTTTGAGGTTATAGTGAAGATCTCAGCAGACGGCACAGGATCGATCGGTGTGACAGAGAAAAGCCCGGTATTATCAGCATCGCAGTCCGGACAAGACCATGCCGCAATGCTTAACACTCTGACCTTGGCCTTTTTCGTGGTTTTTCCGGTAATTCGTTTCGTACCTATCACAATTCTATTGACCGATAGAGGGAGATTTCCCACAGAAAACACTCTTGCCAGATGAAGCCGCAAATCTGTTAGCGCGGACGTCTTGTCGAGTTCTTCCTGCGTGAAGTTGTGAGAATCGATATAAGTTTGTGAGGATCCGGCTCTGCCCTCGATTCTGAGCTGGTTCCATTTCAACTTGTTCCATTTGTACCGGGGTTCGTCGTCAAACGTACCGGCGGCCGGGAACGCCATGGAAGAATCCCAATAGTTTACCTGGTTGCCAACGAACACAAAGGGAGTCAAAGCGGTGAATGAGAACGCTGTCGCCGACGCATTGCCCTTGTTATATAACACAAAGCTTCTGGGGTTATTTAGATACATGCCGGCCGAGCCGCCGGTAAACCGGATCAGTTGGTTTGTGTTCGCGAAATCAGTCTGCATATAAAAGGTCGCGTCTTCGTTAACCGTCAAGGCTCCGTCGATATTTAGCGTGGCGACGTTTCTGGTGTTTGTGTTTTGAGTATATCGGAATGAAGCGTTCTCCTCTACCTGGAACGAAGCTACAGTATGATTATTATTCAAGGCAATACCGGAATTTGTATTCAGCGTAAAGTCTGCATCGGACTCAATGGTAAAATCCGGCGGATATGATTCAAACATAAAATAGTGTGCCGTGGTAATCGCCAAAACTGCGCCGGAGAGAATTTTTAGAGATGGTCTTCGTATGCTGCTGCCGTGGAACCAAAATACCGCGTTATCTGAATTTATCTTTCGTATTGTTGTCAGTCCGCTGATTTCAAGTCTGTTGATCTCAGCGGCTTCATGATTATTCACCGTAATATTGCAATCATCGTAACGCGCAAATCCATAGGGGTTATGGGTAAGCTGAGTGCCGTTGTAGGTGACGTTGTGATACAGGGTTGAAACGCCGTAGTATTCCGAACTGTTGGGCACATACGGTATACCGAAGAAATTACGGCCGATTAAATTTATATTTTGAAAGGTAATAGAGATGTTAGAAACCGATCTGATACCGATTGTATAGTTTAAGTCCGTACTGTTCATGTCGGTGAATGTGTGCATGACGCCTTCGTGAGTGCCGTCGAATATGAGCGACGGTTTATTTGGATATATGGTGATACCGTAAGCGAGTGTTATATCGGCGCCGAAATATACATGGTCGATGCCGTTGTCGCTGCTCACTGCATTTTGCAGGTCGTCGGTATTGAATACAACGGCGTTTGTGTCATCTATTATAATCATATGGTCCCCCTCCAAGGTATAGTTCTATTTTGTATCAGTTTATGCGCAGGCGGACCGGAACGTTAACATTGTACGGGCGGTGTGCATATAATAATAGTGTCATGAAAATAAAACCTGTCATGGCGTTAGGAGGAAATATTATGGCTCAACTGCTTAACAGAGCTGATGCCAGCGGAACGTTTGATAGCGTACCCATTGACGCTTCAACTGAACTGTCCGTTGAATTATCTGCTCTTTCTATTACAAAAACGGCCGATAAAGCGATATGGGTTAGAGACAATCTGACTTATACTATCGTTGTGAGAAATATTGATACACGGGATCCTGACGATCCCGACGATCCCGGACTTCCGGTTACCGGTGTGGAGGTCACAGATACAATCGATCCTACCATTGCCGCGCTCGTAGCCGGCAGCGTGATGATCAATAACAATCCTGCGGTTGAAGGTACCGATTACACCTATGATCCAGTAAGCGGCCTTCTTACCCTCATATCACTTGACGACCTCGCAGTAGGAGGTTCACACACCATTACCTTTCAAGTCAGTTCGGTGTAGTGACAACTGGGAGTATTTAACCAATCAGGCGGTGGTGAGTACAGAACGTTATTCCGTTGAAAGCAATCCTGTTGTGGTCAAAAACGGGCTGAGCCACTGGTGCTGCTGCCCGTGCTGCGGTCATCGGTTCCGATGCCCGTGCAGCTGTTGCTGCTGTTGCTGCCCATGCTGCTGCCATAGGGTCTGGTGTTCGTATAACTGTCGTTGCTGGTATAAATGACAAAGCTGGAAATGAAGTTTAAAATCCGGAAATGATATGATTTAGAGGGGGCGGGAATACCGCTCCCTCTTTTGCGAGATGCACGAAGAGTGATAAGTTGCAGATGGTTATAATGTGTGCAGAGGGCAAGACTTGAAGAGCGGTCTTGCCCTTTGCGTAACTTCCAACATATCTAATGTCGGTTTTGGTTACATCTTCATTTTACTACATATAATTTATCCATTTTTGGAGTTTACATATTAGACATTTTATAACTTTGTTGATTTTTCCGCAGAATACTATAGATATGATTAAAAGTATAAATACAAAAATCCAAATGTATTTATAATTGCATGGTTTGCTTTTGGACCATTTCGCATATAGTGTTATATTTTCATTGATAGGAGTATTAAAATCCCATGCATTTAAAAATGTTTCATCGTCCGTATACCAGCCATCAAACATATAACATTGTCTGAAGTTCCATTGTTAGTTAAAGAAAGTCATCTGCCATTCATTGTAAAAGTGCTCTCACAGAAGTAAAGCTATTATTTTTTTTGTTATTAATTTAAATTTTATTGTTACACCTACTTTCTTTCTACTATATTATATTTTTGGTTTGGATTTTCTGTGCAATTAAATTTCACTTTAAAACAGGCGTGAAGTGGAAGACAGGTTTTAAGCCCGATTGAGCAGAGGGATATTCCTGAACGTTATCAATTGACCGCGCTCTTTAATTTATACAAAAATTAGGTAGTTCCTTCATTTTTATCAGACCCGGGAAATGTTAAAATATTAAAAAAAGAGTAAGTATCAGGAAGGAGAAAAATGGGCTGGGAACAATTGTGGCTGAATTATCAAAGAAAAGAAGATTACCCGGATAAGGAATATTTTACTTCATTGTATCAGATGAATGAAGGATATTTAATTTGTAATGCCGTGGAAGAAATAGCGAGGGCGGCTCAAGAGATATTTTCCATATCAATAGCAGTTAAAAATTTTATAGATGAAAAACCAGGAATCATTTTAAAGTTAAACCAAAATGTGGAACTGGGCGAGGATGGCTATAGTATCCAAACAGAAGGCAATAAACTGCTGCTCACCGCCCGGCATCAAAAAGGAATTCTTTACGGTGTGTTTCATATCATCCGGCAGGCCCAGCAGGGAAAGCGGATGGCGGACATCAAACCGATGAATATACCGGTAAACAGATATCGGATGCTGAACCATTGGGATGATTTTAACGGAGACATAGAGAGGGGTTATGCAGGGCGGTCTTTTTTCTTTCAGGAAAACGACATTCTGGTAAATGAAAGAACGGTTGATTATGCCAGACTCATGGCATCCATTGGAATCAACCAGGTTGCGATTAATAATGTGAATGTAAAAGATAAGGCAAGTGAACTGATTACGGAAAAATATTTTTCCAAGCTGAAAGAGATATCAGAAATATTTGAAGGATATGGAATACAGCTGTTTATCAGTATTAATTTTGCCTCTTCAATCGATATCGGTGGGATGGATACCGCTGATCCATTAAATGACAGGGTCCGGGGCTGGTGGAAGGGATGTGCAGAAAAGATTTATCAGAACATCCCTAATTTCGGCGGGTTTCTGGTGAAAGCTGATTCAGAGGGGCGCCCCGGGCCGTTTACCTATCAGCGAACCCATGCGGATGGAGCCAATATGCTTGCAAAAGCAGTAGAACCCTTTGGCGGTACGATCATATGGAGATGTTTTGTTTATGATTGCGAACAAGACTGGCGCGATGTAAAGACCGACCGGGCGAAGGCCGCATATGATAATTTCCTGCCGATGGATGGCAAGTTTGCCGATAATGTGATACTTCAGATAAAAAACGGACCGATGGATTTTCAGGTAAGGGAACCGGTATCGCCTTTGTTTGGGGCACTAAAACATACCAATCAAATGCTGGAAGTACAGATTACCCAGGAATATACCGGGCAGCAAATAGATTTGTGCTATTTGATTCCGATGTGGAAAGAGGTGCTGGACTATCATACCGGCTGTCAGGATGCAGAGGATACGGTTGGCGATATTATATCCGGGAAAACCTTTGGCGATATGAAATGCGGAATTGCAGCGGTGGCGAATACCGGAAATGATGAGAACTGGACAGGGCATGACCTGGCGGCGGCCAATCTGTACGGTTTCGGCAGACTGGCCTGGGAAACGAGCCTGAGTGCTGAAGAAATTGCCTATGAATGGACTGCGGCAACTTTGGTTCAGGAGAAAGAAGTACTAAACACAACAGTATCAATATTAATGAGTTCCTGGCCGGCATATGAGAATTATACATCGCCACTTGGAACCGGATGGATGGTCAACCCCAACCATCATTATGGCCCGAATGTAGATGGCTATGAATATGATGCCTGGGGAACCTATCACCGGGCCGACCATAGGGCGATCGGGGTGGATAGAAGCGCCAAAGGAACCGGATACGCGATGCAGTATCAGAGGCCTAATGCAGCGGTTTATGACAGTATCGAGACCTGTCCGCTGGAATTGCTGCTGTTTTTCCACAGGATTCCATACATGTATGAGTTGAAAAATGGAAAGACGTTAATTCAGCATATTTATGACACGCATTTTGACGGCGTCGAACAAGTAGAAGAAATGATAGAAAGATGGGATTCCATCAAAGATAACATAGATTTAAGGATATATGAAAGAATCAAAGCCAGATTTCTAAGGCAGCTGGATAACAGCAAAAACTGGCGGGATGTAATCAACACCTACTTTTATAGGAAGTCTCTGATACCGGATGAAAAGGGAAGGCCAATATATTAATAGTAAGAGAGGGAGTTTAAGATGGATTTTACACAAAGGGCCGTAGAATTGGTGGACCGGATGACACTGGAAGAAAGAGCTTCGCAGCTGCGTTTTGATGCTGCCCCGATTAAAAGACTGGGAATTGAGCGTTATCACTGGTGGAGTGAAGCCCTGCATGGCCTTGCCAGAGCGGGAACTGCGACAATGTTTCCCCAGGCCATCGCAATGGCAGCGATGTTTGATGAAGAGGCGATGGAAAAAATAGGCGATGTGATAGCCACCGAGGCAAGGGCAAAATACAATGCTTACAGCGGGAAAAATGACCGGGATATCTACAAAGGACTTACTTTGTGGTCCCCCAATGTGAATATTTTCCGGGACCCCAGGTGGGGCAGGGGACATGAGACTTACGGGGAAGATCCGTTTTTGACCGGCCGGCTGGGAGTGAGCTACATTAAAGGCATTCAGGGAAGCGGAGCTTATTTAAAAGCAGCGGCATGTGCAAAACACTTTGCTGTACACAGCGGACCGGAGGAAATGCGGCATGAGTTTAATGCGGTTGTGTCCGATAAAGACCTGTGGGAAACCTACCTTCCGGCATTTGAGGAATGTGTGACAGAAGCCAAGGTAGAAGGTGTCATGGGGGCGTACAACAGGACGAATGGTGAACCGTGCTGCGGCAGTAAGCTGCTGATGAAAGATATTTTAAGAGGTAAATGGGAATTTGACGGATATTATGTATCCGACTGTTGGGCGATCAAGGATTTTCATATGTATCATAATGTTACGAATACAGCCATGGAGTCTGCCGCGCTGGCGTTGAAGATGGGATGCGATATTAATTGCGGAAATATTTATCTGAAAGTGATACAGGCTTATGAAGAAGGCCTTGTGACCGAAGAAGATATCACCCGGGCGGCGGTACACGCCATGAGAACCAGATTCCGCCTTGGAATGTTCGATGAGGAATGTGAGTATGACAGGATACCATATGAAGTGATTGGCTGCAGGGAGCATCGCAAAGAAGCGCTTAAGGCAGCGGAGAAATCAGTTGTGCTGCTGAAGAATGAGGGGATTCTGCCGTTGTCAAAGGAGATGAAATCGCTTGGAGTCATCGGACCCAATGCCGACAGCAGATGGCCTCTGATTGCCAATTATCATGGAACTGCGCCAAAATATGTTACCGTGCTGGAGGGGATCGGACAGATTGCCGGTGAGGGTACGAGGATACATTATTCCGAAGGCTGCCATACGATGAAAGACCGGCTCAGCAGTCTGGCACTTTCCGGAGATCGTATCTCGGAGGCTGTGATTGTGGCGGAAGAAACAGGCGTAGCGGTGGTTTGTGTCGGACTGGACGAAAGATATGAGGGTGAACAGAGAGATCAGGGAAATATGGATGACGATTACGGAAATGCCGACAAGTCCGGAATTGCCCTGCCGGACTGCCAGGTTCAGATGCTGAAAGCGGTGATAGAAACCGGTGTGGATATCATTGTCGTAAATATGACCGGCAGTGCAACCGATTTGAAATGGCTGGATGAAACAGCGAATGTGAAGGCCATTATCCAGGGCTGGTATCCCGGAGC
>Ga0153996_1000212_pt1 | contig 27785 bp, 34 predicted proteins | sample TSNC080MetaG_FD_104728 | JGI IMG/M metagenome (GOLD analysis project Ga0153996, IMG submission 104728) | Attine ant fungus gardens microbial communities from North Carolina, USA - TSNC080 MetaG | ecosystem: Host-associated > Fungi > Mycelium > Unclassified | place: USA: North Carolina, Lumber...
GAATAAGGAGTATGTAAATCACAAGAAAATCAGTGGTTTATCTGCTCCTGTATTTTTTTGATTGGATATCTGAACTTGCAATAAAATCTAAAAATCAAATTCTTTTAAATTGCGATTCTATAACCGAAAGGCGAAAGCTGACACGGGAACATAGCATGGCAGGAAAGCGGTAAGTTGTCCTATACACAAGGACACGACTGAACTGCAACGTTAAGCGGATATGAGGATAAACCTACAGAATGTATAAGGCGAGTTTCAAGTCCCCGTTTATCCCGGGCGGAGGAATGTGTATATACCTGTCAGATAATGACAGTATCAACCTTCGATATGAATAACATTACATATCCATGTCGTGTAATGGGTTATCAATAAATTCATATGACAAGCCAGAGAACTGGAAATAACGAAACGAAAGCATATCCGACAATCCGCATTTGCCTACTTATTACACTAACTGGGGATTGCCTAAGTTGGAACGTCTGAAAAGACTATGCGAAATGCCGCAAGGTGATAAATTCCAAGCCCGCGAGGGTAAGGGAGATGACGCTGAATATCCAATAAGGCAACGGAGTTCTCATAGTATTCAAGGTGTTGCTGTAATGGTTCAACACACAGGCAGACTTCGTGTGCTGCTGGTTCGATTACCGCTGAAAGGGTGACCAAGTATGCGGGAGAACAGGAGAAGGAGAACAGTCATTGGCTCTAAAATCAAAAGTATGATTAGGGAGGAAAACCTCAATGCAACCAACAACAGCGATTTTAGATAGGATTATGAGAAATTCAAGGAACAACAAAGAGGAAACCTTTACAAGGCTATACCGTTATATGCTAAGACCAGACCTGTACTATCTTGCGTACAACAAACTCTACAAGAACAAAGGAGCGTCAACAAAAGGCGTGGACGACGACACGGCAGATGGGTTCAGCGACGAAAAAATCAACAAAATCATACAATCGTTGGCTGATGAAACCTATGTCCCCAAGCCTGTGCGCCGCGAATATATCCCCAAAAAGCGCAACAGTGCGAAAAAGCGTCCTCTCGGACTTCCGACTTTTACCGACAAGTTGGTACAGGAAGTCCTGAGAATGATACTCGAAGCAATCTATGAACCGACATTTTCGGATTTCTCACACGGTTTTCGTCCGAACAGGGACTGCCATACCGCGTTGAACTCTTTGAAAAAGGAGTTTACAGGCGTGACGTGGTTTGTTGAGGGCGATATAAAGGCGTGCTTCGATAGTATCGACCACCATGTACTTGTTGACATTATCAGCTCCAAGATTAAAGACGCACGACTGATTAAGCTGATTTGGAAGTTTCTAAAAGCAGGATATATGGAGGACTGGAAATATCATTCCACACACTCCGGCTGTCCGCAGGGCGGCATTGTATCGCCGCTGCTTTCCAATATTTATCTGAATGAGCTTGATAAGTTCGCGGAAAAAACAGCGAAAGAATTTTACAAACCAAGAGATAGGGTTCGTACTCCCGAATATACCAAAATTCAGTGTAAGAAAGATTATGCAATGAAACTGCTGAAAACGGCAACGGGGCAGAAAAAATCTGATCTCCTAAAAAAAGTGAAATTCTTAAAATCCGAACTGCGTAAGGTCCCCTGCACTTCAAAAACCGACAAAGTGATGAAATATATTCGTTACGCGGATGATTTTATTATCGGAATTAAGGGAGACAGAGTGGATTGCGAGAACATAAAAAGGCAGTTTTCGGACTTTATCAGCAAAAATCTGAAGATGGAATTATCAGAAGAAAAAACGCTGATAACGCACAGCAACCTGTACGCAAGATTTTTAGGTTACGACGTTCGGGTAAGACGGGAGCAGAAATTAAAGCAGAACGGCGACTGTATTCAACGTACAATGAATTACACTGTCGAACTGAATGTGTCGTTCGCGGATAAAATTATGCCGTTCTTATTCGACAAAGCAATAATTAAGCAAACGCATGACGGTGAAATCGAGCATATAGCAAGAAAATATCTTTACAGGTGTACGAATTTAGAGATAGTAGACACATACAACTCCGAACTTAGGGGTATCTGCAACTACTACGGTATCGCAAGTAACTTCATGAGCCTAAATTATTTCGCATATCTCATGGAGTACAGTTGCCTGAAAACCCTTGCGGGTAAGCACAAAAGCACCAGTAAAAAAATCAGAAATAAATTTCCTACTGGTAATGGTGGCTGGGGCATACCGTATGAAACAAAAAAGGGGCAGAAACACCGAACTTTTGCAAAATACACCGACTGTAAAGGTAGCGATAGGTTCAATGATGTAATAGTTGAGTACGCAATCAGACATGCAGGAATGACTACAACGCTCGAAAAGCGATTATCTGCAAAGGTCTGTGAATTATGCGGAAAAACCAACACTCCTCTTGCTATGCACCACGTAAACAAAGTAAAGAACCTCAAAGGCAAGCAACAATGGGAAATTGTGATGATAGCAAAAAAACGGAAAACATTAGCCGTATGCAAAGACTGTCATCACAAAATCCATCACCCTTGAATTTTCGTAGTCTGAAACAATGATGGCGAGCCGGATACATCGAGAGATGTAAGTCCGGTTCTGGGAGGGGTCTGGGCAAACCTGCCGCAGTAATGCGGTAAGGCGGCTCTTTCCTACTCTACGATATCATCCCGTCGGACTTAAATACCTATGGTGGGGAAGCAAAGCGTTTGTTGGAGGATTTACAGTCCCGGAATGAAAGGATGTTCCTGATAACCGTGCTATTTCTTAATACGGCAAAGCATAAGCAGGAGCTGGATAATGCAGTATTCCAGACTGCCGGGATTGCGCAGAAATATAATTGTTCGCTGCGCAGACTGGACTATATGCAGGAGCAGGGATTGATGAGTAGCATCCCACTGGGCTTGAACCTGATTCCAATTAAACGGGCGCTGACTACCACATCTACTGCTATTTTTGTGCCGTTTACTACTCAGGAGCTATTCATGGATGGGGAATCCCTTTATTATGGGCTGAATGCTCTGAGCAACAACATGATTATGGTGGACAGGAAGAAATTGAAGAATCCAAATGGACTGATTTTAGGTACGCCGGGTTCAGGGAAATCGTTTTCAGCAAAACGTGAGATTACCAATACCTTCTTTGCTACTCAGGACGACATTATTATCGGAGATCCGGAAGGGGAATATTACCCGCTGGTCAATGCTCTGGGCGGTCAGGTCATTCATATTTCACCGACAAGTCATGATTACATTAATCCAATGGACATTAACCTGGACTATTCGGAGGATGATAACCCGTTAGGCTTTAAGAGTGATTTTATCTTGTCGCTGTGTGAGTTGATAATGGGTTCCAGAAACGGTATAGAGGCAGAAGAAAAATCGGTCATTGACAGATGCCTGCCACTAGTCTATCAGAAATATTTTGAACATCCGGTTTCGGAAAATATGCCGGTGCTTGGTGATTTGTATGACTGCCTGCGTAGCCAAAAGGAAATACAGGCACAGCGGATTGCCACGGCTTTGGAAATCTATGTAAACGGTTCTTTGAAGGTATTCAACCACCGAACCAATGTGGAGCTTTCCAATCGGATTGTGTGCTTTGACATTAAGGATTTGGGCAAGCAGCTGAAAAAGCTGGGAATGCTGATTGTGCAGGATCAGGTGTGGAACCGTGTGACGTTCAACCGTGCCGTTCATAAGTCTACCAGGTACTACATAGATGAGTTCCATCTGCTTCTGAAAGAAGAACAGACGGCAGCTTATTCCGTAGAAATCTGGAAGCGGTTCCGAAAATGGGGCGGTATCCCGACAGGTATCACCCAGAACATTAAAGACCTTCTGGCCAGCCGGGAGATTGAGAATATCTTTGAAAATTCAGACTTTATCTACATGCTGAATCAGGCTGCCGGAGACCGGCAGATACTGGCAAAGCAGCTAAATATATCGCCACACCAGTTGTCCTATGTGACCAATAGTGGAGAGGGTGAAGGATTGATTTTTTATGGGAATACGATTATCCCATTTAAAGATAAGTTTGACCGTTCCCTGCGTCTGTATGCATTAATGACGACCAGGCCCTCAGAAATGGAAATGGGGCAGGACATTTGATGGAAAGAGAGAAAAAAAGATGCAGGCTGGTAGGAGCGACTATGACCTGCTCCATTGTACTACTTGCTATCAGCATTTATTTTCTGATGGGGATGTTTGCCCAGGAGCAAAAGGATAATGAAGTGCAAGAGCAGCTAAAAGAAATTTACCAAGGGGAAACAAACAAAAACACGAAAGAACCGGCAGAGGATCGGGATGATTCCGGTAGCACAGAAGATATAGTGACAGTCAATGCCGGGCTTCTTGCCCTGCATGAAGAAAATCCGGATTGTATCGGTTGGATTACCATACCAGGAACCATGATTGATTATCCGGTCATGCACCGTCCCGATGAAGAAAACTATTATTTGAAGCGGGACTTTTATGGAAATTATTCCGCAAATGGCTGTCTGTTCCTTTCGGAACGGAGTAACCCTGCGGATAGTGACAACCTGATTATTTACGGTCATCATATGAACAGCGGCAAGATGTTTGCTGCGTTGGAAGGATATAAAAAGCGGGCGTTCTATGAAGAACATCCGTTGATTTTTTTTAGTTCCCTGCACGGGGAGGAAACATATCAGGTCTTTGCGGCCTTTTGCACACCTGTGTATACGGAAAATGATTTTTCTTACTATACATTTACGAAGGCAGAGGATAAGGCAGGGTATGATGCTTACATCGAAGCCGTAAAGAAACGCTCTTTGTATGATACAGGAATTACGGCGGCTTATGGGGATAAACTGCTGACCCTTTCCACCTGCGAGTATTCCCAGGAGAACGGACGGATGGTAGTAGTTGCAAAGAAGATGGAATAACAAGACGGAATTAGAAGGGAGAAGAAAACAATGGTTCATGCTGAAAAAATGAATGAAAATCAGCTTTTAGAAGAGTTGCAGAAGCTTCTGGAAATGGGGACAAAAGAGGATGGGGAAGAAATCTTTTCCTATATGTTAGATGATCTGATCTATCGGGCAGCGTTGCTGGACTTGCAGGGAAGTTTGCTTTCGGTGACAAAGACTTGCGGCGACAGGCTGCCGGAGGATGCCTGGGAGCTTGACCGGATGATACGGGAGCAGACGGAACAGGTGTTGGAGAAATGGGAATTGTATGCGCAACCCTCCATGTGAGCTGGCAGTAAGGGAGTTGAGAAGCCATGCAGGAACATGAATATAAGGCAAGGGATAAAACCGTAAAAAAATGAGCCGCGACGGTCTGCAGGAGGAAAACCTGCACAGCCAGGAAACGGTAAGGATCAGCGCGAGGGAATTAGACAGCCTGGTATTGTCCCGGTCGGAAAATGAAAGCGGGAGACCTGTGCAGGAAGAAATGGTTAAGACCGGGGATTCCCACAGGAGAAAGCGGTATCAGAGGTCACTGGAGTCTGATCGGGGAAATGAAACTCCAGGTAACGCTTTTAACGAGGCAGCAGAGCTGCTTCCGATAAGAAATGCCGAAGTTTGGTCAGCGGAAATGGATTCTGGTTTACCGGAAGAAACCGCTGATGCAGTGGCAGGTAGGAAGGGAGGGCTATCGGAGTATTCTTCACGTATGAGGGGTGTTCGGAGTCATTCGACCGGTAGTGAAAACTTTGCAAAAGCCGCTGCAGAGGTCAGCCATAACCGAAAAAAGAGGCAGGTTCAGGCACGTTCTCGAAAGGAGAAAGAGCGGAAGGATTCAGAAAATCAGAGTTCCAGCGGATACCGTGATGGGATTAAGACAAAGCAAAAGCGGGAGCAGCTAAATAAAGAGCAGAAGAAAAAATCTGCCCGTCTTTCCTTTGAGGATGAGGATAGCGGTATGGTGCGTGGTACTGGTATGGGTATTATGAAAAATGCTGCATCTACGGTGGCAGGTTCTGCGGTAACTTATGCGCATGGAAAGGGGCATGAAGCGTAACAGGAGAATGCGGCAGTAGAGGGCGCACATAAAGCTGAACTTCTAGGGGAAAATGCCCTGCGTTATGCCATGCATAAGTCCCGCCGTGGAGGGCAGAGGAAATCCTTACGCTTGCAGGAAAAGGCGGCAGAGACACAGACAAAGGAAAGATTGTGGTTTGAAGCGGTGCAGGAAGCCGGGAAAGCGGCAGGAGGACATGCTGCCCAGACAGAGGCATATTCCTTTTTTTATGGAGTTAAACGGTAGCGTGTTATGTTTTTCCAATTCGGAGGAAATCCCATCTGTTCAAACAATTCTGATTCGGTGATATGTACCAGATTCTTATTGATCTTTCCGGTTTCCAGGACAAGCCTTTTCTTAAATGCGGCAAATTCCTCTTGGGGCAAGAGATAGCGGAAGGCAATAACGACAGCGAATAAATCCTGTTTACCATATATGTATTGATTCCCTTGTTTTGGAATGGAAAGCCCTGCGTGTAACGGGGTATCCAGAAGTTGATCTACTGTCTTATAAGTAAATAGACGGTCACTATGCGCACAGGCATTTCTGTATTTTGTCAACACGGATAAATAACGCTCCAGTTGCCGCTGATTTACTGAATGAAAATGCTTGCTCACTTTGGTACGAAGTGACTGCGGCAATACCTTATACATTTTTGACAAGCTGCCGAAAGTCAATATGCTTGTTGTCACCCACAAGGGAATGTTACCGTATTGGGTTCGGTAGTAATTTATATACTCATATTCGTTTGTATTAACTGCGCCATGCAGCTTTTGCATTAAGCCCCGTACAGTTCTTTTGTTACGGCGGCTGTTATCATAATTATCAGGATTCAGGTATTCTGCTTGGGATACGCCGTGCAGCTCTATAAAATAATAGGAAATCAGGTTTCCGACATGGCGCTCGATCTGAAGCAGATATTTCAAAAACAGTGCCCTTAGTTCTGCATCGAATTGGTATAAAGCTACTATTTCATCAAATGAAGTTCCCGGCTTATATTTTTTAGTAAGCGGTATTCTGAATAACTGTTTGTAACCACCCATTAAGGAAAGTTCTTTGAAGATATGTAAATTCTCCTATAAAGTAAAAGAGGGAGAGACCCGTAGGTTCTCCCCCGCCTGTGGGCTTCGCAAGTTTCCACAGAACGATCACTAAGCTTAATATAACAGAAATAACGAGAAAAGTCAATGTGCCGGAAAATCTGATTCCGGTATTGCTTATTCGCCAGTGTTCTGCGTTCAGCTCACTGCTATTATATGCAGTTAAGTAATCCATAATACATACTTATTGGACTATGTCAGCCGATTGCCGGGCAGATGTAGTTCGGAATTAATCTTTGTGTTGTGATATCTTTAAGATTACAATCAAGGATGTCACAGGCCATTGAACTGCCGCATGACACTTTTTACACTTTGCTTTTGCTCGTCCGAAAGTGATCCCCATAGCAGCAACACTTCTCTCTGTTCAGGAGAAAGTACGATTGACTCACCCTCATCGGCAAAGAATTGTGCGAGGGTTATACCAAATGCCCTGCAGATAGCTTCTATGGTGGGGTAGGTTGGGGCATTGTTCCTCTTGAATAAATGGGAGATTGTCGATTGAGGCAGCTCGGCTTCTTTAGCCAGCCGATATTCCGACCAGTCCTTCTCTTCCATAAGTAATTTAATGCGTTCTTTTACGTCCATTTGATTACCACCTCCTATGCAATCATTATAGTTCGCAAAAGGGCACTAATATAGTTGCAATAAGTCTTGAAAATATAACGCAAAAATACTATAATAATAACTGGAGGTATAAATATATCATTTTACGAATGAGGTAAAGACTATGAGTAAAGGAAAAGACTACACACATATTTTTGAGCAGATTGCGGAGAAGAATCATACCACGGTGGCAGAAGTCCGCCGTGAAATGGAGATTGCTATCCGGGCAGCATTTGGAAATACCGATCCAAAGATACAGGATGGATGGGCTAAAATACCATATAAAGGAGAAGAACCAACGCCGGAAGAAGTCATTACATATGTTGTGCGTCAGGCAAGAAAGGGCAATGCGGATGTACTGCCCCAACAATTTATCAAATGGTAGTATTGCCAAAAGCAAATGGTGAAAAAGTACAAGTGCCCTCGGCAGGGTTTAATGTATGCTTGGGGTTAATGTTAGCAGAAGAATCAAGAAATGTCTTGATTCTTCTGCTGTTTAGGATGAATGGAACGTGGACTTCCTAAGATTGTATCTACATTGGAGCAGACGGTATGTAATTCTTTTCGGAAATCACGGCAATTTTGGTATGTCTCTTGTTGGCGCTTTCTTTGCGCCAAAAGATTGACCTTTTCCTCTTTCAGAAGTTTCATAGAGGGCAGTTTTCCATTTCCAGATTTCTCTTTTAGAAACTTTATCGCCGCTTCATAAAGTTTAATTTCAGAAGAATGCTCCTGACGGAATTTTCCTTTGTTTTTGGATTTACAAAATTCAGTATAAACAGATTTTTTTGCAAGGTATTGGCCGGTATAATGAATTTGCTCGTTTATTTCACGCAGCCTGCCCTCGGTGGATTTGAGTGCTTTCCGGGCAACGGAGGTTAGCGCCTTTGCTTCGGATAACGAGCTGTCTAATTTGCCCTTGGTGTCATAACCATGCTCCTGCACATAGGCAACTGTTTTTGCCATTTCCTTTAGATTGGAGAGTTTTACTTTCTGTGCATAAGCTCGGCTTTGTTGTGATTTTATACATTGCTGCAAATCCATGATAAGCCGTAAATCCGATTTGATGAACAGGATTGCAATCGGATCATTGTCCCATACTGCAGAGTTTGGTTTTGCAGAAGTAGCCGCCTGTTGAGTGTTTTCTTCTATTGCCGGACTGTGTTTATCACTTGCCTTTGTCCTGGCATTTTTCTCAAATACTGCCAAAAGATAATCTTTCCCATAGAGAGTTCCCAGGTTTCGCCCGGTAATTGGTTTGGTACGCTCCGGATGAAGATAGCTGAATCTGCCACGACTGACTTTCAGGGTAATCTTAAACTGCGCTGAAAGGATCTGCTGAAACTCTTCCAAACTGCTGGTAGAACGGGCAGCTTCTTCAATGGAGACACGTAAAAATTCCTTCTGTGTCTGGAACTTTGTTTTACGTGGTGTTATGCCATCTGCAAGTATTTGGCTGTTCAGTTCATCCATTTTCTTTTGTCCACGGCGGTTTGCCCAATATTCTTTTTCTGTAATCTTTCTATCTGCTGGGTTAAGCAAATCTACCTGGTAAAGATTTTCGCGATGGCACATGTCCATGACGGACTGCTTCAAATGAATCAGGTATTTTTTTGTCAGATGGTGTTTATTGTCGGCACGGGAATCACAGGGACGTTCCATAAAGTCCTGCCGTTCCACGTCGAGCTTTCGTAAGCTGTTGATTACAATGTGTACGTGAATATTGCCGCTTCCGTTGTGACCATTCGTGTGAGTGCAGACCAGGGACTGATGTCCTGGGAAGTTTTTTTGGGCATATTCTAATCCAAGCTGCTGCGCCCGTTCTCCGGTCAGACCATTTTCATCCCTGTCCTTTGGATCGAAGCTGATGATATAGTGGTGGGATTTGATTTCATCATAATGTAGGTTTTTGTGATAACGGGCATTAAGTTCTTTACACTCTGCGTCAAAAGTGAAGGGATCGCAGTTGATTCCATCCATGTAATATTCTTCCCGGAGTATCAGTTTCCCACTTTCGTCTAATATGGGTTTTCTTGTGGATTCATCATGCTGAAAAAGTAAGTACCGTTGTGCTTCCCCATAATCTGCATTTTTACTTGTTATGTGTTTCAGTATTGCCATGATCCCCCGCTATTTTTAAGACTTCATATTTCATTTCGTATATCGCGGCAATACACTGGTTGATGGCTCCTCGCATTTCCTGGGAGTGAATGCCGCCCTGGTTAAAGTGCCAAGCAATCTGGTTTAGATTGCTTCCAATTTTGCCAAACTCTGCAATCAGCTTTTTCAGTTCCGGCACATCTGCCACAACTTCATATTTTACAACTACCCGTTTATTCATAATCTGTTTCCTTACATACTCTGCAACAGGGAGGTGTGCGTCTTTTGCAGTTTCTGTGATAATATCGTATTCTGTATCATTCAGGCGGAGCATGATGTGGTGGTTACGTTTCAATTCTTTTTCCTTTTTGGGTCTTGCCATAATTTGTCTATCCTTTCCCGTGCCGGTAGCAACCGACACGCTGCGACTATTATAAATAGGAGCCAAAACTACACATGTAGTATATGAGCGTCAACCGAGGGAATGGGGAAGCGGAATACCCATCAAGTTGGCCCTGTAACCAAAATTCACGAAGTGAGTTTTGAGTTACTTGGGCGAATCTTGCTCTGGAAGAGTAGAAAAGCCCTTCAATAATAAAAGCCCTTCAATAATAAAAGCCGATTTAGAGATGTGAATGATACCATTGAGGAAATAAAATTAATAAATTTAAAAAGACTATGTATGGGCAACATTTTAAACACGAAAGAGTAATGAAATTTAATTAAGAGCATAAAGTTTCGCTGTTTAGGCAAATAACTTTATTCCAGCGAAACAAAAATGTCTGAACTGTATAAAATCAGGGAACTGGTACAGATACAGAAGATGTTAGAGCAGTATGTTGAATTATTCTCCTTTGACCCAAGATTATTTATGATTACCTGACAGATTTATTTACTTTTCCCCGTAATAAGATTTTTGAGGGAACTATGAAAAAGCATATACATTACATTGCACCAACATTTATTCAATAGTTTCTCAAGCGGACGGTGATTTAAGGACAAATATAAAAAGCCTATAACCATGGTATTTCTTGCCGATAGTTATGGGCTTTTTGTCATTCCAACAGTGTTTTAATGAAATTATCCAAGATATCCTGCTGCTCTTTGGCAAGGGGGTTCTAAAGCGAAGGTGCCGCTCCTGCTCAGCCGTGAGTACAACAACTCCCACCTAAAGCATAAAACAGAGTTTGTCATGTGTTTTTCTCTTTTCAATTTAATTGTAGGCTGTCGGCCTTGTGAGGGGCAGCTTACGCATTTTATGTGGAAAAGCACGCATTTTTTAGAAACTGCTCCTATTTATATATTCAATCCTTCAATCCTCAACAAGAATCAAATTACTGACATATTTCCTTTTACCTGAGAGCACATCATCATAAAATTGTTGTTTTTCATCAATATAGCTAACTGCAATCTGTAATTCTTCTATATGTTTCAAAAGCCCTTCTCTTTTCTTATCCAATATGTTCTTTCGATTCTGAATTGTGGAAGGACCCTGAATGCACAACTCCAGATACTCCTTCATATCTTGTATGCTCATACCGCAATTTTTCAGACAGGTCAGGCTTTTAATCCATTCCACATCGTGAACGTCAAAAATTCTCCGGTTATTTTTATCTCGTTTGACATTGGGTACAAGCCCCTCATTACAGTAAAATTTTAAAGTCTGATAAGTCATATCGGATTCTTTGCAGACTTGCATCATGGTATACATCATAGCACCTCTCTCATTATTGTGTTCACAAAAAATTCACAATCTTTTTCAAAAAAGCCTTGACCGATAGTTACAACCGGTTGTTACAATTATATTGTATAACAAAATAAATTAAAATTCAAGAGGTGATTAATTTTGAAAATAATGCTGGTAAACGGCAGTGCAAGAAGCAATGGATGCACCAACATAGCATTAAATGAGGTGGCACGTTCACTAAAAGAGGAAGGAATTGACACAGAAATTATTTTTATTGGCAATGAGGCGTTACCAGATTGTATTGCCTGTCGGAAATGCAGAGAAACAGGGCATTGTGTTTTTGACGATGTTGTCAACAAGCTTGTAGAAAAGGCTAAGAACTGCGACGGTTTTGTTTTTGGCTCGCCTGTCTATTTTGCCCATCCCAGCGCAAGGCTGCTGGCGGTCATGGATAGAGCTTTCTATTCCGGTGGCAGGCATTTTGCTTTTAAGCCCGCAGCGGCAATATTAAGCGCAAGACGAGCGGGAACAACGGCCTCCTTTGATGTAATCAATAAATATTTTACGATAACATCTATGCCGGTGGTTTCCTCCACTTACTGGAACCATGTCTATGGCAGGCAGCCGGAAGAAGTTCTGGAAGATAAGGAAGGCCTGATGACCATGTATAATATTGGAAAAAACATGGCATGGATGCTAAAATGCATCGCCCTGGGAAAAGAAAATGGCATTACTGTACCTGAAAATAAAAAAATTCTGACAGACTTTATTAGATAATTGCGAGGAGGTAGTTTCATGAAAAATTTTGTTTTTGAATATCCTACAATAGTTTATTTCGGAAAAGGAGCCGCAAAAGAGCATTTAACCAAAACGCTTTCCGGATATGGTACGAATGTAATGCTTGCGTACGGCAGAGGTTCGGTTAAACAAAGCGGTATTTATGAAGAGCTCATGGAAATCTTGAAAAGTGCCGGTAAAACGGTAACGGAATTCTCCGGTATCATGCCGAACCCCACTTATGCAAAAGTACAGGAGGGCGCGGCATTAGCAAAAAAATCCAACGTAGACTTAATTCTGGCTGTCGGTGGCGGTTCAGTCATTGACTGCTGCAAGATTATTGCGGCACAGGCAACAATTGACGAAGATTTATGGGAACTGGAGCTGGGAAGCCGTCAGCTTCCATCTGTCCAACCGCTTCCCATGGGAGCTGTTGTAACTGCTTCCGGCACTGGCGCAGAAATGAATGGTGGTGCGGTAATTACCAATGAAGAAAAGAAAATTAAAACTGGCCTGTTAGCTGCGGCTCCCCGTTTTGCAATTCTTGACCCGGCATATACCATATCTGTACCGCCCTTGCAGGTTCTCTCCGGTGCTTTTGACACATTGAGTCATGCGATGGAAACCTACTTAGGCAATTCCGATCAGGATAATGTGTCCGATGATGTGGCGCTGGCTGTTATGCGGAATACCGTAGTCAATATGCGCCGTCTGCTTGTAGATATCAACGATATGCAAGCCAGAAGCAACCTGATGTGGGATTCTGCTATGGCTGAAAATGGGATTTTGAAATGTGGCCGTCTGACTGATTTTCAGGCACACCAGATGGAACACGACTGCAATCACGGTCAAGGTCTTGCTGTTATCCAGCCTGCCTACTATCGCCATATCATGAAGAACGCAGAGGAGAAATTTACCCGCTTTGCCAAGGCTGTGTTTGATATTGATACAGCTAAAGATGGGATTGATGCTCTATCCGAATTTATTAGAGAGTGCGGATTGCCCACCAAAATGGATGAATTGAAATCCAAAGTGGAGATTACGCCGGAGGTGCTGCGACAGGTGGCCGACACCTGCAATATCATCAAGTGCAATCCTCGGGAACTGAGCAGGGATGAGATTTATGAAATCTTGATGGAGTGCTTATAAGGAGACTTGTATTCATGAAAAAAAAGAAAGGTTTGATTATGGGAATAATATTGCTGGCAGTTGTCGTACTTGTTTTTGCAGGCTACAACATTTACAGGTTTCCTGCCACATTCAGAAGCCTGTCGGATGAATCTTTAAGTGAAACGCAGGTAGATGAGCTGAAAGAAGAAATCCTTGCAAGAACAGACAAGAGAGTACTGGTCGCCTATTTTTCCTATTCGGGGACAACAAGGAATATTGCAAATGCATTAAGTGAAGAAATCGGAGCGAATCTTTTTGAAATCGCTCCGCAAGAAACTTATTCCAATGTGTACATGGCGTCAAACCGCGAAATCAGAAGGAACGAGAGACCGGAATTGACAAATACCATCGATAACATGGATGAGTACGATATCGTCTTTGTCGGTTATCCTGTATGGTGGCACGCAACACCCGCCGCTGTCAATACATTTCTGGAGAGCTATGATTTGACCGGAAAACTAATTATTCCCTTCTGCACTAGCGGTGGAAGTGATATTGACGAAACGCTTCCTACTTTCCTTGATTCTTGTAAAGGATTAGCGAATCCACCCCTTACTATTTATTTGAGTGTGGTTATGCACCTTATTTTTTTGAAGGTATCACATTGAGGTATCCTGGATCCTGTAAAGACATTCCTGACGTGGGTGCAGTTGGGCAAACCGCGCAGAAATAAGCAGGAAGGCAAGCTGTACATTGCAATTTAAAGATTCCATGTATAAATATCTTGAATTTTGGTAAGAAATAATATATACTTTTTCTTACGAGGTGGTTACATGGAAAACAATTATCAGGAACAAATCGTAGAGCGCATCGAAAATTCTGAAAAAGGATCAATGTTTATAACTTCGGATTTTTCAGATATCGCTGATACGAATGCAATTAACCAGGCTTTATTTAAACTATTAAAGAAAAAAAAGATTAGAAGGGTTATCCGTGGTGTTTACGAATATCCGGAATATAGTTCCTTTCTCGGTGAGTATGTGGCGCCATCTCCAGACAAGGTGGCCCACGCTCTTGCTCGTAATTATGGGTGGACTATCGTCCCAAGCGGTGATACGGCCTTAAACATGCTCGGCTTGTCAACACAAGTTCCAGCTACGTGGACCTATGTCAGCGATGGACCCTATAAGGAATACAGGTTTGATAAGGTGGTTCTCCGGTTCAAGCATACCTCCAACAAAGACCTCTCGAAGGTATCGTACAAAACGGCGCTGCTGATACAGGCTATCAAAGCCATCGGCAAAGAGAATGTTACTGAAAAGACAATCAGACAAATTTCAAGAATACTCAGCAGCGATGAGAAAGCCAATCTGCTTTCCGAGACGAAATATACGACTGCATGGGTCTATTCCAACATTAAAAAAATATGTAACGGGAGCGAGATACTATGAGAAAAATAGCCAGGCTTTCCGCTGATGAACGGAAAGCGTTATTTACCAATACTGCAAGTAAAATGGGCTTGAATGAAGCCATTATAGAGAAAGATTTCTGGGTATGCTGGATACTAGACTACCTTTTCCACAGAAGCACCTGGAAAGGCGACTTGGCCTTTAAGGGTGGTACTAGTTTGTCAAAGGCGTTCAAGGCCATTGAACGCTTTTCTGAGGATCTTGACCTAATTCTGGACTGGCGTGTTTTAGGATACAGCGCCGAAGAACCCTGGGCAATCCGAAGCAATACAAAACAAGACCGGTTTAATCAGGAAGCTAATGTAAGAACTGTAGATTTCCTGAGAAACGAATTCATACCGGCACTACATAAGGATTTATCTGACGAATTAGGAGAAGATGTAAATCTGATCATTGATGAGGAGGATGGACAAACAGTTCTTTTCGGATACCCTCACGGATTTTCTGACAAGGCTATCTTACAGCAAATCCGACTTGAAATAGGCGCACCTGCTGCATGGTCGCCAGCAAAAATGGAGCCCATTACCCCATACACAGCCGAACAATACGGACATCTTTTTGTACAGCCAAATACCAAAGTCTTAACAGTTTTCCCGGAAAGGACATTCTGGGAGAAAATCACGATTCTGCACAGGGAAGCCAACAGACCGGCAAGCCACTCCTTTCCTCAGAGATACTCCCGCCACTATTACGATATCTATTGTATGGCCGCATCCCCTATCATTATTCGAGAAAAATGTGAATCCTACTTTGATAAGTATCTTAATGAAGTTCTGTATCTTTTTGAAAATTCGGATGCGGATGTTATTGTATTTGAAGATATGGATCGCTTTAAAACGAGTAACATCTTCGAGCGACTTCATGAAGTCCGTGTTGCCAATCCTTTCAGTGCATCTATCGCCATTTCCCATGTGACGTCGGCGGCATAGCTGTATTTCTTTTGATACCGTTTCCAAAGATTAGCCATGATGTCACTGACAGCAATTGTCTGGATAACATCCTCCGGGTCAGCCATCTGTGCGGCGGTATGTCTCTTCTCGACCGTTTTTTTCTGTGCGGCGCGGAAAATGTTGGCGTCAAGCGGCTGGGTGACCGTCAAGATATAGATGTCATAGAAGTCTCTCATGCGGGTATTGGTAACGCCCCGCGTGATGACGGTTTCAAATTTCTCGGCTAATACCGTTTCTAGGTTGTATGCCATAATACTGATCGTCCTGTCCTCGAACATCAGCTTGAAGCTGTATTCAACCTCTTTTGGAGTGACAAAATCTCCGGTAGTGATATCTACTTTAAGGGTTTGCCGAGTTTTGTCAAGCACGGCTTCAATGGAAATCCGGTAGCCGGGATAATCCGCTTCTTCGTGAATTTCCTCAATACTCTTAAATGTGAATATAACGCCGTCATCGACGGGAACGTTTAGAATATTTCTTATAATAGCGGTAACATCGGCTTCGATTAATATCTGGGCTTTGATAGTCGCATCTAAATCCATCGTGGTGCGTGTATCAATGCCGACCATTGCGGCAATGAGCATGCCGCCTTTCAGGATGAAGTTATTTTTGTGTTTAGAAACAGCTATGCGCTCTAAGAACCGTTCCAACATGAAATTCCGCAAGATGATTTCGGCTTCCACATTTTTTTCTTTTGATAGGTTGCGTACCAACGCCTTCAGTTGAGTTGATGTTTTCATAGCAGTATCTCCATATAACTTCTCAACGGTTTTGTGACTCGGAATTTTTCGGCCATTTCCATGAGGACATTCAGATTCTTGTCGCTCCGTTTTACATATCGCTTTACAGCGTCGGTTACAATGGCAATGTCCATCTTGTTTCGGCTACGGATGCAGTCGCAGATTGTCCGTTCAAGCCCATAGGCTGTAACCCTATGCCCAAACATCGTTTCCATTTGAACAGCTCCAAGCCCATGAAGTTCGCGTTTTATTTTAAAAACAGTAATTCCATCCTCGACAATTGCCTTTGCGTTATACCCTGAAGGTACGGTAACTGTGTAACTGATAGGATCACGGTCGGTCAAACCGTGCAGGAATAAAGCGGTTTCATGGGAATAAATCATCTTTGGACGCCGCAGTTGTGCGACATACATTTTATCCATAAAGTCATCAGAAGAAATATACACACCGTGCGCCACGCGTTCCAGATTCCCCGACTTGACAAGCAGCCGCAGGCGTTCGTTTGAAATACCCGCAGCGTTGGCTCCAGTGGTGGTAATCACTCCGCCGTTTTCCTGCAAGACGATTTGAAGATTTTCAGGCATAGGCAAGTTCAATCTCTCCTTTCGATTTGACTTTCATGCCCATATTATAACTTAAACTTGCGCAAAAATCAATAGAAGATTTATAAGATTACGGTCTTTAGTTACGACGTAACTCTGACGTATATCCACAGTCACAACATTGTAAGAACCCCGGTCACCAAATCGTAAGAAGAAAATGCTATACTATTGATAAATAAAAAAAATTGAGTAAGTTGGAGGGAAACTAATGAGTATATTGTCTACAAGTGAATTGAAAAAGGTGTACGGCAAGGGAGACAATGAGGTTCGCGCCTTAGATGGGGTCTCCCTGGCCGAACCCGAGAGATCCAAATGCGCCTACTTCATCATACTGAGCGACCAGGAGGGTGCACTGGATTTCCTGTCGTCGCTGTTCTTTAGCTTTTTATTTATCAAACTGATTCGCTATGCGGATAGCCGGCCGAACGGGCAATGCAAGGTGCCGGTGAACATCGTGCTTGATGAATTTCGAAGTTAAATGTTTACATCCGGAGATTTTGTGTTATACGCTTCCGGCCTTTTTTCTGCAAAACTAATTTTATTTCTCATCTTCCTCTTGTTTATCATCGCCAGCTGTCCCGTCATGCTTTTATTCTCCGTGGGACGCTTATATGGTACTGTCAATAAACTCCTTTATAGTTCCTATATATTTGCCCAGTTTGAGCAGTAGTGCAAGATGGCCTCCACGGATATCGGTAGTCACTTGAGGATTGGGCATGATGTTAATGAGGGCTCGCTTTACGTTTTCGTTGAAAGTGAAATCATCATCAGAGAGGATAAGCAAAACCCTACCTCCGTATTGTTCAAAATCTCCTTCCTCCATATCCCAATAATTCAGTAAGTCTTTCATCAACAATGTCATGTGTATTTCATAATCTTTTGTAAGTGTCTGTACCATTTCGTCGCATATTTCGGTCATAATCGTTTGTTCTTGTGCATCAAGTTGCTGGCCGACCTTTTTAAGCACAGCTTTATTAATACTCTTTTTTACAAGCCCAAAAGGAAGCAGTTTTATCATTCGCAATGATTTGTCCATACTTCTTAGCATATCGGTAAGGCATTTAGTTCCTTGTTCATCCATATCGATAGACAGAGTACCTGTGTTTGACAGAACCAAGCCGTCAACAACATCAGGATGTTGCTTTGCCAGCATTTGAGCAATAAAGCCGCCTAAGGATTGGCCGACTAAAAACGCTTTGATATCAAGAGATTTCAGTAATTCAGCTATGGCATCTACTAGCTGTTGAGTGGTAGGGTAGGCCATTGGATAGTCGAATGATAAAACCGAATAGGATTTGGCAAATTCCTCAAAATGAAAAACCAACAAATCTGACAATCCAATACCACCTGTTAGAAGGACAACAGTTTTATTAGAATTTTCATTTTTGTAATATCTATACGGAAAGCTACTCCCGCCTATTATCTGCTTTTGCAGCGGATATTTTTTCTTGAATTTGGTAAAGGTATTCAAACTTATTTCACCCCCTCAAATATATAAGAGGCTAATGCGTTCGCCAAAAAACGCATTGTAGCATCTTGACTGTCCACAGGTAACAGCTCATTATTTGCAGCATAGCTACCCATCATGTTCATAATATTTACCACAACTTCATTGTTCAGCTTTGGGTTGACATTTGGTATCTTTGAGAAAAGCTCAGCAGCTAAGGATGAACTATCTAAGCTGGTAGTTGATAGTTGTTCGGGCATTTTCCTGAAAATGATTTTTTGTACATCTGGAGTGAAATAATGATAGACATTTTTACGTTTCATATACCGCTCAAACAAAAAATCTTCCATACTCTCTTTATTGCATTTCCCAGATGAAACAAAGTCATAAATGTCTTTTCTATTTTTATCTCGTATGGACAGCATAACTTCAAAGAAAAAATGTTCTTTGGATTGGAAGAAATTGTAGAAAGTTCCTTTAGCAATGCCCGCTTGTCGGGCAATGGTTTCTATAGAAGCCGATTTATAGCCACCACGCTCCAATGCTTCTAAGCCGTACCTTATAAGGTTTTCTCTGATTATATTCCTATCTCCATCATTAAAAACTTTAGGCATATTGATACACTCCTTTCAAAACCTAATGACTTGAAATGCTCTATAAGTCATTTTATAATATTAGCGTTACTCCGTCAAGACATATTTTTTACCAGCTGATTAACCAGTTGTTTCGCTAATCGGCAAGCACGAATGTGGCACAGTTTCGATTTATCTCATGTTTGGCATAGATGATGTCATAGAAAATGGCATACAACTTGTCAAGTATCTCGCCGATGACATGCGAATGAAAAAGTGCTATGATTGTATTGTCCAAAAGTGGGCATGGGCAAAAAAGCCGTTTCCGCAGCTACAAAAAGCTGATTTAAGGAGACGGCTTTTTATTTTGCCTAAAATTATAAAAGGAGGTCTACGCATGACACGAAAATTCCCAATCAAAGAACGTATCATCAAGGGGTATTGGTCCCTCGTGGCGATGAGTTCTGTACTCATCCTTACGCTGCAGCCAGTCATGGCCGGAAGAACTACGGCCCTGCGCCAGCCTGTCTCAGCGGGAAGGTATTTGCTCCGATTATTTGTTTGAGACAGAAGACCGGTATGGAGTAGGCAAACCGTATAAAAACGTGACATTTGAACAATGGTTCACAAAAATACTATGTGTTGCAGGGATTGGCTTCTCCAAGTCAAATTCTCACGAGAGAGGTCCCTGCCCTCATTGTCTACGCCATCTGTTTGTTTTCGATTCCTTTCAAAAGTCCGAGTCCGACGGGCGCGGCTTTGATGAGACGGCACCGTTCTTGTCCGAATATCTCGGTCACGAGAACCTGTTCTCGCTGGAAAAATACTTGAGCAAGGATTACTCGCTATACCGGCATTCGCACCAACAGGTCAATGAATTCATCAAAAATGTTTTTCCGGAGGTGAATTTCCCTTGAAAGATAAACCTCTTGAACTGTTGCGTGCATTGTCCGATTATTTCGACACGTACTTGGTCGATGTAAAAGGACTCAGCCAGAATACGGTGACATCGTATGAGTATGCGTTTCAACTCCTGTACGAATTTATGAATGACGCGAAGGGGCTATCTCCGGAGAAAGTCACCTTCAACAGCTTGACTGGCGGCGTTATCGCTGAATACCTGTCCTGGCTGGAGATTGCCAGAGGGTGTTCAGCCTCAACCAGAAACCAAAGGCTTGCGGCAATATCATCATTTGCCAAGTACGCCGTGCGGCGATCGTTCGGCGACTCAGTAGGATATATTAAAACAATTATGTAGGATATAAAGGGGTAGAAATTATTGAAGGCATCTCATGCCAGATTATGTACACATGCTAGTCAGTATCCCCCCAAAATTAAGCGTATCCCAGTTCATGGGCTATCTTAAAAGTGCCGGCATGCACACGCACATAGGCGTCACACTCTGGATACTTGTTGCAGACGTATAAATGGGTGTTGCGATTATTCTCCTTATAAATTCCATCGGTGCTCCGATATATCACAGGACTGCCACAGTAGGGGCAGCGCATTGTTTTCATACCAGGAGGCGCAGATGCTTTTCTCTTTTTTCTCATAAAGCACCTCCATATTTTTAAACAAAAAAAGCCGGAAGGTCTGCTAAACAAACATGCAGAGCCAATTAGCTGGATATTGGTGTCTTACCAGCAAATCGACTCTGCAATCGCTTAGCAGCCTTCCGGCTGCACAATTTTTTCAAATGGCTTGCGCCGTGTGGATTTGCTCAGTACGCAATTCCTAACGAATTCCGGGGTTGTGACGTCTCATTAACACCCTCGCCGTCGAAGCGGAACTGGAACCGGCCACAATACCGTCTTCAGATGTTTTGATCAGTCTGGTCTCACCGGTTCGCTCCTCAAAAACGGGCAGTAAAAGAAATTTTCTTGAGAGAATCAGTCCAAGCACCGTATCCAATATCCTGTATGGAAGCCATATTAGTTTCATACACAATTGCCTATTCACCTTAAAACGGAAATTTCCTATTTATGCAATTTCCTCGTTTTTTCCTAAATATATATTGACATAATATCACAAATAATGATATAATAGGAAAAATTTGGAATATCATGCAAGTTTATCGTTATGTTTTATTAACAAATAGAGGAGAGTAAATAGTGAAAGATATTTCTTATTTAACATTAAAATTGACGAATAGATGTAATATGAATTGTTATATGTGTGGTCAAAATTATGCTCGTGATGAATTATCACTTGATGATTTGCCAATTGAAATTATTGAATGGGAAATATGATTTCAATTCTCCTCTCCTTCGAATATCTGTTGTACAGCAATGAAACCCACCGCCAAATTTATAAACTTTATCAAACGGAGTAGTAATTACTTTGTAGCCATATTTTTCAAAGAAACGAATCACTTCTTCTTCTTTTTCCTCAATAATTACTTTATCAATATCTAAGATTAAAACATTCATAGAAATCCAGTTACTAACCTCTGGTGAATAACCTAATGGGAGCCATTGGTTTATCATATAGTTAATGACATGAAAGAAAAGTATGGTATTCCGATTGTATGTAATACATCTTTAAATGATATAGGCGAACCAATTATTGATTCCATTGACCAAGCAATGAATTTTGCGTTAAGAAAAGGTGTTAATATAATTTATATCAATGATTTTCGCCTTGAGCTTAAAAATCATGAAGATTATAAAGAAACAACACCTGCCAAGAGTAAGAATTTATATTTACAAAAGAAGAAATAGAACAAAGACTGAATGAAGTTAATCCACTTGGCTTGCCTAAAGATCAGTTAGCAGTATATTTATATAGTCCCGAATTATATGAACGCTTTAGTTTAAAGAAAAAGAGTGATGCTAGAATGATAAAAATGTCAACAGAAATGGCCAAAAACGAACATCCTACAATTAACTATGGTGGGATCAATACAGAGTGTTCATAATTTAAGGGAGTACTAATGGATAAAGTTAAAATTGATTATTATGAGGTATTGGTTAATCGAGTTTGTAATTTGAAATGTATTGGTTGTACAAGCTTTTGTGTTTATCCACATGGTGGGACTCCTGATTGGGAGAAAGTAAAACTGGATATTATAAAGTGGTCTCAAATACTAGAAGTCAAGAATATTGGGCTTCTAGGAGGAGAACCATTGGCTAATCCAAAATTTTATGACTGGCTGGTAGGTATACGTAATATCTTAAAAGAAAGCTTTATCTTATTAGTTACTAATGGAATAAGAAATGGTAAAGAATTTGTTTGATCCTTGCAAATAAGATATTATTAATATAAGGAGAGTTAATGTGGAATATATAACAATGCTAAAGCAACTAATGAAGTATGCAAAAGGAGAGCGATGGAAAATTGCAGTTTATTATGTACTGCATGTTATATCAATTATAGGTGTATTGTGCCAGCCTTATGCATTTGCTATGGTAATTAATGTCCTACAGAAAAATGAGGGTAATGTAATTCGTCAAGTAGAATTTTGGTTAGGAATATACATTTTAGGTTTCTTTATATTTAATATTTTTCATCGTAGTGCACGATTTATTGAGCGATATGTGGCTTTTAGAACAAGAAAAAAATTTTATATCCATATATATGGAATTTTAGAATCTTTACCTTTAAGCTGGCATGAAAAAAACCATACTGGAAATGTTATTGACCGTGTAAATAAAGCTGCAGATTCGATATACTATTTTGGTCAATCGCAAGCAAGTATTATTGAAATGATTATTAAATTTTTGGGTTCTACTATTATTTTGTGCGTGATTTCACCAATAATTGCTATAATAGCACTAATCGCAGGAGCTGGTATAATTTTCATAACAAAGAGTTTATACAAAATCTCCGTTCCGGTATATAGACAGCAGAATGAAGGATTTCACAAAGTATCAGCAGCTTTGTTTGATTATATTAAAAATATAACTACAATCATCGTACTAAAACTTGGGAAGTATGTTCAAAAAGACTTAAACAACAAAATCGATGATATTTTTCCACATGTTGTAAAAGAAAATAAAGTGACGCAACTAAAATGCTTTTTAAATGCATTATTAATTGTATGCTTAAATGTTGGTCTTATTTTCTATTACATTTACTCAAGAAGTGTCACGGGAAAAGTAATTATGATTGGTTCCATTACAGCAATTTTCCAATACCTTGGAGAATTAATGTCTGCTGTAGATTTCTATTCAACAAGTTACGAAGATATAATTCACTGGAGTACATCATTTAAAGCTGTTGAGCCAATAGTTGCCACGATCCCTGCAAAGAAAAATAAAAACGTTTATGAAATTACGGAGTGGAACACTGTAAATATTGGGCCAATAAACTTTTCTTATGGCCAAGGTAAAGCGAAATTAACCAATGTGAGCGTACAATTGCAACGGGGAAAGAAAATTGCCTTTATTGGTGAAAGTGGAGCAGGAAAAAGTACATTATTAAAAATAATGTGCGGCTTGATTCAAATAAATAATGACAGGATAGAGATTGATGGAAAAGTAGAAAAAATAGATTCTTTAGAAGGCATCACTGCTTTTATTTCACAGGAGCCTGAAATATTTGAAAATACTATTAGCTATAATATCACAATGGGAATTACTGCATCCCAAGTTGAAATTGAAAGATGTGCAAAAATGGCATGCTTTCATGATGTTGTAAGCAGATTGGATCAGGGGTATGATTCTGATATTAGAGAAAATGGTGTTAATTTATCAGGAGGAGAAAAGCAGAGATTAGCATTGACCCGTGGTCTATTTGCAGTTAAAGGTAGTAGCATCGTTCTACTTGATGAACCAACTGGAAGTTTGGATCCATCAACTGAAATGCGTGTATATAATCAAATTTTCCAAGAAATGTCGAATAAATGTGTTGTCAGTGTTTTACATAGATTACATTTACTGCATATGTTCGATTATATATATGTTTTTAAAGAAGGTTCTATTATTCAACATGGTACGTTTGATAAGTTGCAGAGTGTCGATGGTGAATTCACAAGATTATGGAATGAATATCAAGTGGAAATGAATAATGATGAAAGTATCAAGTAAAATTAAAAAAAGGGAAAACGAAATTTTGTTTTGGGTGGTTTTTAGATGAAAGATGGATTTTATTTATCTACGTATTTATTTATTAACGATCTTGCATATCTAACGCGAATTGAATTACGTCATGATATGAATTTATCGTTATGGGAAAAGAATGATAATAATGTCAAGTTAGTGAGGTTAATATATGAACAGATGCCAGAAAGTGGATAAAGGATTTTCTGGTTATGACAGCTATCATATTATGTAATCCTGTTAATCATTACTTTAGGTTATAGAAATAATAGGAAATAATTATTTCTATAGTTGAATTTAGATAATAAATGTTTTTTTAGAGGGAGGGTTTCTATGAAATTAAATTATACAGAAGGGAGTTATAATTTATCATTTTTTAATATGATTATTAAAACTGATGAAGAGTTGTCTCGAGATGTTATTGAAAAAAATAAATCAACTTTTGTTCATGAATTCATTCATTATCTACAAGATTTAATACTGCCATATAATATTAGGTACAATTTAAGCAATGTATGTAGGTTTTCTGACATTTTAGAATTCGCACATAAGCATGGTAGTATTACTATTTGTCAATATCCCATTATGGTTATAATGTAAGGGTGATGATATATACTCAGAATAATAAATTTAATGAAAAACAAAAAAAGTATAAGTGAGATGTAAAAAAGAAGAATTGAGAATAATAATATCGGGGGCTTGGAGATGTATTTAAAAGAAATGCAGTTGAGGAATACAGGAATTTTAATAAATCTAGATTTTTATTTCAAAAAGGAATTAATGTAATAATTGGTGAAAATGATTCAGGAAAGACAAATGCATTACATGCAATTAGATTAGTATTAGATAAACACATGAATTGGTATGAAAAGGAAATAACGGAGAATCTGTTTTCAGAAACTTTAATAGACTGGCATGGGCAAATTATTGTTATTTCACTACGATTTTCAGAGATAGATACATCAAAAGAGGATCAATCAATGTTGAAATATATAACAGGAAATAAAGACGGCGAAGGTTCATTGACTTGGTTTTGCCTGCCAGATTCTTCTACAAGAAAAAAATTGAGTGAAGCAAAGAGTAAAACAGAGTTGGAAGCTATTCTTGACAGAATAACAATTGATAGTTATTCAGCTATTACAACTTGCGGAGCAGATGTAGATTATTTAGATGATACAATATATGAAAAATTGGTCGGAAATTTTAAAGATGGAATTTGTAATTGGAAAGAAAAACTTGACGAAAGTCTTTTTGGATATGCTGGTTCAGATAACTTTAACAATATAGATTATATTAAAAACAAATTGATTGATTTTACTTATATAGATGCATTAAGGGATGCAGTAAATAGTATGAAACAAAAATATAATCCGTTAATGACAATGCTGAGACAGATTGAACCAAGAATTAGCGAAACTGAAAAAAACAGCGTAAAAGTATTAATTGATAGTGTCAATGGGACAATTGGCGGAGTGGATGAGATAAGTAAACTGTCAGAACGAATCAATGGGAAAATAATTGAATCCGTAGGTAATACGTATGCACCTGATATTGTTTTGAGGTCAGAGCTGTCTGGTGAAATTAAGGATATATTTAGAAATCTAAAGTTAAAGTCAAATCATGATAAAGAGTTTGATTTAGATAGTTTGGGTTTGGGTTCTACAAACATTATATATGTGGCACTAAAATTGATGGAATATTCATTTATTAAAGAAATTGATGAAATTCAATCTAAGTTTTTTTGCTATTATTTGAAGAACCAGAAGCTCATTTACATAAGCATATACAAATGGCACTTAGAGGATTGAGGGATTGGGCATTGATACTGAAAGAATATGGGCAGGAATCATTCATCAATTCTGTCTTGAATGGATTTTACGAAGGTTTAAAATGTATTTACCGTCTTTGGCTTGTGGCTTTAAAATTATTGATGAACGCGTTAAACAAAGATATTTGGAAGAAATAATTACGAAGAACGGGAAAAAGATATACTGGAGTGACATTAATACTTCATATACTAGAGATTTGAAACTAACCGAACAAGAAAGTGTTAAAAGAAAATTAATTGGAGAATATCACAAAAAATTAGTTCAAAATATGGAACTGGATTTTGATCTTATTTTGGCATTAGCACATAATATTTTAGTGAAAAAACCATTTTAAGCGACATATATTAAGGATGCGATAGAGCTTATATGTATTGATGAATATCAAGATACGCAGGATTTACAGTATGCTATTATTGAAGATATTGCAAATGCTGAAGGTCATTCGGATTTGAAAATTAATTTTTACGGAGATCCTAATCAAGCAATCTATGGGAGTCTCGGTGGCATTGCAAAAGATATAGTTCAAATACAATCTGAATTTAAAAGAAATAAGTTTAAGGAATTTACTCTATCAGGATGTTTTCGTAGTACACAGCGAATAATAGATTTTTATAAGGAATTTATGGTCACTACTTATTCGATAGAGGGAAAAGGTGAAATTAAGAATACGCAAGGAATTATCTCTTATAATCATACTATTCACAAAAACGATATATATGATTATATTGCACAAATAATTAAAATGAATATAGATGACGGGATTGAAGATAAGGAAATATGCGTTTTAGCACCTACATGGATGTTGCTGTTTCCTTGCTCGAATGAATTGAAAAGCAGACTTCCAAATATAAAATTTGATGCGCCCGATATAACACCAATTAAAAGAGATCCGTTAAATTTGTTTTACAATTTATCAAGGTTATTGTTAACGGAGCCTAATATAAGAAAATTCAATTATAGGAAAATGGTGGCGAGAGATATTTTGAAAAGATTGAAAGAAATGTGTGGGGAAATTGCTTTCTTTGAGAGATACTGATAGAATACTAACAGGAGTAACCGTGTACAGGGTGGCCATTAGCCTTCCGGATTTTTATGTTCCCTTGTGGAACGTACAAAAGAAGGGAGGTGGAGCGGATGGATACATACGAAGTCTTGACATTATTGTTTTTAGGCGGAACATTTCTAGTCGCACTGCTTGCCTATTTAGATAATAGGAACAACAAGCTCCCAAAATAATGCCTACCCTGTCTGCCAACAGGATAGGCGGCTCTCAATGAGAGCTAATTAGCCAAATATCCGGAAGCATCCACCTTGTGGGCGGTTGCCCTTTCTAAGTAAAATATATCATGAATCCTTCCAAATGTAAAGCATGAAATTTGTTGCAGCCAAACCGTATAAAATGGAACTCGATTGCAAAACTAAATTCCACCCCTTCATGAGTTCATAGTAGAACTTATTCTTGCAAATCACCTAAGTAAATTAACGCTATCCATGTAAAATCACCACTTGACATTATAAATTTATTTGATTATAATGGGGGTTAACTGGATATTGTAGATAGCAAAGCAGTTATCTATATGAGTATGTTACTGGAACACAGGCAGAACTCAAATCACTTAGGTTAGCACATACCTAAGTGATTTGAGTTATTTTTTTTGGGGGGGTAGTGTAAAGCAGCCTATGAAAAACCGGGTCAAAAAAATTGGCCCATCTGAACCTTGAAAATCGCAAATATTGAAGTCTTTGGCAGCGTACGCCACCCTTGACGGCATGACAAAACAA
>Ga0153996_1000213_pt1 | contig 27232 bp, 33 predicted proteins | sample TSNC080MetaG_FD_104728 | JGI IMG/M metagenome (GOLD analysis project Ga0153996, IMG submission 104728) | Attine ant fungus gardens microbial communities from North Carolina, USA - TSNC080 MetaG | ecosystem: Host-associated > Fungi > Mycelium > Unclassified | place: USA: North Carolina, Lumber...
GAATCCATTCTACAGGAGGTTTTTTTTACTGGCTCAGTCTGTGCGTGAGGGTGGCTCAGTTTCCTCCGTGACGCTGGCTCAATTTATGCGTACGCGTGGCTCTCGGAGAGCGAAATATTCAGCAAGTCGACGCTTTTTGCCAAGAGAGCGCTTTTTCAGACGTTCTAAATGGCCACCCAATGTATATTCGGGACCGTAGATGATCCGCAGATATTCCCGGCCCCGGCATTTGACCGCCGGTTGTAGCAGCTCACTTTTTACTCCATGAGAGATGAAATCCATCGGCTTCACCACCATGCCCTCGCCGCCTGAACTGGTCAACTCTAGCCACCAGTTAACGCCATTCTGTACACTGGCTTCATCGTTCAAATCCACCTGAATGTGGTTGGTTGCCATGAACAGCGGATTGGAGCCGGTCATGTGCCTTTTGATCACATCCATGTGGATCAGATGCTTCTCGCCGCTCCACACCTTACCTTCGGTGGCGAGGATGTGGAAGGGTGCAATGCGGTAATCCTCAATGGAATCCACTTGCCAGCAGTATTGTCGGTATGCCTCGGTGTACCGGTTCAGGCTGTACCGGCGCTGTTTGTAGCTTTCTAGCACCGCGCTCAAATCCACATTTTGCCCGGAGGTGTTCTCCTCCACAGCAAAGGCTCGGGTTTGCAGCTGCACTGCTTGCTCCAGAGCAGAGACGGCGTTTTGCAGGCCGTTCCGCCCTGCCCGGCCGGTGGGAGCGTATTGCTCCACCAGCAGCTTCTGGGCCTTGGCCGACCAAGGCATCAGCTCGGTATCCAAACAGACCCAATCGGTTGAATATTCACTCCAGAAGTCGGTGTTGGTGAGAACACTACGCAGCCGGTCGAGAATGGCAACTTCCATCTCCCGCTGGGATTCCTCGAAAAAATGCCTCCCGGTACGGGTGTAAATGAGGCCTGTGCTGCCGTCCAGAACGCCAAAGCGCTCCCTTGCGGATTCCTTATCCCGGCAGAGAACGACCACCGCCCGGGAACCCATATGCTTCTGTTCACAGACAACCTGCTTGACGCCACGGCTGCGGTAGTATTCGAAAGCTTCCAGCGGGTGCTCCAGATAATCATCCAGCTTGCTTGTCTCACAGGGGGACATAGTAGGCGGCAGATAGATGAGCCAGTGGGGTTCGGCCGCAAATCGGCTCATGATCTCCAGAGCGGTGGCGGAGTTTTCCTCCTGCACCGTAATATTCCGGTACAGACGGGTGGATATAATGCGTTTCCCCAGCACATCTCGGATGTTTAGCATATCACCCTGCACTTGGATATCATGATCGAGCGGCTTTGCAGGCTCGTAATACTGTTGTTCGGCTGAAACCTGTACCGTTTCCCCTTCAGGGTAGCGGTATGCGGTCAGCTTGCCGCCGAAGACACAGCCGGTATCTACGCAGACCGTGTTGTTGAGGCTCTGTACTTCGATGGATGGCGTATGGCCATAGACCACCAGTGCCTTGCCCCGATATTCCTCCGCCCAGTTGAGACGAACGGGCAACCCAAACTCGTCGGTCTCGCCGGTTGTCTCACCATAAAGACAGAATTGCCGTACACGGCCAGAACCCCTGCCCTGAAACCTTTCTTTAAGCCCCGCATGAGCCACCACCAATTTACCGTCATCCAGCACATAGTGGCTGATGAGGCCATCGATAAACGCGGCAACCTTGTTGCGGAGCTCCTCCGATTGGGCTTCCAACTGCTCTACAGTAATATCCAGTCCATGGGTGAGAGTAGCTTTGCCGGTGCGGAGGTATTTCAGCAGTTTGACGTCGTGGTTGCCCGGCATCGGCAAAGCACACTGCACAAGCAGCGGTTTGATGTACACCCCGGCACGGGAAATACGGGTAGTTTTCTTCTTCCCTGCGCCGTTATCGTTTTGAGGAGCAAGCCCAGCCCAAGAGCAAAGGTGTCTCGATGTCTCAAACACGGACATATCTACGCCGATTTCACCGATAACACCAATCGCTGAAAGGGCCTTGATACCCGGAACAGTCGAAACGAGATTGACTTGGGGAGTGAACTTTTCCGCAACAGTGAGAATTTCTGATACAAGGTTCGCTTTACAAAGGTTGAGGCTGTCCATATGCGAGCGGATAATGCGGAGCTTTTCAGCTTGTTTTGCACACATCATCCCATCCATGGCAGCTTGAATTTTTTCCGGTGAAGCCTTGATGTTTTTGGTAAGATAAGGTCTCACGTCAAAGGGCTCGTTGTTCTCCAACAACCGCTCTATGATAGCGGAAGCCGCTTTGCCGAACACATCGGAAAACACATCGTCCAGCTTGATATTGGAAACGGTCAGACAGTTCTGGGCTCGGTTTTTCTCGCCGGTTGTGTAAGCGGTTAGCTTGACCAGATAGCGCATCAAATCCCGCAGCTGCCTGATATCCTCGGGAGGAATAAAGCTACCGTTGATTAGATCATGCTTAAAGATGTCGGCAATCCATTTTGCGTCCCGCTTATCGGTTTTCTTGCCTTTGATCGCCTTCACATATTTGGGATGGGCAAGAACCAAACGGCAAGTCGGCTCAAGGTTGCCGGCCTGCAATTTCCCACATACGGGGTTCCGCATTGGCCGCAAAATACCCTGCCCGTCAGCAAATAGTCGCGTTTCGCCCGATAGCTCGCCGGCTTGCGTTTCCGGGATTCCATCCGCTTCTGCACCTGCTCAAAGTCTTCACTGCTGATAATTGCCGGACACCCGCCCTCCACTTTGATAATATCCTCATCAGCTTTATATCGGTGGCCGTTGCGCTTGTTGTCGACATTCTTAGGCTCCGAACGGGAGTAAGTGTACAGTCCGGTATATTTCGGATTCCTGAGAACATTGTGCAGGGAATTGGTGACAAATGTGAAAGAATCCGATAGGATAGGCATTGAACTTTTTCTTGGGTTCTCTTTCCCCTTTTAGTTCAGGCAGACGGCTGATTTCATTGCGTTGAAGACAGCGATGCAATGATGAACGAGTTACGTTTGGAATGGATTCTTGCAGAACATACAGGCAATCATCTAATGGCAGAAGGGTGTGTTTGCGAAAAGCCACAATGAGCGCTTCTTCGTCCCTGGTCAATACTGTTGGGGATGGTTCCTTAGGCCCCATACGCAGGTCGTTTACTCCATCTCGTTTCCGCCATTTCGCAACTGTCTTCGGGTTGACACCGTAGCGAACTGCCAGTTTCCTCAGCTCTCTTGACTATTTTGTATTGCTCGGCGGGTTGCCTCTGTCGTTCTGGCGCTCCCATGTAATATTTGTCCCATAGTTTTGCTTTCCCTTCGTTACTCGGTTTTGTTCCATTATACCATGGGACTGTACATCTAAGAAAAATAAGTTTACGATGTAGCGCCATATACTGTCAGTAATGCAATCCAAATTGAAGATATGATGATAGGCGCTCAGCGCATTGCAATTAAGTTGTCAGAGATTGTAATATCAGCCTCAGTTGCTTCCCGAATTTGCTCGATGGTGAATTCAGGGTTATACTCAGTTAGGTTGAGTCCGCGCTCCGTTACCTCAATAACTCCCATTTCTGTAATAATCATGTTCACGCAATGGATGGCAGTAAAAGGCAACCGGCATTTTTTGAGTATTTTATGTTTTCCTTTTGCAGTATGCTCCATAGCAACAATAACTTTTTTTGCGCCCACAACCAAATCCATTGCTCCGCCCATACCGGGAACTTTTTTACCTGGTATAATCCAGTTGGATAGATTTCCTTCCTGATCAACTTCAAGAGCTCCTAGTACAGTACAATCCACATGTCCTCCACGTATTAAAGTAAAGGAGGTCATCGAGTCAATATAGCTTCCGCCTATCCCCACCATAGCAGGAGCGCCCCCCGCGTCAACCACATACAATGGATCAGCTTCTTCAGACGAAGGTTTGGGACCTGTACCTATAATGCCATTTTCAGACTGCAACACGACGTGTACACCCTTTGGAAGAAAAGCCGGAACAAGCGTAGGCAGGCCAATGCCAAGATTAATAATGTCGCCATCCTTTAGCTCTCTGGCAACACGGGCTGCAATAAAACCTTTGATTTGAGATTGCTCCATTATGCTACCCCTCCATCCACGACATAATCAATGAACGCGCCTGAGGTTACGATATTTTCCGGTTCAATCTCACCGACTTCGACTACATTATCAGCCTCAGCGATAACAATTTCAGCGGCAGTTGCCATTACGACATTGAAATTACGCGTTGTACCCTTATACCATATGTTCCCCGCTTTATCAATTCGATAACCGCTTAACAATGCAACATCGGCTTTTAGCGGCCTTTCCAGCAGATATTTGACACCATCCACCTCTATGGCCGAATGTACATGCTCGGCTTCTTCCACCACTGTACCGACTCCGGTTGGAGTGAGAACGCCACCAAGTCCGGCTCCGCCCGCATGGATCATCTCGGCCAAGGAACCTTGGGGGACTAATACAAGCTCCAGAACCCCTTCATTCATCTGCTTGGCGACTTCCGGGTTTAGCCCGACATGTGAAGCAATTAACTTTTTGACCTGTTTATTATGGACGAGCTTCGCAACGCCATAATAGTCACTTCCGTCAGGACCGTTAGGCATTGACGCATCGTTGCATATTATGGTTAAATTCTTGGTACCCTTTTTCGACAATTCCTCAACAATTTTATGAGGAGTACCACATCCCATAAAACCGCCTACCATTATGACAGCGCCATCCGGGATACGTTCTGCCGCTTGTTGCGCGGATATGAATTTGGACATCCGGTCTACCTCCTAACACTTTTCAAATACGGTAGCAATTCCCATATGCTCCTTGCTGAGGGTAAAATCCATATTGTTATTCCTCCTTTAGCTGGTGTAGCAGTGGTATTCATGGATTTGGCAACCGGTATCGCAGTCATTACGACTATTGTTACGATTTTTCATTGGCGGGGAGGCCTAAGCACGGCGTTGCCGGAAACAACGACTTCATCCCTTTGGTTTGTCGCAACGCAGTTAAACCTAACCCGTCCTTTTTCCAATTTTTCCTCAACGGTAACGGTAGCTTTTACTGTATCGCCAATGAGTACAGGAGCCACAAATTCCAATTGCTGCGAAATGTAAATTGTACCCAGCCCCGGCAGGCTGGTTCCAAATACGGTTGAAAAAAGGCTTCCTGTAAGCATTCCGTGTGCAATTCGCTGACCGAACTTGCTTTGCTCCGCGTATCTTTGATTGACATGCGCGGGGTTAAAATCTCCGGTGATGCCAGCAAATGAGTATACATCCGTTTCTGACAGGGTCTTTTCAAAAGAAGCGAAATCGCCTACCTGAATTTCATCATAAGTCATATTGCATTTCTCCAATCAAAGGTATAAGTTATGTATTGGAAGCTCCGCTTACCGTCAGCACTTGACCGGAGAGAAAGCTGCTGTCATCGCAGGAAAGAAATGCTACTACACTGGCAATTTCCTCCGGCACACCGAATCTGCGCATGGGAATCGCTTCCAGATACTTTTGCAACGCCGTTTCCGGTATTGCTTTCAGCATATCTGTCATGATGTACCCCGGCGCTACACAGTTGGCTGTGATTCCCTTAGAACCACATTCCCGCGCGAGGGTCTTGGTAAATCCAATGGCCGCCGACTTGGAAGCCGCGTAGTTGGACTGGCCCACGTTTCCAAAAGCTGAGGTTGACGAAATGTTCACAATTTTGCCGTAGTTTTGAGCGCGCATAATCGGAACCACAAATTTGCAGGTGTTGTACATGCTGCCAAGGTTCACATTCATCACCAAATCCCAATTTTCATCGGTCAGCTTATGGAACATCGCGTCGCGTGTGATTCCGGCATTGTTAACAAGAACGTCAATCCGGCCAAAGCGCTCCATAGTCGTTTCAAGCGCCTGTTGTACCTGCTCGCGGACAGAGACGTCACAGGGAACTCCAAAGAGGCAATTACCTTTAGGGTCAAGCTTGGCAATCGTTGCCTCAAGTAGCTCCTTATCAAACTCCAACAAAGCGATACCTTTAGCTCCATCCTCCATAAACCTCCGTATAATCGCTTCGCCGATACCTCTTCCCGCACCGGTCACAACCGCAAATTTCCCGATTAAATTACCCATTACGATACCTCTTTCTTATTTATAAAAATAGTTTTATTTTTTTATATCCAGTATTCTACGTGCGTCCTCTGCGCTGGCAATTTCGCGTCCCGCCAGTTTTGCGGCGGCCACGGCGCGTTCTACCTGCTTCACATTGGTTGCGGGTACACCCTTGCTCAACAAAGCATTGTCCTCCAGACCCACACGAATGCCATCCGCTCCCATAGCTAAAGCCGCCAGCATAATCGGCAGATGAGCCTTGCCTATGCCGCTAGCGCTGAAACGCGAACCCTTGGGCAACTTGGAGCGCAGGAAGACCAGGTTCTCAACTGTTCCGCTAAGGCCACCGGCAGCGCCGAGTACAATTTGGTAAAACGCGGGAGCCTGTAAAATGCCTTTCTTTAGGTAATACGCCGCGTTTTCGATCATGCCTCCGTCAAAAATTTCGATTTCCGGTTTCACCCCGTTTTCCTGCGCGCATTTGCCTAGAGCCTCCAGAAACGGGGGCGAATTGATGAATACGGAGGTGTTCAGCCAGTTAAGGCTACCCACGTCATAAGAGCACAAATCAGGCTTGAGGTCTTTTACATGAGCCATTCTGTCTTCATCGGTAGCGTCAATCGCGCCGGAAGTGGTAAGATTAATTAAAATATCCTGCTTTTCTTCGGCAAGGGCTTTCTTCAAACCGTGAAAAACTTCCCTGAACCGCTGAATATCCATCGTACCCAAGCCGTTTTCGTCGCGCACATGGATGTGGGCGATAGATGCGCCTGCCTTTGCGCAGGCGATGGCATCCTGAATAATTTCTTCTGTGGTGACAGGCAACGCGGGAGCCTCTTCTTTGCTGGTAATGGCTCCGGTCAAAGCGACGGAAATGATTACTTTGTCCATAACTATTCTCCTTTTGTTATATTGGCATTATTCACACAAACAAGTTGCGTGGATTTCCATTCGCTTTTTTACGCATGCGGGTTTTCCAACATCAATGAAAAGCCCTGTCCGCCTCCACAGCAAAAGCTGATAAGGCCACGACGCAGATTGCGTCGGCGCAGGGCATAAACCATACGGCCAACCAGCATGCCGCCCGACGCGCCGTTCGGATGACCGATGGCAATGGCTCCTCCCTCCACGTTCACACGTTCCGGCCGAATTCCCAATTCGCGTATGCATGGAATTGACTGAGCCGCAAATGCCTCATTGAGCTCCACCAGATCAAAGTCGTCGATTTGATAACCGCCCTGCGCCATCAGCTTACGGGTGGAATACACCGGGCCGATACCCATGATGTCCGGGTCGCAGCCCGCCGAGCTATATTCCTTGATAACAGCAAGTGGCTCAATCTGTAGCTCCTTTGCTTTTTTGGCGCTCATAATCAGCACAGCTGACGCACCGTCGTTCATGGGAGAAGCGTTGCCCGCCGTCACAACGCCGCCTTTCATCAAAGGACGCAGCTTAGCAAGCCCCTCCATTGAGCAATCGGAGCGGACGCAGACGTCTGTAGCGACAATGAGCGGTTCCCCTTTCCTCCGAGGTATCTCAACAGGCGTCACCTGCTCGTCAAAGCAGCCGTCTTCCCATGCTCTTGCGGCTTTGCGGTGGCTTTCCACAGCGAAAGCGTCGCATTCTTCCCGAGTCAGGTTATATTTTGCGGCAAGATTCTCCGCGGTCTGAATCATCGAGACGCTGTCCTCGCCGTCGGGCGGGGAGCATTTGAATGTGAGAAAGTTCATCTGGAACGGGTATGCCGAGGCTGGACGCTGTAGATAGTAGGGTTGTTGGGAATAGCTTTCAACGCCGCCGGTCATGATAATCTCGGCGGAGCCGCTCATAATCATTGCGGAAGCGAGAGCCACGGCGTTAAGCGAGCTGGAGCATTGCCTGTCCACCGTTATGGCGGGTACGGATTGAGGGAAACCCGCTTCCAGCACACAGTTTCGCGCGGGATTGCCCCAATCTGAGCCGAACAGATTGCCCATGATGACCTCGTCCAGCAACGCGGGATCCAAGCCGACTTTTTCTACCGCGGCCTTAATGGGAATCGCGCCAAGCTTTGGTACCGGCATGGCAGCAAAGTCCCCCCTGTATTTTGCCATAGGAGTGCGCGCGACACTGACGATAACAGCTTCATTCATAACAATTTTTCCTTTCTGTTGAGAGTAATATTGTTTAGCGTTGCAATTTTAATACAGGAACTTGCTCTTGTTAAAGAACCGTAGGTTATCCATGGAAAGCGGAAGCTCGTGAGCCTCGATCTTTGAGACGATCTCCTCCACCGTATCGTTGAAATAAGTGTCAATTCCGTATTGATCGCCTACTTTGCACACATATCCGTTGATCATATGAACCTCGGTGGCTCTATCGTGTTCCAAGTCCTGTAGCATACTCGCCTTGGCGCTCCGCTGCCGGTCGTACATATCGAAGAAAAACTGTCGGCTTTCCTGAAACAAAGCTTTATTGCCCAGAGCCAGAACCCTGCTCGCCTCGTCATGGAGGTGATACCCCTGTGCCTCGCAGCAGAGCTTGACCTCATGACCGATATAACAAAGGCAGTCATATGCGGTCTCATTGTCCAGAACTTGACCGAACGTGCATCCGCATGCCGCGGACATCCCGCTCATGCTGGCATTAAACACCAGCTTGCTCCAACGGGAATCCAGCAGGCTTGTTGTGATTTGCGTGGATCCCATAAGCCGCAGCACCTCAGCTACAGCTTGAATGCGCGGAGTAATTTCACCGCTAATCTCTCCGATCTCAAACAGGCAGCTGCTTTTAGATACATCCTGTGTCAGTTCAGAAACACCAGGCTCCACATAGGTGGCGCCCCATAGCACAGTGCCGCCTACTGTGCGTTTCTCCCCTATGTAGTCGGCCACAAACGCTTCCGGCACACCGTTTTGCAGTGTGCATACCGTGCTGTCCTCGTTTAGGTAAGGCAACAGGTTTGTCAGAACCACCTTGTTACTGGTTTGCTTGGTGAGTAAGAAAACAATATCATATTTGCCTTCCATCCGCCGCGGTGTAATTGCCTTAACAGGAACGGTAACGTCCACGCAGCCTGTGATGTGCGCCCCCTTGTCATTCATGGCGGCAACGTGAGCTTCGTTAGCGTCAACAAGGTCAACGTCGCAACCGCTTTTGGCGAGATACGCCCCCATTACAGTGCCCATGGCTCCGCAACCTACTATGGCTGTTCGCATATTCAGTCCTCCAATATTAATGATTGATGTGCTTGTTGTTTTTTATGAATTCAGAACTCGAGGGTAAGCTTATCGAGATTCCTAATTCAAAACTAATTGCATTATATTATGATTTTCATCTAGCGTCAATTGTGATAATATACAACAATAATATATCTTTTTTGAGAAAGGAAACAAAGAAAATGAATCTTTGTTAAAACTATTGACAATTTTGAATAGGGGATGTATTCTAATGACAACACGTAACAATCGGATATTTGCAGAGGCAACAGAGGTTTTGCACAAATCATCAAGAAATAAAGTCTTGTGTTGGAGAGGTGATAATTTAAAACAAATCCTATAGTTAAAATTGCGATATATTAACATTTTAACTCAAGGCGCACAATGAAAAATAACAGATGAAAGAAAGGGACTAGTGGACATGAATAAGAAAAAGGCAACACGCTTTCTTGCAATGACGGTTATACTTTCGATGCTGCTTAGCGGATGCGGAGCCGGGGGAAAGGCATCCGACAGCAGCGAGCCCATTAAAATCGGCGTGCTTGGGGCGCTGAGCGGTGGTTCCGCTATTCTCGGCAAGCAACAGCAGCAAGGCGTAGACTTAGCCGTGAAGGAGATAAACGCTGCCGGCGGCATCCTTGGCCGCCAGATAGAATTATCCTACCGGGACGATGAAGCCGACCCGACAAAATGCAAAACCGCCGCGGAAGAACTGGTGGATAAAATCGGGGTGGATTTCATTGTCGGCCCCACAAACTCCACTCCCGCTTCGGCAACGATACCCTATCTGCAGGAAAACAAAATCATAAACGTGATGTGCATTGCTTCCAGCGATAGCATTATTGACGCTCAGAAGTTCCCCTACGCTTTCCGCATCATGCTTCCAAACGGTCTCCAGGCTCAGGCTCTGGTCATGAACGCGAAGGAACGCGGATACCAAAAGATTGCATTAGTAGGCGACAATTCCGCTTTGGGCGTTGACGGAACCGCTGCTATGGAAAAATGGTGCAATGAATACGGCATTGTACCTATAGCTAATATTTCCTACAAGGCGGAAGACGCCGACATGACACCGGTTGCTCAATCCTTAAAAGACGCAGGTGCGGACTGCGCCCTGTTCTGGACATTGGGTGCGGACGGCGCGAAAATTGTCAAGGCAATTGAGCGACTGGGCTACACTGACAGCATGGATATCTACGGATATACCGGAATGGTTATGCCCAATTTCCGCGAGTTGGCCGGTCCAGGCGCATCCCGATGCTCATCTCTCAGCATACGCGAATGGTCGGTAGAGCCGGGCGGAGCGCTTAACGGACGTTACCTTGACCTGTACAATAAAATTATCAGCGAGTACGGCGAGTACGGCGTTGGAAAACGGGATACCAACCCCAGCACAGTTGCCTCCGGCTATGACAGCGTGATGCTGCTGAAATGGGCTATTGAAAAAGCAGGCTCCACCGATTCCGACGCTGTGAAAGCAGTCATCGAAAAATCCGGCGCTGAGTATGTTCCGTTCTTTGGCAGCAGCTATAAATTCAGTGCGGAAGATCACGACGGATATCTCGCAAGCGACGCCGTTCCTGTCGCTATTGGCGAAATGATGAATGGCGACCTGTATATAAGAAGCTAAAATCCCCCTCTCTATAGAAGGATTTGTCGGAAAATTTGAACATTTATTGATGCCGGCGAATTCCACTTATATCCTATAAAGGAGGTTACAACGTGCAACGATTGATTTTTGGTCTGGCCAACGGTAGCATATATTCACTCATGGCGCTGGCCATTGGTATGATTTACTCTACAACGGGAATTACGAACTTCGCCCATGCGTCGGTAATCATGCTTGGCGCTATGACCGGTTATTGGTGCATTGCCCTGTTTGGGCTGCCTTATCTGCTCTCATTGCTCATAGCTATTGCGGTCACAGTCGCGAGCAACATCATTATCTACAAGCTGTGCGTGGAACAACTGGGAGACTTATCCAAGCAAGTGGGTTGGATAGTAACGACTTTTGGCGCGTCAATTATTTTAGACAACGTCGCCCGCATGGTGTTCGGTACCGAACCCCAATCCTTCCCCTATCTGTTTGCGGGGAAAGCGATAAATATTTTGGGAGCCAATATAATGCTCCATGAAGTCATGATGATTCTCATCGCCATTTTTATTGGTACAATTTATGAGACCATGATGCAAAAGACCCGTTTTGGACGTGCCATCAGGGCAGTCTCTTTCCGGCCGGACACAGCTCGGCTCATGGGCATTAAGAGCGAAACGGTGATCCTTTCCTGCTTTGCCATGGCAGGAGCGGTTGCTTCCGTAGCCGGAGTGCTCATCGCGCCTATTACCTTTGCCAGCTATACCATGACGTCGTCTATCGGGATCAAGGGGTTTGCTGCCGCACTGATCGGAGGACTTGGCAACTCCAAGGGCGCGTTTATCGGAGGCTTGACTTTAGGTGTAATCGAAGCGGTTGTCGGCACCTTTGTGCCAGCGGGATTTAAGGACGCCATCAGTTTTCTAATTATGATCATTGTTATAATCTTTTTGCCGGGAGGGATATTGAGTGCAAAATTCTTTAAAAAAGGAGCTTCCAGCGCGGAAAAAATATAAGGCGGCCTTTACCGCACTGTGGTCCGCTCTACTGGTATTCTGCCTTGTCTTTCCCCTGTTTGCGGGAAACTATTATATTCGCTTTATGACCCTGATTTTTATTTATGTCATTCTGGCTGTCGGGTACAATATTGCCGCCGGTTATTGCGGTATGACAACCTTTTCGGCGGCAGCGCTCTATGCCGCAGGAGCATACGCCTCGGCGGTAGCGATAGGCCGCTATAACCTGCCGTTCTTTGCTGGGGTTTTAGCCGCAATTGTGGTGGCGGGCATTGTAAGCCTGGTCATTTCATTACCGGCTTTTAAAGTCAAAGGGTTTTACCTGACGCTGGTCAGTATGGGCGTGCTGGAGATTGTGCAGCGCATTCTGGTGGAGTGGCAGCCGGTTACCGGAGGCTCCGTGGGACTTTATCTGCCTGAATGGAAAATGCTCGGCTTTACTCTGGACAAATACGGTAAGTTCTATGTGATTCTTGCTGCGATGGTTCTAATACTGATTTTCCAGCGCAATCTGGTTAAAAGCCGGTGGGGACGGGATTTCAGGGCCATTCAGAACAATGAGGTCGCAGCCGGCGGCATGGGAATCAATTTCCGGTCATACCGAATGCTTGGATTTTTCATCAACGCGGCTATTTCCGGTATAGCGGGATGTCTTTACGCCAGCTTCAGCGGTTACCTGAGCCCCGACACCTTCGGCTTTAACTTTACGGTGTTTGTGCTGCTCATGGTGATTGTAGGCGGAGGCGGAACCTTGAGCGGACCGGTTGTCGGTGCGGTTGTAGCTACCGTGATTCCGGAGATGTTCAACACCTCACCCGACCTGAAACAGATTGCCTACGGCGTTACGCTGATCGTCCTGACCCAGGCGCTGCCCGGCGGGCTTGTCGGCGCGGTCAAAAAGCGCTTTCGCGCCATTGATGACAATACATATGTCACATCTGAATCCCGGAAAGGTGATTTTGATTTTTCCAACTACACGGTCACCAGCACCTCAGACAGCAATGTGATTCTGGACGTCAGGGGGCTTACCAAAATATATGGAGGCCTGACAGCGGTGAATCATTTGGACATGACAATCCGGCGCGGCTCTGTGCATTCCCTCATAGGACCCAACGGCGCGGGAAAGACCACCACAGTTAATATGATTACAGGCATTGACGCTCCAAGCGAGGGCTCTGTAGTTTTTAACGGAAAATCTATTTCAGAAATGAACATGTGGGAACTGGCCCGACATGGAGTTTCCCGCACCTACCAGCATGTGCGTTTGTTTGGGCATCTTTCGGTAATTGAGAACGTTGCCATCGGAGCGCGGCTTTCATACACCCATGGTCTGCTGGGGGCGATTTTCCGCAGTAAACGTATGAAGCAAGAGGAACAGGCGTCATTTGAGGAAGCTTTGGATTACCTGCGCGTCATTGGTTTGGAGGACAAAATCAATATAGAGCCTGACAATCTTTCCTCCGGACAGCAAAAACTATTGGAGCTTGCCCGAGCGCTGTGCATGAAACCGGAGCTTTTGGTTCTGGACGAACCCTGTGCGGGATTGACTGAAACAGAAACACAAGAATTTTCTGATCTGATTCAAAAAATCCGCAATGCCGGAATCTCGGTGTTGCTCATTGAGCACCATATGAGCTTGGTTATGGAGATTTCCGATTATATCACCGTGCTGGATTATGGCAAGAAGATTGCCGAGGGTACCCCGGCAGAGGTCAGCGTGAATCCTGTTGTACGCAAAGCCTACCTGGGAGAGGAGGAAGAAGCGTGCTAAAGCTCAACGATGTTACAATAGCTTATGGCAAAACCGAGGTGGTGCACCATGTATCAATGGAGGTTAAGCAGGGGGAGATTGTGACAATTCTTGGCGCTAACGGCGCCGGGAAAAGCACCATCCTCAACACCATTTTAGGGCTCCACCGCCCGGTGTCCGGCTCCATCCGGTTCAGCGATAAGGAGATACAAAGCACATCCACCGATAAGCTGGTTCGCATGGGCATTCAACTGGTACCGGAAGGAAGGCAGATTTTTGCGCAGCATACAGTGGAGGAAAATCTACTGCTGGGTGCATTCACAGTGCCGGATAAACACCTCATCGAGCAACGAACCGAAGAGATGTTTGTGAAGTTTCCACGCCTGAAGGAACGCAGGAAACAGTTGGGCGGAACCCTATCAGGCGGCGAACAACAGATGCTGGCAATATCCCGCGCATTGATGACCGCCCCCAAGCTGCTGATTCTGGACGAACCTTCCCTTGGCCTTGCGCCTATTATAGTCTCACAAGTGTTCCAGCTGCTGAAGCAGGTGTCGGAGACCGGCGTTACGGTTTTGCTGGTGGAGCAGATGGCAAACAGCGCCCTAAAGGTTTCTGACCGCGCGTATGTGCTGGAAACCGGAAACATTGTTTTTTCCGGAACAGCAGAAGCGGTGCTGCAAGATGACGCTGTCACAAAAGCTTATTTAGGCAGTATCTGACGCGTTATCCCTAAGCCGCCATTTGATGGAACAGGACTTGTATTGCCAATAATCGGTGTGCTATAATGTATAAATAATCTGCGCCTTGGGCGCAGTGGAATTGCATCGATGGATTGGGTGATTATATGAGTGAGGCATATCAGGAAGTGGAGGTACTGTGGCTTGCTAAAAATAAATACTATTCCGGTTCCAGTTTAATTACGCATGTCCACAAAGAATATCATCAAATCTATTTTGTCATACAGGGCACTGGCACCTTTTTAGTAAATGGCGAGCCCAATATACTTGGGGAGAAAATGTTTGTTATGGCTTGCCCCAACGTGTACCACGGCATTGAACTGTTGCAATCGGATCAAGACCCAGCCTTGACTATTCTGGAAGCAAAATTCGTGGTTTTTGGCAGCGAATTGGCCTCCAACCTGCTAAAGCTGCCACTAGTGTGCAAGGGTACGCCCAAAATGCAGGAGGTTTTGGAGGAAATGTTCCAGGAAGGCATACAAAAAGACGAATATTACGAAAATACAGTTACCAATCTAATTAGCTACTTCCTCTATTTGGCTATAAGGCTATACAGAAATTTTGGCTTTGTGGCGTCCAATCAAAAGCTTCAGCCAAAGCCCACAACATTAATCAAGGAATATATTCATCGGAATTATACAGAAGATGTTTCGTTGGATACGCTGGCAGAATTGACCGGTTACAGTAAAAATTATCTTTGCCGCATCTTCCATGAAAATACCGGCATTACCATCAACAGCTATCTGAACAAGGTTCGCATCCACTATGCGGCTCAGATGCTGTCTACCACGGATTTGGACTTGGCTGAAATTAGCGGGAGAACCGGATACAATAATGTGTTCCACTTCATCAAGACATTCAAGAAAATTGTCGGTGTGCCGCCTGGCATTTATCGGAAGAGTGAACTCGTGGGCGCGGAGCTTGTCACCGGTCAAGTTACTGGGCTGAATTCCATCATCCGCACTGGCGAGGTGCTGTCCATTTTGTTGGATAAGAATTAGCTTATGCGCATAGCTAAAAAGTCTGCCCATTCAGACTTTAAGGATAACCTTTTAGAAGCAGCGGATGCATACCAAAGGAAAAGCAAAGCGGGAAGAAAATCTCAACTTTCAGTACTGGATAAGCTTGTGATAGCATTGCAATATTGGCGAGAATATCCACCCGAGATTCGGAAAATCATATATACGACCAATATCATTGAGGGACTTAACCGGCAGTTCCGGCGGATCACCAAGAACAAGCCGTCCTTTACCAATGATGATTCCCTGCGCAAAATGATATATCTGGCATCGACGAAAATTGTCGAACATTGGACTGCCCGTTGCCGAAATTGGGATCAGGTCATTAATCAGCTGAACATCCTGTTTAGCGACCGGGTCGCCGGGTAATTTGCCCAATGCGTAGGATCCCCGGCGGGCGGCAAACACGGGCAAATCCCCACCTCTGATTTGTGGGGCATATCATGATCTTTATGCTGTTTTTCTGTCCATTGGAAAATTACATTTACACAAAAAGTTCCGGCCTACCTTTCGGACAGGTCTACTAATGGTGTTGACCGTTCGAGGTCAAACATTATTGTTAAAGTATCATCTTAATGATGAAACAGCGACATTCACGGAGCATATGGAGAGTTACAACGACGCTAATCTTCTCCTCCACACCGTCCGCGTTTTCATCTGGTCGGGTTGCTCAATAAATTTCTGCATTACTTCGGCTTCAAAGGTATCGGCATCTTTGCCATTCAGCATCTCGCGGTAGATTTCGTATTGATCTGCCGCTTCCGTCTCGCCATCTTCACCAACGGTTTCGGTTCCCAAATCGCCGGGATTAGGCGAATAGGAGGTTATGCCGAATGTAGAAATTTTCGACCTCATTCAGCATAACGGCGGGTACTTCAATATATCTCCAATTATCCATTTGTCAATTGGATGTCTCTTTTTGCTTAGTCACCGGCCCTTCGGAAACAATAATATAACCGCCATAAATGGTATTGAAATGCAAGTAGCCGTTTTTGTCCACATAGCAGTTGGGGTTGGCAATTCGCTTGTAGCTGTTTTTCCTTTTATCATAACAATAGAAGTATAAATTTTTGCGATCCATTTCTGAGGTGTTGAGCCTACCGCTATACTAACCGTCATTGCATTGGGGGCCAGCCGGATCATGGTCTCTCCTCCTCACTGGTGGCATAGGTGCGATTCTTGGGCAGAGAGGTGTTGAAGATAAATACTCCTCACACTCAGGGCAGCGGCCTTTACTTCCGAGCCGAAAGGCGGCAACCTCTTTTTTGCTTGTGAACCGGTACTCTGTTCTGCATTTCCAGCAGCTTAACACATACCGCCGGCCAAACATTATGTACCGCCTTGCGCCTGGGAAAGGATCTTCTTATAGATTCCCTGGTGGGTGGTGGCGCCGCCGATGTCAACGTCGTGCTCCATGGCATATGCCGTAATCTGGTTGACGTCCATAGCAAGCAGCTGCCGCTTCAGATCCTCAATGCTATCGGAATCTTCAGGCGGGGGCGCACTGGCTTTATATTTGCGAATCATGGGCCATACTCCTTTCCGGAACGGCCGACGGGGCAAAGGCCCCGCGCTCACCGTTTTTGTATACTGTTACGCTTCAGGGGGGATGCGGTCGTAATCGCCCAAGGCCAAGGCGTAGTCGGAGGTTACCGTTGCCGCCGCGCCGGCCGCGCTGTACTCCGCCTGAACCTTGATGTACTCCTTGCAGCCGATGAGGTCTACATCAATGTTGACCAGCTCTCCTGCGGCCACCGGGACAGCGGTGGAGACCTCTGGGTGACGGTTTGTGGATAGGGCAGTACTGCTTGCGTGTTAATGTCGTACAACCGATGTGGTTGCAGGGTCTCAGTGGTTTCTGCGGCATGATCTCACCTCGAATTCATCAATACAGTCGACTGCATGATCCATCCCTGCCATTGCCTTGACGATTGGCGGCACATGCTGTAGGCGCGTGTCCCAGGCTTGCTGTATTTCGGTAAGTATGCAGACATTCAGACGCTCAGTGGCAAATAGCTTATATCGTTTGCAATAGAAAACGCCGGGTTGCTGGGCTACCTCGTTTGGGCAGTTGCACATGGATGCTCACCTCGTTTCCGGCAAAAATCATACCCCACCGCAGCCGTTGGAGCCACAACGAGGTATGTATGGGAATGGAGAGGAAAATTGCATTGTGAACTTCCGTGTATACAGTATGGCAAGGAAAGCATTGTGGCACCCGCCCTTTCTCCCAATTTACCAGACAACAAACGGCATTGCTTTAGGCAACAAATAAGCGCATAAACCTTATGTTTAAGTAAGTTTTTTCGATAAAAAGCGTTGTCATACTCAATTAATTATGACATAATAAAAATAGAAAAGATGAATAACATAGCTACATCGCAGCATACAGCAGTATTTGGGGGAGTCGGACTAACCTCCGCTTTTCTCCAACGACGTCACCAATTAAAAAACGAAAGGAAGAATTATATGAAATCCTACCGCAAGGAATTGCATTTCAATCTGCCGACCAGACGAGGGCTTGTTAACATTACGCCACAAGTAAATCAGGCGCTTCAAGACTCCGGGATCCGGGAAGGACTTGTTTTGGTGAATGCCATGAATATAACGGCTAGTGTCTTTATAAACGACGATGAGGGCGGACTACACCATGATTTTGAGATATGGTTGGAAGAGATCGCGCCGGAAAAGCCCTACTCCCGTTATCGCCATAATGGATTCGAAGATAATGCCGATGCCCACCTGAAGCGAACCATCATGGGAAGGGAAACAGTCGTAGCCGTCACCGAGGGTCGACTGGATTTTGGCACCTGGGAGCAAATTTTCTACTTTGAATTCGATGGCAAAAGAGACAAGCGCGTCCTTGTGAAAATTATCGGGGACTGATATTTGGAGAATTTGTCTTTGCATAATGAATCCCCGCCACAGCCGTTGGAGCTGCGACGGGGTGTCTATGGGGATGCAGGTGGAAAGCTGCATTGTGCACTTCCATATATACAGTATAGCAAAGAAAAAACGAACATATCGAACAATTTTCTAAACCCGCTCTACAAAACGCTTGCAGGCCATTCTAACACTGTTCTCGGAGCCACCAACGCGGTCGGCGACATACTGCCAGTTGAGACCTTCCACGTAACGCAGGGTGACGATCTGCCGCATGTAGCTATCGCCAATCTTGTCTATGTATGATTCGATAATATCCCGCTCTTTCTCGGCCTTCTTCTTCCGGCACTCATATTGCTGTTTAAGTATTTGTTTTCCGCCCGACTCACCATAAATCGAAATCTCATGCAGGGAATAGCCGGGGCCATCGCTGGACATCACCGAATCCCGTAGTGAGAGCTTACTGAAATTTTTTAGTTGGATATTAAGATGCTTTATCTCCCTCACCAGATGTCGGTATTGGTTCAGCCGTTCGATAGTCATGGCATTGTCCTCCCTGGTTAATGTAGTGACTTGGCGATATGAAGCAGATAGGCAAATAGTTGTATATGTGAGTCGGGGCGCTGTGGCAATGTAAGCATATGGCGCTCGCATCCGCTCGCGTCTCCCCCGGTATGGGGCACTAATGGCGGCTAGGGCAATGTTCGAAAAAAATGAGATGTGCAGCAGAAGTGATAAAACCTATTTTGAAAACCGGACAAAACGTTCATGATGTTTTCGGCAGCTTTATAATGTGGCTTTGTTATGGGAAAAACAGGCGTATTTTATATCAAAAAACATGGCAGGGTCAGAGAGTGCGTTTTTTGATACGTTTTTGAGAGAAAAATTGATACGCCGACGCGGGAAATATATGAAACTTTTCGGACATTGGTCAGAGGGTTTTGGTCGGGATTGTCTCAGCTTTTGAACTGAGGCAATCCCTGATGTTGTGTTTTATAATTCAACCATTTGCTGTACCTTTTTGTTCGTTCGCCATAAATTGGGCATATTTAAATACTTTTGAAATATCATTATAACTAACATCGCATTCCGCTAATGTTTGCACAACCCTTTTAGCTGCCTCCCGATGTGAATCTGGCTGGGGTAATGGGGGCGGCGGGCAGGGTGGGCATCTTGTTGACTCTGGCACAGAAGTGCGTCCAAACATCGCTTATATCCTCCAATGTTTTCATTCCTACATGCATTCCAATAATTATTTGCACAACCCGCTATTCTGTAAAATCATCCATAAGGATATCCACATTGCGCTTGCGTCCCGCTATCTGCTTTGTTTCCGGTGCTGCTTCCTGTTCCCGACCAGCCTCGATGCACTTATCGCATTTGTTATATACATAACCGCCGAGGCCGGAATTTCGTATCCTTTTTCCGTAACAATCTAATGCATGGGTGAGATGCTCCCCAAAAATACTGCAAAAGCTTTTGCTCCATTCTTGACCTATGCAATGATTTCCGGATGGGCAAGTGCGTTCCGTCCCCACATAGATTCTTGGTGTTATATACCCGTCAGACATGATAAAACTCCTTTCTAACTTCATCGAGAAAGAATACTATCCGTCCTTTGAATGGTACCCGGTAGGGTTGCAGTTCGTTTTCCGTCATGTATTTGTGACCGAAGGTCTGTTTCATCTGCGCCCATGTCGTCCAAGGTACCAAGGCGAAGGTGTTCATTTTAATAGATACCAATACGAAGCACACCGCGCCCAGCCTGTAGTGCCGGCCAAGAGCTTCCGTTTGTTCCGGCGTCACCCGATCCTGCTTGATCCGGTCTCCCTCGGTATGCTTTGCCTCGATAGCAATCGCCTTGCCTCCTTGCAGGGTGCCCTTATAATCCGGCTGGGCCTTTTTCTCGAAGTGCCCGCTAAACTGATAATCTGTGAGACGCCGGGTTACCCTGAAGGGCTCCGGTGTTTTCTCTATCTCTGCAACACCGCATTCCCGATAGTATAAGCAGGAGGCGTCTATGATCTGTTCAAAGATATCACCCTGGGCGCGGTTCTGCGAGCCGCGGAGTTGGTTGCGGGGATTGGGTTGGTTATATGGCATTGGTGGCCTCCTTCTCATTGCTCATTCCATACAATTCTTCAAGTTCTGGATCGTCTCAACCATCTAGCCATCGCTTATATCGCTCAAGCAATGCTGCTTCACACTGCTCGCAAGCATATCCATAACAAAGCCGTTCTTCATCCGTTGATGGAATAGAACATATAATACAAAACATTTATAAAATATAGCTCTCCTCTCAATGTTTCGTGCGGTGTTTGAATAAAAATGGCATAATTATCAAAGAATATTAATATTGGAAACCGATGATTTAAGATCACCTTCGAAATGCCTATCGAATAGGAGAAAATATGTCTAAAACAGATAAGGAATTAACAGTTGAAATCGTGAATACAGTTATTAGTTCCTGGTTAGTATCTGGTACACGCGAACCCATACCAGACGGAAATTTACAGGCCTTCATAGAGAATGTTTACGAGACGCTTTCGTCCTTGGGCAAAGAATCAAAGGAGTAATAACGGGGATTGGGTTAGTTATGTGGAATTGGTAGCCTCCTTCTTGTTTTCGCTGTTATCGTCGGCATCTATCGGGTGCCCTTTGCAACCTGTTTGATAATCGAAATTATCACAACCGTCTACCGGGAGAACTCGCCATCCTTTAGCCAGGCAATCATATAAATAATCCCTGGCCTCCTGATCTGACAATCCAATCCCTGTTTCGGTATTTTTGAATACGCCTTTTAGTGAACCTTTTCTCCTGTGGTGGTCTAGCATGCCGCGTATATCTGCATGCATATGAATTGTTTGGCTCATTCTGGATCACCTCCAAACAATTCAGGGTGTTCATGGATATTCCCAACTATATCTACAGCAGGTTCTTGCCCCACATAACGGATATAGTCTTTTCGTTTACCGATACCTCGCCCTATAAACCTTGAATTATCATCATCCCAAGCCACAACAAACACAAAGCCACGAGCATCTTTGCAAATGTCCTCCTCGAACACCAGCCGCGCCTCCTCACTATTTCCCCGGTAGGACTTGGCAGCAAGGAGACCTGTGCATTGGCCGACTGTAGTGGGATCAACTTCGTGCCTGCCAGTGAGTATTATTTCTCCATTGCTAAGCTTTTTGAAAGTTGTTATGTAATGGCCATTTTGAATAGGGCTCAAATGTTCACCTTTGGTTATAATGTCATAAAAGCCCACAACCAATTCCCCATTATCAACGCGCTTTCCCCGGAATAAATAACGCTTATCCATTTTTATGGTTGACCTCCAATCCGTTATCTGTACTGTTGTTTTCGTAGGCAATCTTACAGAGCCGCGCAAGCTCCTCCATGTTCTCCACAAAGTCCTCGGTGACGATTTTGTAAGGCAGTATTACCGCCATTAGGTCTGGTTGTTTTCCCGGACTACGTCGGTCACTACGGTAATCATCCCGAAGAACTGGAAACCATGCCGCATGTAATGCTCAATGCAATAGGAGTGGAAAGGCTCAATTGTCGGCATGCCGGTACCAGTGGCGTTTCCGAACAGCACCCGGTCTTTAACATGAACAGCAAGCACCCGTCCCGGTTGCAATGTCCGCAGCACATGTGGCGTGAGGAAGTCCAACTGCCGAAAAAACTCCTCGGTATCCTTGTTGTAGCCGAAGTCGTTGTAATTGGCGGTATACTCGTAGTGATTGCCGAAGGGGATAGAGGTATGCCATAGATCCATGGAATTATCCGGCATCCGGGCCAGTTCCTCCACACAGTCATTATTGACCGCCGTATAATAATTTCCCGTTATCTCTATGCGTTCCACGCCCATTTTTCGGGAAAGTTCGTAAACCGCGTTGGATACTAGTCCATATTGCTTGACAATACACTGCATCTTCTCCGCCATTTCATCATGGCGCTTCCATTTATCCTTCAGAGCCTGGAGGATCTCGGCCTCCGCCTCGGTGTAAATAATATCAACTATTACCGTCTCGGATTGCAGGAAGCGGTACAGCCGGTGAACCGCTTGTATAAAGTCGTGAAACTTGTGATCTATCCCCACAAATATAGCCCGGTGGCAATGATGCTGGAAGTTACACCCGCTACCCGAAAGGGACTTCTTGGTGGCAAGTATCCGAAATTTACCCTCTGAAAAATCAATTGTGCGCTGCTCTCTCAACTCCAGGGACATTTTTTCGCCTTTGATACCCATGGCTCCGGGGATCTCTCTCTGGATAGTATCAAGCTCTTTGTTCAGGTCATGCCAAATAACAAAATGATCATCCGGCGACGCCTCCACTATCTCCCGAGCTACCTTTACCCGGGCATCAATACTGTTACGCTTCTCCGCGGCGGCGTCCGGCAGGCTGGAGGATGTTTCCCGCATTAGCTTGATCTGTCCATCCCGGTCGACGGTGGTTTCTCCGTTGTTACAGATTTTGTGATGCCGGATTTCCAATGGCGGCAGGTCATATCCTTCATCGCTATAGCCAAGGTCTGAAGGCTTCGTGAGGAACAGCGCCCAACTGCTAACCCATAACCAGAATTGCTCCTCCATATGGGGATATAATGTCAGGTTGTTGGCTTTGGTACTGTCCCGCTTGAAAAACCGCGTTAGAGCTTGCCCTGTATCCATAATTTCCAGAAAGCCGGCGTAATGGATCAGTTCTTTGTACCGGTTGGGGCTGGGTACCGCCGTCGCAACCAATTTATATTCCACCCCGGCGAATTTAGGTAAAAACGTCTGGTAAATCTCACTGCCATATGACCGCAGTACCGCCGCTTCATCCAGACAGGCCGCCTTGAAATAAGACAGATCGATATCTCCATCCCGTACCCGTTCATAATTGGTAAGCATGATCTTATTCCCGCAGGCCTTCACCTCCGCCATGGTACGAACATAAGGCGGCGCTTCCTTCCAGCCTAAGATGTTCACTGCATCCCGTGTGAATTCCTGCTTTACGCCCAAGGGGAGGGTGATAAGAGCACATCCGCCCAGCTTTTCAGTGACAATCCGGCAGAACTCCAGTTCCATAACGGTCTTTCCCAGGCCAAACTTCGCGAAGATGGCGCGCCGCCCACCCGCTATGGCCCATTTCACGCTGTCCCGCTGGTGGGGTTTCAGCACCGGGTTGACGTCGGCGTCGGTGATATCAAAGCCACTGATGGGCGCGACGGCTATTTTTGTGGTGAGAAATTCTTGATATGTCATGTGGTCACCTCAATCTTGATGGATTTCTTTAGTTGGAGTATAATTGCATCATTAATGGCATAGGGGGCTTTATTATGATTTCAGGTGAAACTTACTCCTCCTGGTGTTTGGTAGATGCAAAACAAATTATTAAGAATACAGACTATACAACATTTCGTCATGGCGGAACCGTCGTCCCTATGAGATTTCGGTGGTTTTGGAAGGTTGATGAATTAGCTTGTGGTGCCAGATTCGACTTGGTATTGCGTTACAAAGAAGAAGACTATAGCGCATATATTGGCCGCACACAGCATGGCATGACAAGGCTTTATTGGTATAAGGATCTAAAAGAAAAGATTGAAATAGATCATCCGAATTATATGTCCTACGGTGATACCGGTTACCCTTCCTTGCTATTTAAGCGCGTCGGTAAGCAGAAGTATATGGTTACTTTTATTGACGGAAATTATTATGCAGATAATTTACATGTGGATGGAGAAAAGGAAGGTCGTGTGATCAGTTATTATTCAACTCGACATGAGCGAAGTCCGAAAAATCGCAAGGCCTGCATTGATGCTAATGGTTTAAATTGTGCTGCTTGTGGATTTAATTTCAGAGAGGTGTTTGGTGAGTTAGGCGAGGGATTTATTGAGGTGCACCACAGGAAAGCACTCAATGAATTTAAGGAAGCTGTTAAAATTGATCCTATAACCGACCTTACGCCAGTGTGTTCAAATTGTCATAGCATGATTCACAGAAAGCCTGGAAAGGTTCTGAGTATAGATGAACTTAAAGCGATTCTCAATAGATCCACCAAATAATCATGCCAACACATAAGCTGCCCGCTACTGTGTTGATTCTGCTATTACTCTATGCCGATTATGCAAGAAGACTTGGATACTGCAACGCTTCCAGCAAATCAGGGTTTCGCGGGGTCAGTCTATCAAAAGCGCACGGTCTTTGGTCGATCAGATAATCGCTTTCCAAAAGGTTCAGTTTCACATCATCACTTATGGCACATGCAAATGTTTTCATTTCTCTGGCCATGCCATACCTCATGAGGCCCTTCCACTTCTGTGGATAATGCTTGCGCAGGATCTCAATATTGTTTCCAATGTAGGCCAACCCAGTGCCGCAGGTATAGCAGCCGTTTCGCTCAAATAGTTTATTGCCGTTTTCGTCCTTCAGGTCATACAGTGCGGAGTATGGGCAATTTCTTGTCCCGATGTACTTCCATATATCTCTGTCTGTGAAGATTGCCAGTGGATTTGAATATAAATATCCGTTTTTCACCTCGTACAAAAATCCATGTTCAAGGAAGGTGAAGGTTCTGCGGCGACTCTCGCTGGCCAATAGTCCCCGGAAAAGGGTGTCGCATCCTAATTTGCGCTGTAATATTTCCGATGGCTTTTCTTTTATGAAGTTACAACAAGAGTGGGATATCCTCATATCCGGGAACTTGCGCAGCATATCATAATATTTTTTATTGCCGTCAGACTGGTCTTCGCTGTATTTGAGAAACACATTGATATTTATCCGGGGCGCGTCTAGTTTTGTTGCGTCCTTTTCGAGAATCGGAAATCCATATTGTTCCGCAATAAACCAAAAGCTAACTTGCGTTCCCGGTTCCCAAACCAGCCCCCGCCGCCGAAAGTCCTCCCACATATCGGAGGTTACGGCTTCATTAAGCTTATCTGTGGATAGCAGCCTGCCTTTTTTGTTCAGGTATCTCCCGACATCGCCGCTTTCCTCGATTATTGCCCACACCTCTTTCTGGGCTTCATATTTCAGGCGTGGTACTTTTATGCGGTCAAGCTTGGTTTCGTGGAAGTTCTCTCCGCCCCAATCCTTACCGAGTTGTCGGGCAAAATCCAAGGATTCTTTGTACTCTACTCCGGTATTGCCAAAAATAACGGTCATATCAGCGGCTTCAACGGGGCATGTTTCCCGGATTAAATGCCAAAGTGCGGTGCTGTCTTTGCCTCCGGAAAACGCCAATGCTATTTTTCTTCCTTTGCGAAATGTTTCGCGAATGATATCCTGCGCAATAGCTACTTTATCTTCAAACGGAATCGTCCACATATCCTGCAATTCTGCATATGTAAATATACTATTTTTTGCCTCCATCATATCGCCACCTGGCTTTCCAACTCGGCCATGGTACTGATCTTTTTACCGCACAATTCCGGGAGATTCGCTCTAACAAGGGCTTCCGCGAATTGAGGCGGGACTGCGTTTCCACACCGGGCCACCTGCTTGCTTTTCGGGTAAGCCTTGCCAGCATTGTCCCGGTCGATGATATAATCCGGTGGGAATCCATTGGCTAGGAACAACTCCCTGGGCGTAAGCATCCGCAGTCCGATATCTACAATGGCGTAATCCATACCCGCTATTGTGACAAGGCCAAAACGATCCTGGGCCGTTGCCGTGTGTAAGGGTTCATCTATACTTTGACCGTTGCCCTGTCCGTAATATTTCACCAGGAACGCGCGAACCTCCGCGAAGTGACCGGGGCTTGCGCGGCGCTAAGGGGAGCTACTGGGTAGCATACGGCTGTAATATCCGCCATCGGAACCGGAAGGGCTCCGGCTGCACCAATAAGGAGATCAGCAAGCCGTTTATTAAAGGTGTGGTTTTAGAAAAGCTTTCCGAATATGTATTCCATGACAAATATATTCCGAGAATCACCAAGGAGTATAACCAATTTTTGAAATCCAAGAATAGCGAGTACCAATCGGAATATAAAGGCTATCAGTCGCAACTCAAAGAGCTTTCCAGAAAAATTGATTCGTTGGTTGACATGCTGATGAAAACCCAATCTGAGATTCTGCTGGATAAACTCAAAACGATAGAAGCAGAAAAGGTGCAACTGTAGGCAAAACTACAGACTATAAAGCAGAGCGGTTCCACTGCCCAGCTTTCTGAAAACGATGTGTGTCAGGCTTTTGGCAAAATCAGGGAGCTCATGAAAACCAGCGACCTACGGAATATCAAACAGGTGATCGACACCTATATCTCCAAGATCATCGTGTATCCCAAGAATGTGGAAATCCACTTCAATTTTTTCCCATCCATCACGTTGGAGATTGAGGGAGGGGGTGATGAGGGCAGCAAAAAAGACTGCCCTCACAGACAGTCTTTTTTGATTGGCCATCAGTATATTGCTGATGGCAGTGGCGGAGAACTAGGCCACTACATGTCGCTACCGCTAATACTATTAAGAAAAGCGCATAGTTAAGCCATTCTATCCCATATGGCTGACACGGCAATGACACGGCAATTTTAGATTTTTGCATATGGGCGAACCTTTTCGAACCCTCGCCCTCCCGCAAAGTGGTATCCGCCATGAGTAGTGGCGAAAACCATTGTTACCGTAAACATCTTAGCACTACTTGTAAATTTATACAAGTAGTGTTTTTTTATTTCTAAAAACGAGGTGAAAAAAATGTCCGGCCCCATTAACATAGATTCCAAAGGCTACGGCAAAATCTACAAAGCCGTCATGCGTAACCGGCAACTCCCCCTATTGGCGAAAACCATTTACTCCTACTTTTGCGCATATGCGGGCAATGGCTGTCAAGCTTTTCCCAAGTGCAAATTCCGGCGCGAGAGCCATCGGTGCACGGCGAAATAGCCGCATGCTTCCGGACAATGAGCCGCACCTTGCCGGTAAGAGCCGCATTTGGCGAGTTGAGTCTATGTGAGGTATCGCCGC